>Ga0206929_1117_pt1 | contig 20325 bp, 16 predicted proteins | sample Alteio_BWOrgHeat_19_FD_152929 | JGI IMG/M metagenome (GOLD analysis project Ga0206929, IMG submission 152929) | Enriched cells from forest soil in Barre Woods Harvard Forest LTER site, Petersham, Massachusetts, United States -... | ecosystem: Environmental > Terrestrial > Soil > Temperate forest >...
AAGCCCTGTCACGTTCACACCAATACCACTACCTGCATTTACACTGCCGTAAGTGCCGCTCACTGGATTGTTGAGCGATACCGTATCACTCCCCAGCACACCATGTAATTGGTAATTGCCGGTAGCAAGCGTTGCAACATTCGTTGTGTCGTAGACTTTGCTCACGCTGCCCGTAAGGCTTGCTGTTAATGTCGCTGGTGTAATCACACCGACATTGCCAGCGGTTGAAGTTGAAGCGAGTTGATAGTTAGACGCAGAAGTTCCAGATATCGCAAGCCCTGTCACACTCACACCAATACCACTACCTGCGTTTACACTACTGTAGGTACCACTCACAGGATTATTGAGCGACACCGCATCACTACCTATCACGCCGTTTAATTGATAATTACCAGAAGCAAGGGTTGCGGCATTCGTTGTGTTATACACTTTGCTCACACTGCCTGTAAGACTCGCAGTTAAAGTAGCAGGGGTAATCGTACCAATATTTGCATTCGCTGTTGTATTTCCCAAGGTATAACCATAAACGGTAGCAGCACCATTGGTTGCGCTGACAAGTGAAATCCCACTCACAGCAACATTAATACCAGTGCCAACATTCCCGGAACCGTACGTTCCAGATGTTGGATTGTTTAATGTGATGGTGTCACCGTTTAATGCGCCCGTAGTAGTGTAGTTAGCTGAAGTCAGTGCTGCGGTGGTATTGCTATTATAAACTTTGCTGACTGCACCAGTTAAGGCAGCTGTAATCGTTGGAGCAACACTATATAAGAATCCATTCCCTGTACCTAATACAGTTGAAGACCCATAAGCTGCACCATATTGAATAAAGTTATATACAAAACTACCGCGATTATCATTGGTTGGATTGCCAGACCATACTAAAAAGTTTCCACTACCGGTTGTTAATGCAGAAGCACCAGCGTTGTTAGTAAATGTTTTACCAGCGAGAACAATATCATTGCCCGTGGTATTTGCAGTGATGCCGCTATTTAAAATAATGCCAGCATTCGTTGCATCAACCGTGACGCCATTATGTGCAGTGATACCGTTAACTGTTCCTAAATCATCAGTGAGACTACCGATAGTCGTTGCAGAATTTGAAGCGTTGATAATAGAAAGTATTGCGGAAGCATTACTTGAATTAGAAGCAAGGGTGCTTAATATGTTGTTACCAGTCAGTGTGACACTGCTGGCATCGCGGAATAACAATCCGGCACCGGGTGAAGATAAATTAATGACAGAGGTAGCACCTTGAGTAATCGTGCCTGCCGTATCTAATGTTAAGACACCGCCATTTGCAAAGTTTGAAGTTGGTGCCCATGTGCCGCTAGCCGGATTAATATTAATATTGCCTGCAGTGCTGTTACCAATACGAACATTGGTAGCACGAACATTATTCAACATGGCGCCGCTTAATTGCATGCTGCCAGTGCCGCCATTAATACCAATGCTTCTGCCTGATGTATTTGGCGCAATCACAACCGTTGCTGCAGATCCTGTTCCTATGCCGGTGCCGCCTACTTGAGCATTTAAAGCTAAGGTATCTGCAATTAATTGAATGGTTCCTGCTGTGCCGCTAGCATTTCCTGATAACAATAAGTCACCAGTATTGGTGGTTAAGGTAGCGGTGCCAGTATTTAATGAGATGTTGCCAGTGCCAGCATTAAGTGTTCCTGTAACAGTTAACGCATTATTTGCATTAGTAAGACTGAATAACCCATTTGAAGTGGTGAATGCGCCAAGGTTTGCAATGTTATTGCCATTGGTGAGAACGACATTGCCATTGTTGGTGCTGCCTGTGAAAGTTTGTGCTGCGATAGTCGTTGCTGCATTTTGTGTGATGGTGTTACCGCTGCCTGAAACCGTAGCTGATAAAACACCGCTTACACTGGATGTGCCAAATACTAAACTGCCTGCATTGACGACGGTAGCATTCGCTGTGCCACCTGAAATATTGAAGCTAATAGGTTTGGCAGAGGTAGAAGTAAAGTTATTGCTGGCATTGGCTAAGCTGATAGCGCCACCACCGGTTGAGGTGAAAGTGGTGCCAACGTTTCCAATGTTAGAGATTTGACTGTTATAGGTTTGTGCGCCAGTGGTTGTGATAACAGGAGAGAAAATCAAAGTGGGGTCCCCGGTGCCCACTGTCAGACTGGTCAGTGCAATTGGGTTGCCCATTGCAGTGCTGAAAGTTGTCGTGCCGCTGTTATTTGCAATGGTTAAAGCGTGTGCGCCAGTGGCACTGCTTCCTAAATCAATACCGCCGGCACCTGTCGAAGTTAAAGTGAGGTCAGCCCCTAAAGAAAAACCGCTATTGTAGAATTGTAAACCGGTAGTTTTTATGGATGTAGTATTGATAACGGTTGAACTAGCACCGCTAATAGACAAACTGGTTAATGGAGTGGTGTTACCAACTAAGCCGTTAAAGAATATCGATGCACCACTACCACCCCCACCACCATTTGTAATGTTTAATGCATGTGCGCCGTTAATGGTACTTGCAAAAGTTATACCGGCGCCGGATGGATTCAAAGTAACATCGGCACCTAAAGTGATAGCGCTATTGTAAGTTTGTACGTTACCGGTTGTAATGCCGGTTGTATTGATAGCAGTTGCATCCCCTGTACCAATAGTCAGGTTGTTTAAGACAGCTGAGCCACCAACGATCCCGCCAAAACTTACCGCACCGCTGTTATTTGCGATGCTGAGATTTTGACCGCCATCGATTGTACTGCCAAATGTGATACCGCCAGCACCTGTCGAAGTTAAGGTAGTATCTGCACCGAGAGTCACTGCGCCATTGTAATTTTGAGCGCCCGAAGTCGTGATGGTACTACCATTCATAAAGGTAGAGCCATTGAATGCATTGATAGAAGAAGTGCCGCCACTCACTGTACCAATCGTACCATCCACAAAATAATTAGTCCCTGCCGTGTCAGCAAGGATTGCGGTAGTGTGGGTGCTATTACCCAAGGTTAAATTAGCACCTGTAACGGAATATAAAATATTGGTAGGAGACGTGAGACTGCCGCTTGCAGCTAGACCTAATAATTGATTTGATACGGCTGATGAATAATTAGTTGAACTGTAAGCAAAATTGGGCCCGCCGCCTATTTGTATGGTATTTGGAGCTACTGTCGGTAACGTAATCGGATTAGAAGCTGCACCACTGCCTGGCATGATAATGGCATTCCATCGCGTGGTGCCGCCAGTATTGTAGATCAACACAGGGCTTAGCGAAGAAAGCGTGAGTTTATTTAACGCTATAAAATAAGTAAGGGCACTGGAACCGGTCGTGGTTGATTGCAATGGCGTTATATTATTCACTCCGTTTGAAGCAATATTAATAGAACCGGTTGATGAAGTGGGAATAATGATCCCGAGTACACTTGAAACAAGATACGGAGTACTTTGTCCTACGGAAGTGGATGTTGTTGCTAATTGGCCCCAGATTGGTGTGGTGGAATAATCCCAACCTGCTGACATAAATGTGTTAGGGGTATCCATGGCAGCTGTCGTTGCACCCGTGACACCAGTGGCACTTCCAGAGCCTACACCTGTTGACGTGCCTGAGGTGGTTGTGTTCCAAAAGTTATTGGAATTTGTTGAGGTATTAGAATTTTTCCCAATAAAACCACCCACAGCCGTTTTTGTTGATGAGATAGTGCTACTGCCCGTTGAATAAGAGTTCTGTATGCCACCCAATGTCTCCAATCCCACTAAACCGCCTACATTTGTTCCACTAGATGAGACGGTGATATTTCCTTGAGCAAAAGTATTTATTACGGGATTACTAGCAGAAGAATTTTCACCGCCTATCAAGCCGCCAATTGCGCTACCTTGACCTGTAATAGAAAGATTTGAGAGGCTATAAGATTGAGAAACGGTACCGGTATTTAATCCTACTAATCCTCCGATATTGGTAGCAGTAGTTGAGCCATGGCCAGCACTAACTGTGCCCATTGTAGCGGAATTGAAAATGGATCCGCTATTACTTCCCACCAAGCCGCCAACATTAGTCGGTGAATCGCCTGATGCAGAGACGGCAACAGTAGAAAAGGAGTTGGAGATAGAGTTAGCTGCGGTACTGCTATTAAGGCCAACCAAGCCGCCGATATTGCTAGCTGAATTTGCTGTAGCATTCAGCGTACCTGCTATACTAACGTTCGCAATAGTGCCTGTCCCACCTAAAACACCAATCAAACCCCCAACATCGGATGCAGTGGAAGCGGTATGATTAATTGTCAGCGTATAATTACTCTCGTCACCAAAGTGGCCCGTATAAGCCGTGCTTGCATTGCCGATTGTCGCAGTATTGGTAGCCAGAGTAATATTGGCAGCCAAGGCGAAATTATTAGCCCAAGCAGATGTTAGTGTTGAAAGTGTTACTATTTGAGCGGAAGTAAATAATTGCATGTAGGGTATAAACGTTGAACCTGTCCCGGTAACAGAGACATTCCCGGAAGTGGCATTACCAGTAAAAGCAGTCGGTGAAGCATAATTCCCACTTGCTGGCATATAATACAAATTCACTTGGGAGCCATTACCAGAGAAATTAATTTGGTTAGCACCTGAACTACTAAGTAATTGAACAGTACCTGTTGTTCCTTTTAAGTTTGAAATTAAATTAAGGCCGGCACCAGCTGTTGAATTGCTAATGCTAACCCCATTATTAATGATGATATTATTATAGGCATTTAACGTGAGTGTAGTGGCTGCAGCCCAGTTAATATTGTTAGCGACGGTGATATTTCCAGTTTGAGAACCTGTTGAACCTGAGCCGCCTGTTGTAACAGTCACATTGGTAAGATTTAGCGAAGCATCCAGATTATTAACATCGATGATAGAAGTATCACCCGTTGCCGCATAATAGGGGGTTGTACCTCCTGGTTGATTAAAATTTGTCCCGCTATTGCTTTGAATCGTCACATTTTCAGGATCTAACAACCAATTACCTTTCAACCCATTAGGAGCGCTGGTGTTAACGCTGATACCGGACACGTCTAAATAATTACCAGAAGTTTCAACTGAACCGCCATTACCTGATAATGCGCCGCCTTCAGCCAGTATGGTGCCACCGAATTTAGTATAGTTGTTTGACCATACCGCTACATTTCCCCCGTTACCGTTAGTGATAGCATTTGCATTTAACAAAGCACCCGGTGCTACCACGACTGAATCAGCATCAGCCAAAGGCCCTGTACCATGAAAATTACCACCTATATTGATATTTCCGCCGCCTGCATCACCAGAAACATCAACTACCGCGGAAGAATTCAACGAGACAGCGTTTCCAGTGATAGAAACCGTACCGCCTTTTGTATTAGCTGCTTTTCCGGAAGCAATCAATTTTCCTGACACATTAACTGTCCCGCTACCCCCATCCAGATAAATATCGCCACCTTTAACATGAACAGCATTGGCCTGCGCCACACCAGACATATTGATACTGTTATCCAATACCTCGCTTGCCATTTGAGCGGTTAATATTACATGACCCCCGTTTGCGATTAATTTACCTGTATTTGAAACAGCGCTCGCTAGCGGATGGCCATTCTGATCGACAGCAGTCTGATTGATTTTGCCAATACCAAAATTAATCAGTTGGTCACCGTTAAAATCAACCGTAAATTCTTTTGCAGCGCCTAATGCAACCGTACCCATGTTTGCCTGAATAGTGCCATTGTTCACCACACCAGGAGCAACGAGTGCTGCTAAGCCTGCACCGTGAACAACAATGTTTCCTTCATTAATGACTGAACCATTCCCGTCAGATGATTGAGAAAATTGATATTGGCCCTTCATAAAATCCTGAGTTCTAATACTGGATGTTGTAGCAAGCAACCCGCCCACACTCACATAAGCAGACGGGCCAAAATAAATTCCGGATGGATTAACCAACCACACCTGTCCATTAGCAGTGAGTGTGCCAAAAATACTGGAAGGGCCATTACTTGGATTAATGGTATTTAATAAAATGGAAGAGGAATTCGGTTGGTGAATATTAACGTGTTGCTGATTTGAAATATTGAATGATTGCCAATTTACACTTGCTCTGCCGCTGGTTTGTTTAATATTCATGACATTTGCAGAAGGTGATTTAATGATGACGCTTCCACCGGTCACAACACCACCCATAGGATTTGCAAATGCAGCAACAGAAAAAAAGACGGTGCAGAAAAAGACAATAATTTCTCGCAGGGGCACTCTGAATTTTTTACGTAAAATTCGGGAGTACCTAGATAGTGATCTATACACTTCTGCCGATTTTATTTTTATCATATATGTTAATTTTAACATATAAAATAGAAACAACTGGCTAGAAATGCTCTATAAGTGGTTATTGGGTGTATTTATTGAACATTTATTTCACTATATTTTTTAAGACTACCTCCACTTCTTCATTTTGTTTTATAGAAATAGCGAAATCTTCCTTTTTTATGCAAAATAGACCACTTTTGGTCAAAATAGACCTTTTTTAGCTGACTAGGATGTAAGTTATGGTTTCTTATAATGATTTGTTTTATTTTGTTGAATTAGCTCAAACACTCAATTTTTCAAGAGCAGCTGAACGCATAGGCATCAGTCAGCCCTCCCTTAGTGCTGCGGTCAAGCGCTTAGAGCGCTTTGTAGGAGCTGAACTTTTTCTTAGAGATAAACATAAAGTATTACTGACGCAGGCAGGAAAAAATTTATTTTCTCATTCCAGACAACTATTACTATTATGGGATAACACAAAGGCAAGCTGCTTAGATTCACAGAATGAAGTGCAAGGCAGCATTACTTTCGGGTGCCATACTTCTATTGCACTTTATTTTTTACCCAAATTTCTGCCGAAATTGATTGAACAATATCCCAATCTCGAAATTAATTTGAAACATGATTTGTCACGAAAAATTGCTGAAGAAATAATTAATTATACCGTGGATATTGGCATTGTTGTTAACCCTGTAAAACATCCTGATTTAATCATCAAAAAATTATTTGATGATAAAGTCAGCTGTTGGCAAGCTGCAGATTTTAAACCTGCAAAAGAAAAAATAAATATTATTTGCGACCCCTCTCTCAACCAAACGCAATGGCTTTTAAAAAAACTTCGCTCTGCCAAATTTCAATACCACAAATTGATTACAACCAGCAGCCTGGAAACTATCGCCAATTTGACTGCCGCAGGTGCGGGGATAGGGATTGTGCCTACACGAATAATTACAAGCCTTCATCACCACTCTGTCAAACAAGTTCCGCATACGCCATTTTATCATGACGAAATTTGCGTTGTTTATCGGCATGAAAATCGTAATATGAAAGCCGTCAAAACGGTTGCTAAAGACATTAGGGATGTTGTTGTATAATTAGTTTAGCCTGACAAGGGGATTTTCATGGAAGAATTATATATTGCAACTCTAATCATCATACTTCTCGCTGTTACAGCGACAGTACTATCTTATCTGCTTAAAATATCCATTGCCCTGGTTGAAATCATCATGGGGATAGCAGGCGGTTTCGTTATCCATGCATGGTTCCCTGCTTATGAAGTAAGCATTAACTCTGCCTGGTTTACTGTATTAGCTAGTATTGGCGCATTAATGCTGACGTTTTTGGCAGGTTCTGAATTAGAAATCTCAGTGATAAAAAAAGAATGGAAAACCGCCGGTCTTATTGGCTTGGCAAGCTACCTGACTCCATTTTTAGGCTGCACGGCCGCTGCATATTATGGATTTGGTTGGTCAGTCCAGGCTAGCTGGTTGACGGGCTTAGTGTTGTCCACCACATCAGTTGCTGTTGTTTACAGTACGTTATTAGAACTTGGCCTCAATGAAATCAGCTATGGAAAATCATTACTCACGGCATGTTTTGTTACAGACTTTTGCACAGTACTCACACTGGGATTAATTTTTTCACCCTTTTCAGTAAAAACCATCCTATTTTTCAGCTTAACTATTTTGGTGTGCCTATTACTGCCATTTCTTTGTAAAAAAACCTTCAAAATTCTTGCAAACAAACCCTTCGCTTTTGAAATTAAATTTATTTTATTTTTTTTAGTAGGATTAGGATTAGCCGCTGTATGGGCTGGATATGAACCTGTATTGCCAGCGTTTTTTGTAGGTATTGCCCTGTCCAGCACGGTGGGAAAAGATCAGGTTTTAATTAAACATTTACAAACCATTACCTTTGGCTTATTGACGCCATTTTATTTTATCCGTGCGGGATTTCTGGTATCAGTTCCTGTGATAATAAGCTCTGCTATTCCCATACTGATATTTCTATGTTTAAAAGTATTTTTCAAATGGCTAGGAGTTTATTCAACAGTTACTTTAGTTTCATCTTACAAAAAAGAAGTAGCATATACCGCTTTACTTATGTCTACAGGACTTGCGTTTGGTAGTATTGCAGCCTTATTTGGTTTAACCCATGGCATTATTGATAGACACACTTATTCTTTATTAATCGTTGTGGTAGTAGCTAGTGCTATTATTCCCACTCTTATCGCTAATGCCTTTTATTTGCCTCGGCATTTACTGAACTTAAAAGCTTCTTTACAGCCCACGAAAACTACTTAACATCCACCGGCCATTCTTCATCACCAAAAAGCGCACCAAATGCAGCTGGACATCCTGTTATCTGGCTCCACAAAATATCTCCCATATCAAAATGCCACCATTCATACTGATAGGAAACAAAACCGACTTTTTCCATTGCTCCACGCAATATATTCCTATTTTTCTTAATATTTTCTTCTTCAAAAGTTAGCGGTTTTTTTAAATCAAAATAATTACTATGTGCGCGTTCGGTACAATCATCAAATGGCGTTCCCATATCCAATTCCACGCTATTACTTATGTCAAATAATGTTAAATCAATTGCCCCACCACTAAGATGCGGCGCACAATACTCTTCTCCAACTTTTGATGGGAGTAAAACAAATTTTCTTGTTTCCTCATAATTCTGTTGCTCGCTTAATTCCGGAAATTTTTTACGAACTTCTTCCCGCATCCAGTCAAAAAGCCGACTCTGTACTGCTCTCGGTCGATACACATCCCAGACAAGAAACCCATATTCTGGCGGCAGATAATCAAGGGATTCAAGCAAACCATTGAGCACAGCACGCCGGCCAAATATCTGCGAATAAGGACTTAAACCCAACTCAAAATACATGGGATGAATTTTTATACGGGGATGAATCTGATTATTGAATTCTATTGGTTCAAAATCAGCGTCAGAAAACGTTCGGATTAATGGGGTTGTTTGCATTGGATATAAGATCGCTCGTTTTTAATTGGCTTGCTACAGATAAAAAAAGGCCAGCGTTATTCAAGGTTGCCTGAGCTACAAGGTTGAGCTTACTGTAGCTCAACCTATGGCTGACTATCCTGACGTCATTGCCTTGACTCAAGCGCCTCCGCATATAAATCTTCAATTCTTTTTTTGATTTTGATAAATTTTATTTTACCCTTTCCTATATCCACTAAGAGCTTGTATAAATCCAGTGTTTCTTTATCCTTGCCCTGCGTAGGAACAAAAACATGCTCATGAATTATTGAAGGATCTTCACTCATTCCATATTTAACAATGGCATCCAATTTTCCATTCGCGTCTGTATACTGCTGGTTATATTTATCTAATATTCTTTCGATACGGGTTAAACTTTTCAAACCATCCTGATCGAACTTATGAAGGTTAATAATTTTTTCAATTATTGCCAATATTTCTACTTTTTGTGGTTCCGTTAACTGAGAGGTTAGTTTTGCTTTTTTTATTGGCTTTAATTTTGATGGAGATTTTTTGGGTAACTTACCCACTTTCTTCACTTTTGCTAACTTCTTTTTAGCCGGGGACTTTTTCTTTTTTGGTACAGCTAACACGCGTTTCTTTTTTGTAGTTTCTTTTTTCTTAACTTTTGGCTTTGCCTTAGTAACAACACGCTTACTTTTCAGTTTTAATTTGGATTGTGGCTTACTCTTACTCTTACTCTTACTCTTACTCTTACTCTTAGAGGTTGATTTTGCTTTAGATTTGACCTTAGCTTTCGATTTAGTTGCCATATAGCCATCCTGTATTATTTTTGTAGTCCTGATTAATTATATCATGAGTTAAATGAATACAAATGGTTATAAATAAAAATGAATGATTTAATCTTATGCATACATTTTTTCTTTATAATAAGAATATAAACAATAATCATATGCCTAGGAGCAGATAGTCATGAAAAATATCACTATACCCTTCATGCTAACCTTTCTGATATTAGGTTATTGCACTGTTATTTTTGCAGAAGCAGGATCCAGCACAACATCGTCTATAACACACACGACTAGTCCAGACGGTGCCGCCAATATGAATACAAATAATTCATCTCAATCGACTACTTATACCACTATAAAATCTACCACTTCGAGTTCACTAGATGACAATATCGTAGCTGCCGTATATGCAAAATACGCTAAAGAGCCGGCTTTGGATGGAACAGCGTTAACGGTAAGCTCACTAAACGGTTTCGTGACCGTTAGCGGCACAGTAACCGCTCAGTCTCAGGCGGATGAAGCTTCTATAGCAGCAAAATCCGTTAGTGGAGTCAAAGATGTCAAATCAAATATCAATGTCACCACAAACCCGAATCCTTATCAGTCACCGAAAAGAGCAAATTATTGATTTGCATGGCACATCAAGATCGAAAGTTGACATCTACGTTCTGATTATGCCTGAATATAACTTTCACGGAGGAAATACTCATGCCTGAATATATTATGTTATTTAACTTTACTACCAAAGGTGTGCAAGAAATTAAGGATGCGCCTAAACGAATAGCTAATGTAAAAAAATTGTTTGAACAAAATAAGGGAAAAGCAAAGACGTTTTATGGTTTGCTTGGCCAATATGACACAATGTGCATTGCTGAAGCGCCTGATGATGAAACCATGGCTAAAATTTCCCTGCAAATATCAGGACAAGGAAGTGTAAAAACAGAAACACTGCGTGCTTTTACTGAAGATCAAATGCTTAAATTAATCGGGACGATATAATATTCATGTCCAATGTCTGGGACTCCCCAGACATTGGCCAGAATAAATAATTATCTAAATAGATTACTTAAATTAATTCCAACTCCTACTACAAACGAATTGAGCGACGGAATTGATATACTTGCAGGTATTGAAGCAGGTGGAGTGGAAGAAGCTGGCACGATTACAGTAGATCCATTCAAATATATCCACTGTGCATTTAAACTAAAAGTCTGGTTAACATAATATTGCACCCCAGCGCCAAACAAGAAATTGAATGAGTTAACATCCATATTTGGGGTACCAGGTGAGCCAATACCAGCAGGATCATTACGAAATTCCCCACTACGAGCAGCGCCACCTATTTTCATGAAAATATCGGTATTATAAAATACCGGTGCCATAAATTTGAGTGCTGCATATGAGTACCATGATGAAATAGTTGCAGTTCCCGTAGTAGATGTACCAGCCTCAGTTAAAGTCCAATGTGCATCAACTTTAGGAAGAAAATAAGCACCAAATTCACCTGCAATATTCTGGGTAATTTTGTACCCTGCATCGAAACCACCCGTAAATCCATTCGGATTATTGGTGAGAGAATGAGACAATACGACCGCCGGGCTGTCGACATTATTAATTAAACCCGAATATCTCCATTGCTGATTTGAAAGACCGATATCCCCATCCACATAAAAGCCGCTAGCTGGCCTGTAATCAGCGCAGCAAAGCGGTACTCGACATTCTTGCTTAGTGTATACGGACTGCCACGCACCTGCATCTAATGCGACAATCGCTAATAATGTCCCTAATATAACTTTCTTCATGTAAATTCCTTTTTATCCAATCCAATAAAGTCTCTGAGTCTATCTAATTGGTGGGAACAATGCAAAATTTGTGAAGGAAAAAAACGCCGCCGCTTTTTATTGCTCCAGTGCGTAATGATCAGTAGAATTTCAGAAATATAACTACTATCGAGCAGGTCAGACTATGAAAAATTTTTTATCTGTCTTACTGGCATTTATGACTATGTATTTTATCTCGGCTGTTTTTGCAGCAGAAAATCCTCTCCCTAACCTATTTACAAGCAAAGCCTATCACTACTCTATTCGCTATCCTGCAGCTTGGAAAATGAGGGAACGTGATGATGGTGTAGTCGTATTTGCTGCGCAAGATGCCAAGTTAAAAAAAATATTCACTATCAATATTCAAACCATTTACACCAAACAAGGTGGTGGAAAATATAAATCGATAAAAGATTTGATGGATGATTTCGGCACTCAAGTTCCTATGCATACAGAAGACGCAAAATTTTTAGATCGCAATTCGTTTGCTTTATCGGAACCTGATGGATCAACATTATCAGGCGAGCAAACAACTTTAACGTTTAAAGAAAATGGACAAACTTATAAGCAATGGCAAGTCATGCTAATCAATCATGATGGCAACTTGTTTCAAGCGTGGGCATACCGCGCCCCCATAACAGTTTTTGATGCGAATCGACAGCTAGCTGCGAGTATGCTTGCATCCTGGGTGATTGATTAGTACGTCAACCCGATGTTGCCAAAACAGATTCAGGTTCAACCGGGCTTGGTGAACGTAAAATAAATTTTGCATGTCGATACTGATCAATAGGTTTAACGACCAGAAAATATAACAGGCAAGAAATAGCTGTAGAAAGTAAAACCACCAGATAAGCTGTATATTGCGGCGCTGCAAATTTAGCAATCAAGTGAATACAAAAAAAGTGCGTCATATAGACTGGGTAAGACAATTCACCAATAAACTTATCCCAGGAAGATTTATTGAAATATGCAAATAGATATGGCAACGCAATACAAATCAAAACCACAAATCCCCAATACTTTAGATCACCATTAAATTTATGATACATCGCGCTATAAACGAGTAATATCCCAAAAAAAGCACTTACATTACGCTTCAAAGATGAACGTGTTTTATTGTAAATCAAAGGATAAATATATCTATAACTTAGACTTCCCAAAAGAAAAACACCTAACGCTGTCGGGAAGAATGCGTGTTGTGCATTATAAGTATCAAATCCGAAATAAGATAAAACTAATCTTAGTAAAAATGAAAGTATACAAGTGATTAAAACAAATTTATTATTTCGCACCAATAAAAACGGCACTAAGAGATAAAATGTGACTTCCAGTGACAGTGACCATGCTTGTCCTAGTGTCGCAAATCCTGATCCTCCCAGCATTGGATCAGATACTTTTCCAAAAACATCCAAGATAAAAGAATGATGGGTGGGGTCATAACTTAAAAATCTCATGACATCTTGACCCATTAAAAACAAGTTACTGAAGAGATAAAGCAATTTGTCTGAAATGGATGACAATGACGTTAATACCTCATCTGGAGAATGATAATAAGGAGGCGCAATATTAAAATTGACTAAGACTAATGTCATCAATAAACAGATGTAATAGATAGGGAGCAACCGAACCAACCTGCTTGAATAAAAATTTTTGAGCGCGGAAAAAGACAAAGATCTTAAACTGTACTTGTCTATGATCAGAGACATGTAAAACCCGGAAATGACAAAAAACGATTGAACGGCAAGGCCGCCATCTCCTCCTAGTGGTTTAAAAAAAGCAGCAGGAGAATGTCCCATAGCCACAACAATTGCGAGAAAATATCTGAGTAAGCCCATAGAGTGACACCAACGCCTTCATTTTGTGAAAAAGCATAATATGTTCTACCTGACAAAGTTTCAATATATTCAATCTCTTCTCTAGGCTGCCTTAAAATCAGGTGGATAATTTATTTTCAATAATTTTTTCTTGAATATTTAAATAGCTAAACTGATACTGTCATTTAGAGTAGGATGTTAGCCATTTAAGGAAGCACCCAAATGAGAGATCAATTAACTGATTTGATCGTCCAAAGATTGAGTGAATCTAAAGAACACTTAAAAAAACAATTTTTCGCTGAACATCCTATAAAAGTTGCTCACCATTTTACGCTGGATAATCTTTTACCAACAGAAATTGCAGAGAAAATATACGCAAGCTTCCCTTTACCGAGTCAAATGCATTTATTAAATAGTCCTGGTGAATTAAAATTAAAATATAGCTATGTAAAAAAAGAATCGACCTTATTGCAAGATATCCATTTTGCTATCCAACATCCTAGAGTTATTGCAGTGATTGAAGAAATAACAGGAATTAAAAATCAAATTCCCAATCAATCACGACTTGACGGTGCAGTAAGTACACTACTCAAAGGATATTACATTAATCCTCATTTAGATAATTCGCATGACATAGAAAAAAAACACTATCAAACAGTGAATTTACTTTATTATGTGTCCCCGAATTGGAAACTAGAAAATGGCGGTAATTATGAATTATGGGATGAAGCAATAAAAAATCGAATTATTATTCCTAGCTTGTTTAATCGTTTACTTGTGATGGAAACCAATCAAACATCCTGGCACTCCGTTAATCGAGTGTTGTGTGATGCGCCCCGATGTTGTGTATTCAATTACCTTTATTCCGAACAAGCGCCAAGAGGCGAGGAATATTTTCATTCCACTTTATCCTCATTCTTTAACACTTTAATGCGACCACGCCCGGAGCAAAAAATTCGTCGTGGGATTGCTTTTGTGAGAGATGCTTTATTTAAAAAAGCATGGGGATAATTTTTTTTACACCAAATATGGGAGTTTCTTACTAATGGATCTTAAAAATATATTAATTCTTTTATTGATAATCGCCGTTATCTTAGGATTATTGTCTGTATTTGGCATTATTGATCTGCGTGGGATTAACGATTGGTTTTACAATCTTTTCTATAGATATATGAACTAACGACCCGCCCTTCTTTCTAATTAAAATAAGTGACTTTTACTTAGACGAAGCAATAAGCAATAATTTGTTCATTGCGGTTGGCAAATTTCTCTGGACAGTTTTGCCTATAAAATATTTGAATAAAAATGTTAGCGGTCCTTTAATCATAATACCATGTGTTATCTGAAGGCCGGAGGACGTTTGGGTTAAGAAATGAGAAAATTCAAGCTTTGTGCCTAAGGGTAAACCGCATTTCACTGTAAATGAATCATAAGGTTTGCAGACTAGTGAGGCAGTGATGCGTGGGCCATTCTTAGGTTTTAATACAATAATGGAATCATTAATAAAATTTCCTTCGCTGGAAATAAGGTCATCGTCCCAGTCTTTCCAGTTAGCTACATCCGACCAAACCGCCCATATTTGTTCTTTACTCAGATTATTTTTTGTAACTGAATGCTGAAATTGCCACATATAGTTTCCTTATAGATACATCATCAGCATTATATCGACTCCGAAAGTACATGAATATGGTTTAATGTTTATAACTATCGACATATTGGAGAATTTAATGAATTTTGATCTTGTTATCTATGGCGCCACTGGTTTCACGGGGCGTCTTGCTACTCAATACCTCATGAATAGTGAAAAATGCAATGGTTTACGTATTGCGATTGCTGGCCGCGATGCAAAAAAGCTAGAAGCATTAAGCCAAACCTGTACCAACAAACCCTCTATACTCATCGCTGATTCATCTCGACCCGAAAGCATTGAAGCCATGGTAAAGCAAACTAAAGTTGTACTGAATTTTGCTGGACCTTTTAGTTTATACGGTGAACCTGTCATCGCTGCTTGTGCAAAATGGGGCGTGGATTATCTGGATATCACGGGAGAAACTCCCTTTATTAATGACATGATACGACTCTATCAAGATCAGGCCATTGCATCAGGCGCGCGCCTCATTCCTTTTAGTGGATTTGATTCTATTCCTGCTGATCTTACTGTTTACCTCGCATTAAACGCAGCTCACGAGCATCATTTGCAACTGGATGAACTTTCTCTTTATTATCAAATTAAAGGTGGACTTAACGGAGGAACACTGGCGAGTGCACTTCACATGGCTGAAAATTCTGACAAAAACAGATTGCAAAACGCAAGTAATTTAACACCTGATTGGTCATGGCCACACTTCTCACCACCAACGTATAAACCTCAATACGAGTCTTTATCATCACGCTGGACTGTGCCCTTTTTTATGGATGCGATCAATAAAACTGTTGTACGGCGCTCTGCATGGTTACGTACTCAACAGAATCAAGACAGCAAATTCTTTCAATATCAAGAACGCATGGTCATGAGCAAACGTTTTGGGTATTGGAAAGCCTGGTTAGCGATAGGTTTCTTAGCTGGATTCGGATTTTTAAGCAGTAATGCTGTTGGACGTAATTTACTTAAACGTTTAGGCCCTAAACCCGGTGAAGGGCCATCAATCGAAGAACGTCAACAAGGATTTTTTCGCGGCAGATTGGTTTGCTGTTATCAAAATGTTTGCAAATTGATAGTCAGCATGGAACGTCAAGGCGATCCTGGCAATGAAATCACAACTGTTTTGGCATGTGAATCTGCTTTACTTGCAATTGAAAACGCATTTGTAACTTCCCTCACAGGATTCTTAACACCTTCGATAGCTTTTGGTGATAATCTTATTACGAGATTAGAAAAAAATGGGTTTCAATTCAAAATTGAAACCCAGGGTTAAAAGTAAAAGTAAAAATAAATCAAAGCGTTTATTAACTATATGGGCAACTTGAACCCGCGTTTGAGTCAAGAGCATATTTATTAGATAAAATCATTAAGTTGTACGCCCAGACCAAAACTATTTGTTCTATGATTATATTCCAGCAAACTTTGTCCGTAACCGCTGAATACTTGTAAAAAGCCATGTAAATGAGTGGTCAGTGGAAAACTATAACTCGCTACCGCAGTTGCATAGTGTCCTTTATGTTCAACTAAACCGTGGGTTTGCAAAGTGATAACTTGATTATTGATTTTATAAGCAAACGTAAGCTCTCCATATCCCATGAATTTTGATAAATTAGGGTTATATTCCCGATAGGTTTTATCTTGTAACACTAACCACGGCCTTATTCGTATCATTATATTTTTATTTGCGATGGAAGCTTCCAGAAAAATCCTATTCCAACTACGCTCCAATGAATCGCCAAAGCCGTTGGATTGATGTACAGCACCAACTTTAACAGCATCAAAATACCAATCTCCCATTAAATGCCAATCAAAATTAGTATCTATAAAAATTTCAGGCTCATAATCTGTAGATCGAAAGAAAGCATTTTTATTATATAATTGCCAATAAGAAAGTTGAGTATATGCAAATGACAAACTGGTTGCTTTTGTTATTTGCCAAATCGGAATTTGGAAACTTAATTGGAATTTAACTTCAGAATTATTTAATTTTTCATTGTTTGGCGTTTGATTTATATATACAGCATTATATGGTGAAGCCGTGTAATAGTAGGGAAGTAAATAATTTTGTTTATAAGGTATAATAGAAAATACATTATTTTTTACACTATTTTCTTTTGAGGTTCTTTTATCTAATACAGTTTGTGTATTATTGGGATTATAGTTATCTATATCATTGGAAGTAGCATAACTAGAAAAAGAAATTAAAAATAAGAAGAAAAATACAAGCTTACGAAATTGATTCATTTTAAACCTTAATCTGAAACGGGTTGATAAAATACAAACCCCCTAAATTGGGGGTTTATATTAAAAGCATCTTTAAATGTTATTAAATTTATAAATTAATCCAACATCGAATTGTTTATTATTTATGTTTGTCAGGTAAACATACTCAGTACGAACATCCCAATTTTTCGCGACGCTAGTTTGCAAACCCAAACCTAATTGCGCACCATTTTTACTATAATGAGAGGCTCCATTATGTAATCGCTCTATACCGACTCGTGTATAAACCATTGTAAAAGGAGTTAAAAGTACACCAGGAATTAAACTAGCGCCAATGGCATGATTTATATTATGAACACGGCTGTAAGATAGATTATGTAAAAATAATTCACTTCCAATGTAGAGATGTGGATTAATTTTTAGGCGCTCTCCATAACCTGCAAATATATTTATACCGGCTTGACTTCCTATGCCAAATCCAGCACCTACGTAAGAACCTTCATTAGCAAATGCTATGTTAGAGCTAACAGCTAAAATTACGGTGGAAACTAATATTTTTTTTATCATTATATGAATCTCCTAAAATTAGGATGAACTGAAATCATCAATAATTAATTTGATGAATCATGCTTTACAAAAGATTTGACGAACTTTACTTTTTAAAAAAAAGTTTGATTAATTGAAGGGTTAAAGTTGGAATTACTGTGTGTGTTTTAATTATTAGTTATTTAATGGAGAGCCCATTATAAATGAATTAAATAAAATTTCAAGAAGAGTTGAAGTTAAATTAATTTAAAAAGATAAATAGCTTTTATTTTAATCATGTTGATTTGTGTGGGCTAAGACTCACTTAGCCAGCGTAATGCGCCATTTCCTGCAGCTCTACCCATCGCAAAACAAGCTGAAAGTAAATAGCCACCAGTAGGTGCTTCCCAATCCAGCATTTCTCCGGCACAAAACACACCAGGCATTTTGTGTAGCATCAAATGATCGTCAAGCTCATCAAAGCTTATTCCACCTGCGCTACTAATACTAGTTGCAAGTGAGGTAGGTGAGACAAGCGGGATGGGAAGTGCTTTTATTGCGTTTGCTAACTTATTAGGATTTTCAAAAGTTTCTTTAGCAATAAATTCATATAACAAACCTAATTTTACACCCTGAATTCCTGTTGTTTTTCGAATATGATTAGATAATGAAGTTGATCCACGCGGACGCCCTAGTACTTGTGTTAATTTTTCCGTTGATGTATCGGGCGCAAGATCTAACGTAAGTGACGCTTGTCCTGTTGATGTTAATTCATCTCTTAGTTTTGCTGACGCTGAATAAATGAGACTACCTTCTATCCCTTTTTTGGTGATGACAAATTCGCCTTGCTGTTTAAAATCTTTGAAAGATAAAACAACTGATTTAACTGGCTGGCCATGAAATTTTTCACTGAAATGTGTTGACCATTTTACGTAAAAACCACAGTTAGCCGGACTAAATGGTTTTACTATTATCCCAGCTTGCGCAAGCCAAGGAACCCAATCACCTTTAGCGCCAAGCTTCGGCCAACTAGCTCCGCCCAAGGCAAGTATGGTTGCATTAGACTTTATTTTAATAATTCCTGCAGGTGTTTCAAAAACCCATCGTTGATCTTCCCAGCCAAACCAACGATGACGTAAATGAAATGTTACTCCCCGATTTTTTAGTCGATGTATCCAAGCTCGCAACATGGGACTCGCTTTCATTTCTATTGGAAAAACGCGCCCTGAACTACCAACAAAAGTTTTAACATTGAGTTCCTTCGTAAAGGCTAGGAGATCGTTAGGTTTAAAGTCGGCAAGATGCTTCTCGATTATGTGCTGTTTATTGCCATAACGAGTTACAAAAAGTGAGTAGTCTTCCGAATGCGTTAGATTAAGCCCACTCTTCCCCGCCATCAAAAACTTCCGACCAAGAGAAGGCATAGCTTCATAGACATCAATTTTTACATCATGTTGACTCAATATTTCTGCAGCCATTAAGCCTGCCGGTCCGCCGCCAATAATTGCAATTGACTTACTCATAACTGCTTACGCCTTGTAAATTTTGCGTATATTTTATCTTAAAACGAGCCGTTAGACTAGAATGTACGAAGTCTACGTGTACGTCGCGAAATGAAAAAAAACGTATACAGATCGCCAATTATCAAATGGATAAATAGCGAAATCAATACTGCGCAAAATTCTTAAACAGCACTCAAACCATTGCGAACTTCTTCCACTCGCGCAGGCTCATTGTTTTGATTTTCATTATTAAAGAAACTACTTTTGCAACTACTAATTAATCTTCTCATGAACCCATCACCAAATGCGACTGCGCATAAGCTTAAGCCAACAGCTCCCCATATGAATGCAATCATTTGTTCTGGTTCACTCGGAACTCTACGTGACACTTCATATACGTATTTATCAAACATGAACAATGCAACTGCTCCAGCTAAATGCCAGGCAGAGTGTAAGCTTGGAGTGAAATAATCCTGAAACCACGGCTGTTGTTCATTACAATCTATCTTGCAGTTAGGGAGAATGCGATTAATGATAGGTGGCGCGTTATCAATTACAGCAAGAGCAAGCGCACCTCCACCCCAAGCGAGAGAGATAGGTTGTGCTGCGATAGTTTTATATTGCGTAGCAACGTAAATAAATACACCTAATACGCCGAGATAATCCGATTGTTGGAAACGTTGTAGAGGAAAAGCATGACTTAACGCGGAAAAAGTGCCAGCAATTAATGCTGCAAAATTAGCATCATAAGCACCTACCGCAAAAAATCCAGCA
>Ga0206929_1119_pt1 | contig 20066 bp, 15 predicted proteins | sample Alteio_BWOrgHeat_19_FD_152929 | JGI IMG/M metagenome (GOLD analysis project Ga0206929, IMG submission 152929) | Enriched cells from forest soil in Barre Woods Harvard Forest LTER site, Petersham, Massachusetts, United States -... | ecosystem: Environmental > Terrestrial > Soil > Temperate forest >...
TTAACGTTCATCTTCTTATTTCTGTCCGGTCTTCATATTTACTGGGGATTGGGGGGGCGACGGGGGCTGGCTGGTACCGTACCCATAAAGGCAGACGGCACCAAACGCATCAATCCGTCAGCATTTGACTGTTTTGTAGTGGCTTTTTTGCTGCTGGGCGCCGGGGTCTTTGCTTTAGTCAGATCGCATTTGTTATCCGTAACCCTGCCCTCCTGGTTCCTGCATGCAGGATCCTGGGTACTTCTTGTAATTTTTTCTGCCCGGGCCATCGGGGAATTCAGGTATGTCGGATTTTTTAAGAAAGTAAAATCTTCTCAGTTTGCCCGACTGGATACAAAATATTATTCACCTCTCTGCGTTCTCATTGCGGCCCTGCTTTGCTGCCTGGAATTTCTGAACTAAACATCCGGAAAAAATATTTTAGACTATTTTGAATAATGTCCGTCTGGTTATAATTGAGGCATATTTTTTGTTTTGATAAGAAGAGAATAAACAAATTCCTTTTCGAATTTATTTTATTCCAATCTTTAGTAAAATCCAATATATATGAACTTCCCTATCTATGGTGACGATGTCACCCTGACTCCGCAAGGCAAGATTCTCGACAACATTTTTAAATTTACAGGCGATGGATTGACCAAACTGGGTTTACCCAGTGGTTTCTTTTTCCAGATGCCTGATAAGTTTGCTTTACCCACCGAGCAAAGTATTAATCAGCATGGCCAGCTGATCAACACGCTGCCTATAACACGGGGTATGTGCCTGCTTACGGAATATATTCGAAGCTGGATCTGGAACCGGCAGGATCAGGAAATCTTAGCCTGACCTTTCTTTACTCCGTCAGTATTATTTCCCATCCTGGGAATCAATTCATCCTGTATATATTTTTGAAGATTTTTTTGTAACCGATTAAAGACGATTGGTTACGATTTTCTTTCCCTTTTAACGATACGTTAAATCATACGTCGCTTTTGTGTAATCTATTGAAAGGGCACGGTTTTTTACCTGTTACTATGTCGATGGTAAGGATGAAAAATCCCGTTCCATAGTCCTTAAAATAATACAATGAAAAAAGTCAGATTACTGTTCATATTGATCTTTAGCATATCGTCCTTATCTATAAAAACTGTATCGGCCCAGGTTAGTGTGGGCATCAGCATTACCGCCAGCATTCCTCCACCCCCCTTACCGGTTTATGTACAGCCTGCCTGTCCGGTGGACGGGTATTTATGGGTGCCGGGATATTGGGCATATACCAATGACGGATATTTCTGGGTGCCGGGCGTTTGGGTTTTTCCACCACAACCCGGGTATTTATGGACGCCGGCTTATTGGGGTTATTCCGGTGGTTATTATGGTTTTCACCATGGATACTGGGGACCTCATGTCGGTTTTTATGGCGGTGTGAACTATGGTTACGGTTATTATGGTTCCGGTTTCAGCGGAGGCAGATGGCAGGGAAATTCATTCAGGTATAATACAGCCGTCGTCAATGTAAATCGCACCGTGGTTCGTAATGTATACGTTGATAATACGGTTGTCGTACATAATACCACAGTAGTTAATAACAGGGTCAGTTATAATGGTGGTCCGCATGGAATCAATGCCAGACCGACCAGCCAGGAACAGAATGCGGTCAGGGAAAGGCATATAGATGCCACCTCTACGCAAACCAATCATCAAAATCAGGCCAGCGTGAACCGGGCTCAATATGCTTCGGTAAATCATGGTCAGCCAGCCACAGCTGCGATGGTCCGTCCGGGCGTCAGTCATGCAGTACAACCACATAACAGTACACCGGCGGCGGTTCATCAACCGGCAAATCCCCAGCAGCGGCCCGTAACTGAACCAAACCCGGTTGCGAGGCAGCATGCTGCTCCCCAACAACAGCATACTAATCCCCAACCTCATAATAATCCAACGCAGCAGAACATACAACAACAGCCACAACAACACAACCCGCAGCCACAGCAACAGCATGCGCAGCAACAACAGCATACACCTCAACAGCAACAACATATTCCACAACAGCAACACACTCCGCAACAGCAGCACATGGCCCAACAACAGCATGCGCCTCAACCGCATAATCCTGCACCACAACCACATCCCCAAAACCCCGAAAGACCAAAATAACACTCTTATACTCTTATACTCCTATACTCTTATACTTCTTACCTTAGCTCCGCAAAAACGCACCATGTCCATCCGCATTTTCGTTACCGGCGGCACTTTTGATAAGGAATATAATGAAATCACCGGACAACTTTTTTTTAAAGAAACCCATTTGCCGGAAATGATAACACGCAGCCGCGTCAGTCCGCAGGTAATAGTCACAACCCTGATGATGATCGACAGCCTGGATATGAAACCGATTGATCGTGAGCTTATTGCCAACCAGTGTATCAATACGCCGGAAGATAAAATTATCATAACGCATGGAACCGATACGATGTCCGTTACGGCGGCAACATTAGCAGACAAGGTTTCCGGAAAAACAATCGTGCTAACCGGTGCGATGATTCCTTATAAATTCGGCAGCTCAGACGGATTCTTTAATCTCGGCTGTGCGCTTGCCTTTGTACAGTGTCTGCCTGCGGGTGTGTATGTGGTTATGAACGGCAGGTATTTTAATTGGGACAATGTGCGTAAAAACCGCCAGACGGGGCAATTTGAAGAATTCAAAGTATAATTACTCCATCTAGTTGTTCATTTATCACATTAAGCGTTACGCGTTAAGCGTTACCCGTTAAGCGTTAAAGATTCGATATGAAAATAATCTTCCGGAACATCCTGCTGCTATTGATCATTCTTGGTTTTCGCGGAATACCTGCCCGGCCTGATATCACTATAAAACTGAAAGTTCATGGAACCGATGAAAAGCTGACCGGCAAAATTCTCAGTGATCTCAGAAATGGACTCGGAAACAAACCCAATATTGTTATCGTGAGTGATACGACTGACTCGTCCACTTTTATGATCAGTGTCCAGTATTCCACTCTCAAATCAGGGGATAAACTGGTAGGGATTTATATAAACTCGATGCTGACGCGAAGAATACGGACATCAAAAAATGAATCAGGCGATATGTTGCTGAAGAGTTCTGTTTCATCCACGTCCAACCCGTCTGAGATTGACAGAATATGTTCCGGCTTAATTGATCAGTTCGATGTTCAATATTTTGATAAAGAAAGACGGGAAACAATAAGATGAGTAACGACAATTCCCGAACTTTTGTTAATAAGGACTCTTGACGGTTTGTACTCCGGGAGGAAGTTGGAAAATGCCGTTGTCCAGTTTCAAAGGTTTTATTTCAACTGCTACGGATGTCATAACAAATTGCGCATTGTCTACTTGCATTTTCAGAGGTACCGATTTTGAATTCAGTACATATTCGTACCAGTTTCCATACTTATGCATCACATATTTTGTCGGGTCTACTACCAGCTTTGTATTGAAATAATATTTCTGCGTTCCACTTTTACAGGTAAGTATTAATTCATCACATGTATATCCCAAAATTTTTATTACTGCCTTATTCATTATAAAGCTGATCACTGAATCCGGATTGGTCGCTGCATCATCCCAAATTGCAGAGTCGCTATTGGCCATTTTTGTATATAACTTATTTTCACGGGGATCATAAAGTTGCCATTGTGCCAGCGTTCCGTTTATAACAGATTTATAGTTTGCCCCTTTTATAAAAAAATCCTGCTCCGTACCCATCAGACTGGTAAATTTTTCATCCGTAACCCCGGCCATTTTACTTTGATATGAATTCTGATAAATAATTTCGCCCTCAAAATTTTGTGCGGTTAAGGATGTGGAGATAAAACTCATCATCAATAAAAAACCGAAAACCTTCATAGATTGATATTTGACATGAAAGTATAAATAAAATGACAATTTATCTGAGCCTTATCCCCTTATCATATTGCTGCCATGAAATCGAAGAGATTGAGAAGATGATCCAAACTAACAGAGCATAGAATAAAATCTAATCGTTCAATATGAGTGTGAAGCGACCGTACATTGAAAAAATTTGAGGGAATTAAATACAGGTTCGGAATTACGATTCGTTTTGAATGGCAAATTCGACGGGAAACCTGGCAGTAAGAACACAGCCCTTACCCGGCCTGGAAAGAAAAGCCGCGCTCCCTTTATAGAATTCAGTACGACTTTTAATATTGAGCATCCCAATTCCTTCCGCTTTTTCGAAAACATTAAAGCCGATTCCATTATCCGCAATGGAAAGGACAAACTCAGTATCTTTTTTTGAAAGAGAAATTCTGACCCGGGAGGCTTTGGCATGCCTTATTATATTATTTAATTGCTCCTGAACAATTCTGAATACGTCCAGTTTAAACTTTTCGCTCATACCCGTGTGCAGCGATTCGTCCATTTTGCAAAATATTTTTATAGGATAAACCTGCATCAGGTCATGCGTCATTTTACCGATTGCAACGCAAAGGCCTACGTTTTTGATCGCATTGCTGACAAGTCCTTTGGCGATCTTTCTGATTTCTTCAATGGCAGTCAGCGTGTATTCAGATGACCGGCTGATATTATTTTTCCGGTTTTTTGGACTACGTTGCGCGAGGTCCATATATATTCTGGAAACTGCCAATAACTGATTTACGTTATCATGTAATTCCTTTCCCAGGCCGGATCTTTCCAACTGCTGTGCTTCAGATATAGCACTCGCAATCTGGATCGCTTTTAATTTTGTTTCGGATTGCCATTCACTTTCAAAAAGTTTTTGCTGAATCAGAGAGGCCGATACCGATACTTCTTTAGCGGTTATCTCTTTATCGAGCAGGCGTTCGAGATTATGCAGCCGGTGTAATGTTGCATCGGATTTGGAATGCGCCAAAATCATTTCAGCATCTGACTCTTTCTCCTTTTTTAAATCAATCTCTGATTGTCTGCGAATACCTTCACTTAGGTCCACGAGAGTCGTGATGGCCTTCATAACATCATTTTCACCTGTAAATAATACAGACGTAACCTGACAGGGCAATTGCTTGCCGTTTCGTTTGATGACTGCCAGATCTCCGGTTGTATATCCGGCAGCCTCCCTGTATTTTATCATTTTTTCATACTGCCCGCCGGAATGGGCGAATATTTCATCAAAATGCTTCAACAGCAAACCTTTACCCGGATACCCCAGTAATTTTTCCGCTGCACGGTTGGCGGCAATGATTTTGCCATCGCTCACGATGCTGATAATATTTGGAAGTAAAGACTTGTCAAACGCTTTCTCATGCAAATTAAAAGGAATCTGGTCCCTGGTTATTTTAGTGTCCTGGGGAGAATGCCCATTCAGGGTCTGTGAAATGTTTTCAATGGAAGGGATAATGGTTTTCGGTTTTGAGACACGCACGATATTGACTTTATTTGACCTGGTACAAGATACCCTTTTAATACCGGTAAAGTCCAGTTCTTCTGTGTTAATCTTGAACAGACCGGCGGACCTACATGGAAACACTTAGTTATCCGTCCTTAAATAATGTAAATACCCATTTTTGTAGCTGCATTGACAGATTGACCTGTTGCTCAGGCTACAAATGCCTGTAAAGTGGTATGACGGCTGTTTTAAAAAAAATAGACGGTTCCATCCATACATAGCCTATATTTGTAAGGTAAACTAACAAGTTAAAAAACCAAGTTACTCTACCTATATGACTACACAGGAACTGGCATCTTCTCTCCGGCTGGTTATTTCCGGGGTACATAAAAGTCTGCGCAGGCAAATGTCGTCAGTGAATACATACTCCATGACAGAGATCGAAACGATTGCACATCTGGGCCGTTCGGGTTCACTGCTGCCCACGGAACTGGCCGCTCTGACCCGGGTTAAGACGCAGTCTATGTCGCAGATCCTGAAGGAAATGGAGAAGCAACACATCATAAAAAGAACGCCTTCCAAAGAAGACGGAAGGAAAGTGTATATATCTCTCACAGCCCTTGGAAAAAACATGCTGGAGAAGGCCAAATACGATAAGGACGAATGGCTGAAAACCGCCATTGAAAATACACTTACGGAAAAAGAAAAAAACCTGCTGACAAAAGCCATCCCGGTCCTCAGCAAAATCATTGAAATAAAATAAGGAAGGATTACATGATATCATTTTTGAAAACAGAAAAAATCTCCGCCACTTTCAGGGCTTTTCAAAACCGCAACTACCGTTTATTTTTCAGCGGACAGTCCGTATCGCAGATTGGAACCTGGATGCAGCGGACCGGCGTGAGCTGGGTGATTTATACGATCACCCATTCTCCATTCATGCTGGGTCTTACTGTATTTGCATCACAGTTTCCATCTTTTATTTTTTCATTACCCGGAGGTATCGCCTCAGACCGCTATAACCGGTACAGGGTTTTGCTGCTTACACAGATCGCCTCCATGATACAGGCTTTGTTGCTGGCGATACTTACGCTGACCAATCATTATACCGTAGCGGGGATTCTTCTTTTGAGTGTGTTGCTCGGAATCATCAATGCCTTTGATGTTCCTGCCCGGCAGCCCCTGATTCATGAAATGGTCACTGACAAAGCCGACCTTCCTAACGCACTGGCACTGAATTCCTCCATGGTTAATATTGCCAGATTAATAGGTCCTGCACTATCCGGCATCGTGTTGGTTAAATGGGGAGCCGGGATTTGTTTCCTGTTGAACGCTCTGAGTTTTATCGCCGTGATCATTTCACTGCTATTTATGAAGCTTCCATCCTATAGTGCACCGCCGGTAAAAAATAAAATCAGTTCGGAACTTACTGAAGGTTTCCGGTATTTAAAAAATACGCCATCCATTTCCATAACCCTGCTATTGCTCGGCCTGGTCAGTCTATTTGTATTGCCTTACAACACGGTATTGCCGGTGTTTGCAAAAGTGATCTTCCGGGGCGATGCCGCAACTTTCGGATATATCAATAGTTTTATCGGCATCGGGGCCGTAGCGGGTTCTGTTTTCCTGGCTACACTGCATCCGAAAACAGATCTTAAATCAGTACTCTTTATCAGTACGGTGATTTTTGGAATTTTTCTGATACTGTTTTCACATATGTCCAACTTTCCACTGGCCATGGTATTCGCATGCGCAACGGGATTCGGCATGATGAATCAAACAACCATCTGCATGACCATCGTACAGGTGGAATCGGATAAAGAAATGCGTGGCAGGGTCATGAGCTATGTGGCGATGGCTTATTTTGGCATGCTGCCTCTGGGCAGCCTGCTGGTTGGAACTGTGTCCCAGCATATAGGGGCGCCCGATGCGATCCTCATTCAGGGCATCATTGCACTGGTCATTGCCGCAGTGTTTTATAAATTCCTGCGAAAGAAAAAAACAGAGACGTTCATTGACCGGGAGGAAGAGCAGGAAGCAGAAAATCTGGTATTGGAAAAAATTTAGTCAACATAAAACAATAAAAATGGAACAGAATAAACAAAACAGTGCACTGCTCATCATGGATATGCAATCATCCATTCTCGGAAGACTACCTGACACCTCTGCATTGCTCAGCAACGTAAAGAATGCCATTACTTCGGCCCGTGAAAAGAAATTACCGGTTATATATGTGGTTGTCGGCTTCAGACAGGGCGCTCCTGAGATAAGTATGAATAATAAAAGTTTTTCTGCCAATAAAAACCTGCTGACTTCCGGAAATACGGAAGAAATGATAAAAGTTCATCCGGACATTGCACCATTGCCTGGCGAGATCACCGTGATCAAACGCCGCGTCAGCGCCTTCACGGGCAGCGATCTCGAAGTCGTACTAAGGGCATTCATGACCCGGCACCTGATTCTTACGGGCGTAGCTACCAGCGGAGTCGTTTTATCAACATTGCGCGAAGCAGCGGACAAGGACTATACATTAACCGTTTTGAAGGATTGTTGCGCAGACGGGGATGAAGAAGTGCACAGGGTACTGACGAATAAAATCTTCACGCGCCAGGCAGATGTAATGACCGTGGATGAATGGAAGGATATCATGATGCCCGTGAAATGACGGGCATGCGATATTAATTTCCCAGCGGATCTATACTGCTTGTCTCCACCATCAGCATAACGGTTTTTTCGATGGCCCGCGTTCTATGCATAACGCCTTTTGGGATCGTAGTGCCTGTCATGGGCTCCAGTTCAATGGTCCGTCCTTCGAGGTCGATAAATAATTTGCCTGAAAGCACGAAGAAAAATTCATCATCATCGTTATGCTTATGCCAGTGGTATTCTCCCTGCACAATACCCAGTCTGACGGCACTGTCATTTACTGTTGTAAGAGTCTGGTTAAACCATTTTTCCTTGTTCTCCGCAACAATGGCCGGTACATCGATCAATTCCAGACCATCATATTTTACGTCCATTTTTTGCACATACTGATTCCGGTTTGTCATTGTTTATTTTTCATCAAAAGTTAGCCCAAATTTTATATGGAACCAGCTTTCAAAAGGGTTAAATTTGAACAAACTATTTTTTATGGAAACAGCCGGTACAAAAACGATCCTGTTTATTACAGGTGCATTCGTCGGCAATAATTGCTGGAATGCCTGGAGAACATTTTTCGAAGAAAAAGGATTCACTACTTCTGCCCCACCCTGGCCCTATAAGGACGCGCCGGTAGCTGAATTAAGATCGAGGCATCCGCATCATGATAAAGAACTCGCGCGGCTGACGATTGATGAATTGATAGCGCACTATGAACATATTATCAAATCCTTACCGGAAAAACCCATACTGATCGGGCATTCTTATGGCGGACTGATGACACAGATCTTCGTGAACCGGGGTCTGGCAGCGGCCGGTATAGCCATCCATCCTGTTCCGCCCCTGGGTGTATTCCCCTATGAATTTACCTTCCTGAAAGCAGGATGGAAATCACTTGGCGTATTCACCGATCTTGATGAAACCTATATGATGTCGTTCGAGGATTGGCAGTATGCATTTGTGAACGGGATGCCGCTTGAAGAACAACAGGCCGCTTATGATACATACACCATACCCGAATCCAAAACGGTTTCAAGGGGTGCATTATCCGGGGCCGCCAGGGTTGATTTTAAAAAACAACATGCCCCGCTTTTAATAACTGCCGGCGACACCGATCATATTATACCCGCACACCTGAATCACCGGAATTTTAATGCATATGAAACGGAGGGTTCTGTAACAGACTACAAAGTTTTTTCCGGCAGAAATCATTTTGTTCTTGGCCAGCCAGGCTGGAAAGAAGATGCTTCCTTTATTTACGACTGGATTGTTGACAGGGTAAAGAATAAAATTACCAGGAAGGAAGAACTGCTCGCGGGAAATTAAAATGTTTAACTGCAGGAATTTCTGATTCCGGGAATCACATCAGTCATAATCCGACATAACCGGGTGGTTTGATACCGTTCAACCGGAGATAAACAATCAGCTGCGCCCGGTGGTGTGTCTGATGATCATTCAGCAGATTAATAATCTGGAGTTTGTTGGTAGGTTTTACAATAAAAGAAACTGTATCTGCTAACTGTGCAACATTAAAATTTTGCAAAGAAATAATCGTATAGTCATATACACTATTTAAAAGCTTGACCGTAGCTTCTTTATCAACAGACGAATCCGGAATTTTTACCGGGTTCGCGGGGCCATTAAGGTATGTTTTGCATAAAAACTGCATGAGTCGCATGGTGTGAAGAAGTTGCTCGTCAAAACTCATTTCTTCCGGGGATGGTTTAAATCCATATTTCCCCGCGGGCATCTTCTCTGCAACCTGAATGGTATATTCTTTTGCATGTTTTTGCTTTGTGATAGCCGCGGCCATAAATAAAGAATCTGTTTTTTGTGCGTTGGCATATAAACCGGATAACACAAAACAGAGAAAAAACGCTTTCATCATAAATTTGTTATTATAAATTTACTGAAGTTAATCTATCGCTATTAAAGCAACTAAGTGTTTATACTTAGTACAACCAGGAATGCAAACAGGAAATAATAATATGGGTCGTCCTGAAAAAGTTGTAAATTAACAGTCATATCAGGAAGTAAAATAGACGGTTCCGGCAAGTCTTACCCCTCTGCGGCCTCGCACTCATAAAGGAGATTATTTCTTTGTTTAGAAAACGATCCCCTGAAACAGCAAAGAAGGACAGTTTAGTAAGTTTCATCAGGACAAACAGGCTGGGTTTATTCTACATTATGTAGAAAGTTAGCGATTGGAAAAAAGTTTATAATGGGAATGGCATTATTGATATTGGGCTTTATCGTGGTTTTCGTTATCATCCTCCGGTATAATACCGTTCTTCTCCACAAGCATAATAATTTAAAAAAGAAAACAGACGCTGAATTGCTTGCAAGCGAAGAAAATTTCAGCCTGCTGGTAAATAATGTAAAAGATTTTGCCATTTATATGCTGGATATCAATGGACGCATAATAAGCTGGAATGAAGGCGCAGCTCATATAAAAGGTTATTCGGAGGAAGAAATCATGGGCCGGCATATTTCGGCTTTTTATACGGATGAAGATGTTGAAAAGGGGGAGGCAGAAGAAAATCTGTTGATGGCAGAAAAAAATGGCCGTCTCGAAAAAGAGGGATGGCGGAAGCGTAAAGACGGATCTGTTTTTTGGGCAGATGTGGTTTTTACGGCAATATATGATAATAAGAAAAAATTAAAAGGGTTCGCGAAAATAACCCGTGATACGACTGAAAGAAAAAGGCTTAAAGACAAATTACAGGATATAAACCAAAACCTGGAAGAACTGGTAAGGGTTAAAACAAAAGAGCTCACCAGTGTATTTGAACGGGTTTCTGATGGCATTCTCGCTTTTGATAATGACGCCCGGATAACTTACTCAAATAAAAAAAGTGGCGAAATTCATAAAACGAATCCGGGCGATCTGATCGGAAAAAACTTCTGGACCGAATTCCCGCTGGCAGTAGATACGATGTTCCACGAACAATTTTATGCATCCATTTCCGGCCAAAAAGATGTTCATTTTGATTCGTATGCGCCTGCATTGGGTATATGGATAGAAAATCACATGTACCCTTCCGCTGACGGCCTGTCGGTATTTTTTCGTGATATTACCGATAAAAAGAAGTCCGAAGAGTCCCTGAGGCATAGCGAAGAAGTCAGACAATTGATAATGAACTCTTCCCTGGACGCAATTATATGTATCAATAAAAAGGGTATCATCACCGACTGGAATCAACAGGCTGAAAAAGTCTTTGGCTGGAAAGAAGATGAAGTGAAAGGGAAATATCTGAATGAAACAATCATTCCCGAAAGATACCGGGAAGCACAGGAAAGGGAATTTCTGCATTTTCAACAAACGGAAGCAAACCCATTCAAAAACAGGGTTGTTGAAATCACGGCCTTACATCAGGACGGAAAGGAATTTTCGATTGAGATCTCCATTGCTCCGATCAAACAACACGAACATGATTTTTTTTGTGCCTTTATAAGGGATATTTCACAACGCAAGATAGCCGAACAGGAACTGCGTCTGACGGCAGAAAAATACAAATTGCTGTTTGAGCGAAGCCCCATGCCCATGTGGATGATCTCTACATCAGATGACCGGTTTGTAGACGTAAATGACTCGGCCGTTATGCATTACGGATACAGCAAAGAAGAATTCATGTCGTTAAATACTACTAAAATCCGGCCCGAAGAAGACAAAAAACGTTATTTGACGGAATCCGGGGAAAATACGCCCGGTAAAAATTATCATGGTATCTGGCGCCACCAGAAAAAGGATCATACGATCATAAATGTGGAAATCTATGCCAACGATTTTATACACGAAGGAAAACAGGCGAGACTCATTCTTGCCAATGATATCTCTGAAAAAATAAAAGCAGAAGAAAGCCTGAAGTTTTCCTACGAAGAGATCCGCCAGCTGGCCTCGCATCTCCAGGATATACGTGAAGAAGAAAGGGCCGGCATTGCACGCGAAATACACGATGAACTCGGACAACAGCTCACCGTGCTGAAAATGGATATGTCCTGGATGTCTAAAAGGCTGAGTGCAGAAACAATTGGAGAAGTAAATCAAAAGATAAACAGTACGATCGAATTGCTTGATGTGACCATAAAAACAGTCAGAAGAATTGCTACGGATCTTCGGCCCAGCATGCTGGACGATCTGGGTTTGATCGCAACCATTGAATGGCAATGCGAGGATTTTGAAAAAAGAACCGGCATTACCACCCGGTTCACTGAGGACATGACCGAATTTGACTTTCCGGAACAAATGGCGATCGGCTTATTCAGAATCTGTCAGGAATCACTTACAAATATTGCCCGGCATTCCTCAGCTAAAAATGCATTCATAACCATACAGCAAATATCGGGTGAACTTGTGTTGACCATCTCGGACGACGGCAAAGGTTTTGACGCCCGGAAAATAGGTTACAAGAAAACCCTGGGTATTTTGGGCATGCGGGAAAGAACCCTGATGATGGGAGGACAATATGAAATTGTCAGCGAGAAGGGAAAAGGCACTACGTTATCGATCAGAATACCTTTTCAATCCCTGAAGACAAATCATTAAAACTTATTCAATGCTTCGATTCCTGATTGCAGATGATCACACCGTAGTACGAAAAGGATTGAAACAAATTCTGCAGGATGCATTCCCGTCCGCCCTGATAGAAGAGGTTGCCGATGCAGAGGAACTTTTAAAGAAAGTAATCAAAGAGGAATGGGACACTGTCATTTCCGATATATCCATGCCGGGCAGAAGCGGGTTGGATGTATTACAACAAATCAGGCAGACGCACCCCAAACTCCCCATTCTGATACTCAGTATGCATCACGAAGATCAGTACGCGATCAGGGTATTAAAGGCAGGCGCTTCGGGTTATCTCAATAAGGATTCCGCTCCGGAGGATCTTGTAAAAGCCGTCAACCACGTTCTGTTGGGAAAAAAATATATCACTTCTTCGATTGCTGAAAAACTGGTTAGCGCGGTTGACCAGGAAGGCAAAAAATTTACCCATGAATATCTTTCTGACCGGGAGTTTGAAGTGTTGAAACTGCTGGCTTCCGGAAAATCTGTGTCTGACATTTCAGAGCAGATTTCGTTAAGCGTCAGCACGATCAGTACCTACCGGGCAAGGATCATGACAAAGCTGGGTTTGAAGACCAACGCCGATTTAACCCTGTATTCGTTTGAACATAAGTTAATATAGTGCCCCGGGCACTCGGAACATCTTCCCGATCCCAATCATAACTGCGGTGATATACGAACAGCGATACGTATAATTACTTATGCCCGGTATGATTCCAACTACATCCCCTCACTGAATGATGTACATTTTATTCACATTTTGTTCTATTTATCTGTCTCCATAGATATTGTTTCTTTATAAAACTAAAATGCAAAACATCCTTATAGAATTCTTACAAATATTTAAACCATACCGACCGGTCAACTGATTCACAACAATCCATTATCCTATGAAATATATTCTTTCCAAACCCAAAAACCATGGAGGAATTCAGTGCCAGTGCGTTAGGAAGGTCGGCTTTGTCAGTGACCATTTCATGAATCAGGGGCTGCCGGGCAGGAACATCAAAGGCATTGATGATTCCGAGCAACACACTCAAAAGAAGAATCCCCGCTACGGTATAATGATTGGTCAGCGTAAGTATCGCCAGCAACAAAGCCTGTATCATGGAGGCGATCTGTGTAAGCAGCAAAACCCTGTACCGGTTATAGCGGTCTGAGGCGATACCTCCGGGTAATGAAAAAATAAAAGATGGAAACTGTGATGCAAATACAGTAAGACCCAGCATGAATGGAGAATGGGTGATCGTATAAATCACCCAGCTCACGCCGGTCCGCTGCATCCAGGTTCCAATCTGCGATACGGACTGTCCGCTGAAAAATAAACGGTAGTTGCGGTTTTGAAAAGCCCTGAAAGTGGCGGAGATTTTTTCTGTTTTCAAAAATGATATCATGTAATCCTTCCTTATTTTATTTCAATGATTTTGCTGAGGACCGGGATGGCTTTTGTCAGCAGGTTTTTTTCTTTTTCCGTAAGTGTATTTTCAATGGCGGTTTTCAGCCATTCGTCCTTATCGTATTTGGCCTTCTCCAGCATGTTTTTTCCAAGGGCTGTGAGAGATATATACACTTTCCTTCCGTCTTCTTTGGAAGGCGTTCTTTTTATGATGTGTTGCTTCTCCATTTCCTTCAGGATCTGCGACATAGACTGCGTCTTAACCCGGGTCAGAGCGGCCAGTTCCGTGGGCAGCAGTGAACCCGAACGGCCCAGATGTGCAATCGTTTCGATCTCTGTCATGGAGTATGTATTCACTGACGACATTTGCCTGCGCAGACTTTTATGTACCCCGGAAATAACCAGCCGGAGAGAAGATGCCAGTTCCTGTGTAGTCATATAGGTAGAGTAACTTGGTTTTTTAACTTGTTAGTTTACCTTACAAATATAGGCTATGTATGGATGGAACCGTCTATTTTTTTTAAAACAGCCGTCATACCACTTTACAGGCATTTGTAGCCTGAGCAACAGGTCAATCTGTCAATGCAGCTACAAAAATGGGTATTTACATTATTTAAGGACGGATAACTAAGTGTTTCCATGTAGGTCCGCCGGTCTGTTCAAGATTAACACAGAAGAACTGGACTTTACCGGTATTAAAAGGGTATCTTGTACCAGGTCAAATAAAGTCAATATCGTGCGTGTCTCAAAACCGAAAACCATTATCCCTTCCATTGAAAACATTTCACAGACCCTGAATGGGCATTCTCCCCAGGACACTAAAATAACCAGGGACCAGATTCCTTTTAATTTGCATGAGAAAGCGTTTGACAAGTCTTTACTTCCAAATATTATCAGCATCGTGAGCGATGGCAAAATCATTGCCGCCAACCGTGCAGCGGAAAAATTACTGGGGTATCCGGGTAAAGGTTTGCTGTTGAAGCATTTTGATGAAATATTCGCCCATTCCGGCGGGCAGTATGAAAAAATGATAAAATACAGGGAGGCTGCCGGATATACAACCGGAGATCTGGCAGTCATCAAACGAAACGGCAAGCAATTGCCCTGTCAGGTTACGTCTGTATTATTTACAGGTGAAAATGATGTTATGAAGGCCATCACGACTCTCGTGGACCTAAGTGAAGGTATTCGCAGACAATCAGAGATTGATTTAAAAAAGGAGAAAGAGTCAGATGCTGAAATGATTTTGGCGCATTCCAAATCCGATGCAACATTACACCGGCTGCATAATCTCGAACGCCTGCTCGATAAAGAGATAACCGCTAAAGAAGTATCGGTATCGGCCTCTCTGATTCAGCAAAAACTTTTTGAAAGTGAATGGCAATCCGAAACAAAATTAAAAGCGATCCAGATTGCGAGTGCTATATCTGAAGCACAGCAGTTGGAAAGATCCGGCCTGGGAAAGGAATTACATGATAACGTAAATCAGTTATTGGCAGTTTCCAGAATATATATGGACCTCGCGCAACGTAGTCCAAAAAACCGGAAAAATAATATCAGCCGGTCATCTGAATACACGCTGACTGCCATTGAAGAAATCAGAAAGATCGCCAAAGGACTTGTCAGCAATGCGATCAAAAACGTAGGCCTTTGCGTTGCAATCGGTAAAATGACGCATGACCTGATGCAGGTTTATCCTATAAAAATATTTTGCAAAATGGACGAATCGCTGCACACGGGTATGAGCGAAAAGTTTAAACTGGACGTATTCAGAATTGTTCAGGAGCAATTAAATAATATAATAAGGCATGCCAAAGCCTCCCGGGTCAGAATTTCTCTTTCAAAAAAAGATACTGAGTTTGTCCTTTCCATTGCGGATAATGGAATCGGCTTTAATGTTTTCGAAAAAGCGGAAGGAATTGGGATGCTCAATATTAAAAGTCGTACTGAATTCTATAAAGGGAGCGCGGCTTTTCTTTCCAGGCCGGGTAAGGGCTGTGTTCTTACTGCCAGGTTTCCCGTCGAATTTGCCATTCAAAACGAATCGTAATTCCGAACCTGTATTTAATTCCCTCAAATTTTTTCAATGTACGGTCGCTTCACACTCATATTGAACGATTAGATTTTATTCTATGCTCTGTTAGTTTGGATCATCTTCTCAATCTCTTCGATTTCATGGCAGCAATATGATAAGGGGATAAGGCTCAGATAAATTGTCATTTTATTTATACTTTCATGTCAAATATCAATCTATGAAGGTTTTCGGTTTTTTATTGATGATGAGTTTTATCTCCACATCCTTAACCGCACAAAATTTTGAGGGCGAAATTATTTATCAGAATTCATATCAAAGTAAAATGGCCGGGGTTACGGATGAAAAATTTACCAGTCTGATGGGTACGGAGCAGGATTTTTTTATAAAAGGGGCAAACTATAAATCTGTTATAAACGGAACGCTGGCACAATGGCAACTTTATGATCCCCGTGAAAATAAGTTATATACAAAAATGGCCAATAGCGACTCTGCAATTTGGGATGATGCAGCGACCAATCCGGATTCAGTGATCAGCTTTATAATGAATAAGGCAGTAATAAAAATTTTGGGATATACATGTGATGAATTAATACTTACCTGTAAAAGTGGAACGCAGAAATATTATTTCAATACAAAGCTGGTAGTAGACCCGACAAAATATGTGATGCATAAGTATGGAAACTGGTACGAATATGTACTGAATTCAAAATCGGTACCTCTGAAAATGCAAGTAGACAATGCGCAATTTGTTATGACATCCGTAGCAGTTGAAATAAAACCTTTGAAACTGGACAACGGCATTTTCCAACTTCCTCCCGGAGTACAAACCGTCAAGAGTCCTTATTAACAAAAGTTCGGGAATTGTCGTTACTCATCTTATTGTTTCCCGTCTTTCTTTATCAAAATATTGAACATCGAACTGATCAATTAAGCCGGAACATATTCTGTCAATCTCAGACGGGTTGGACGTGGATGAAACAGAACTCTTCAGCAACATATCGCCTGATTCATTTTTTGATGTCCGTATTCTTCGCGTCAGCATCGAGTTTATATAAATCCCTACCAGTTTATCCCCTGATTTGAGAGTGGAATACTGGACACTGATCATAAAAGTGGACGAGTCAGTCGTATCACTCACGATAACAATATTGGGTTTGTTTCCGAGTCCATTTCTGAGATCACTGAGAATTTTGCCGGTCAGCTTTTCATCGGTTCCATGAACTTTCAGTTTTATAGTGATATCAGGCCGGGCAGGTATTCCGCGAAAACCAAGAATGATCAATAGCAGCAGGATGTTCCGGAAGATTATTTTCATATCGAATCTTTAACGCTTAACGGGTAACGCTTAACGCGTAACGCTTAATGTGATAAATGAACAACTAGATGGAGTAATTATACTTTGAATTCTTCAAATTGCCCCGTCTGGCGGTTTTTACGCACATTGTCCCAATTAAAATACCTGCCGTTCATAACCACATACACACCCGCAGGCAGACACTGTACAAAGGCAAGCGCACAGCCGAGATTAAAGAATCCGTCTGAGCTGCCGAATTTATAAGGAATCATCGCACCGGTTAGCACGATTGTTTTTCCGGAAACCTTGTCTGCTAATGTTGCCGCCGTAACGGACATCGTATCGGTTCCATGCGTTATGATAATTTTATCTTCCGGCGTATTGATACACTGGTTGGCAATAAGCTCACGATCAATCGGTTTCATATCCAGGCTGTCGATCATCATCAGGGTTGTGACTATTACCTGCGGACTGACGCGGCTGCGTGTTATCATTTCCGGCAAATGGGTTTCTTTAAAAAAAAGTTGTCCGGTGATTTCATTATATTCCTTATCAAAAGTGCCGCCGGTAACGAAAATGCGGATGGACATGGTGCGTTTTTGCGGAGCTAAGGTAAGAAGTATAAGAGTATAGGAGTATAAGAGTATAAGAGTGTTATTTTGGTCTTTCGGGGTTTTGGGGATGTGGTTGTGGTGCAGGATTATGCGGTTGAGGCGCATGCTGTTGTTGGGCCATGTGCTGCTGTTGCGGAGTGTGTTGCTGTTGTGGAATATGTTGTTGCTGTTGAGGTGTATGCTGTTGTTGCTGCGCATGCTGTTGCTGTGGCTGCGGGTTGTGTTGTTGTGGCTGTTGTTGTATGTTCTGCTGCGTTGGATTATTATGAGGTTGGGGATTAGTATGCTGTTGTTGGGGAGCAGCATGCTGCCTCGCAACCGGGTTTGGTTCAGTTACGGGCCGCTGCTGGGGATTTGCCGGTTGATGAACCGCCGCCGGTGTACTGTTATGTGGTTGTACTGCATGACTGACGCCCGGACGGACCATCGCAGCTGTGGCTGGCTGACCATGATTTACCGAAGCATATTGAGCCCGGTTCACGCTGGCCTGATTTTGATGATTGGTTTGCGTAGAGGTGGCATCTATATGCCTTTCCCTGACCGCATTCTGTTCCTGGCTGGTCGGTCTGGCATTGATTCCATGCGGACCACCATTATAACTGACCCTGTTATTAACTACTGTGGTATTATGTACGACAACCGTATTATCAACGTATACATTACGAACCACGGTGCGATTTACATTGACGACGGCTGTATTATACCTGAATGAATTTCCCTGCCATCTGCCTCCGCTGAAACCGGAACCATAATAACCGTAACCATAGTTCACACCGCCATAAAAACCGACATGAGGTCCCCAGTATCCATGGTGAAAACCATAATAACCACCGGAATAACCCCAATAAGCCGGCGTCCATAAATACCCGGGTTGTGGTGGAAAAACCCAAACGCCCGGCACCCAGAAATATCCGTCATTGGTATATGCCCAATATCCCGGCACCCATAAATACCCGTCCACCGGACAGGCAGGCTGTACATAAACCGGTAAGGGGGGTGGAGGAATGCTGGCGGTAATGCTGATGCCCACACTAACCTGGGCCGATACAGTTTTTATAGATAAGGACGATATGCTAAAGATCAATATGAACAGTAATCTGACTTTTTTCATTGTATTATTTTAAGGACTATGGAACGGGATTTTTCATCCTTACCATCGACATAGTAACAGGTAAAAAACCGTGCCCTTTCAATAGATTACACAAAAGCGACGTATGATTTAACGTATCGTTAAAAGGGAAAGAAAATCGTAACCAATCGTCTTTAATCGGTTACAAAAAAATCTTCAAAAATATATACAGGATGAATTGATTCCCAGGATGGGAAATAATACTGACGGAGTAAAGAAAGGTCAGGCTAAGATTTCCTGATCCTGCCGGTTCCAGATCCAGCTTCGAATATATTCCGTAAGCAGGCACATACCCCGTGTTATAGGCAGCGTGTTGATCAGCTGGCCATGCTGATTAATACTTTGCTCGGTGGGTAAAGCAAACTTATCAGGCATCTGGAAAAAGAAACCACTGGGTAAACCCAGTTTGGTCAATCCATCGCCTGTAAATTTAAAAATGTTGTCGAGAATCTTGCCTTGCGGAGTCAGGGTGACATCGTCACCATAGATAGGGAAGTTCATATATATTGGATTTTACTAAAGATTGGAATAAAATAAATTCGAAAAGGAATTTGTTTATTCTCTTCTTATCAAAACAAAAAATATGCCTCAATTATAACCAGACGGACATTATTCAAAATAGTCTAAAATATTTTTTCCGGATGTTTAGTTCAGAAATTCCAGGCAGCAAAGCAGGGCCGCAATGAGAACGCAGAGAGGTGAATAATATTTTGTATCCAGTCGGGCAAACTGAGAAGATTTTACTTTCTTAAAAAATCCGACATACCTGAATTCCCCGATGGCCCGGGCAGAAAAAATTACAAGAAGTACCCAGGATCCTGCATGCAGGAACCAGGAGGGCAGGGTTACGGATAACAAATGCGATCTGACTAAAGCAAAGACCCCGGCGCCCAGCAGCAAAAAAGCCACTACAAAACAGTCAAATGCTGACGGATTGATGCGTTTGGTGCCGTCTGCCTTTATGGGTACGGTACCAGCCAGCCCCCGTCGCCCCCCCAATCCCCAGTAAATATGAAGACCGGACAGAAATAAGAAGATGAACGTTAA
>Ga0206929_1120_pt1 | contig 19986 bp, 13 predicted proteins | sample Alteio_BWOrgHeat_19_FD_152929 | JGI IMG/M metagenome (GOLD analysis project Ga0206929, IMG submission 152929) | Enriched cells from forest soil in Barre Woods Harvard Forest LTER site, Petersham, Massachusetts, United States -... | ecosystem: Environmental > Terrestrial > Soil > Temperate forest >...
TTTGAGCGAACCGGTCGAGTTTACGGGCTTCTTTCTTATCCAGAAAGCTGAGTGGATCATAATTCTTCAACTCGCAGGCAAAACGGGTTTTGAATTTGGATGCATCAAACAGGGTGATTAAGTCCGCGCCGGAAACACCTCCTGTCAGATTTTTCCAATAATCTTCCAGATTATTCCCAATAGGTGTAAGTGCTCCAATTCCCGTAACTACAACTCTTTTCAGTTCCATACTACCAATTGCGCGGATATTAAATAATGTGATAAATCCGCTTTCTCGGACTCAGAGCCTTCGAAAAGCGGATCAACGAAGATTAGCGCAGCACGAACAACCGGTTATTTGGCGTGTTCTTCCAGGTACCCGATGGCCTGTCCGACCGTGGTAATGGTCTCTGCCTGTTCGTCGGGAATTGAAATATTGAATTCCTTTTCGAACTCCATAATCAATTCAACCGTGTCAAGCGAATCGGCGCCCAGATCGTTCGTAAAAGATGCCTCGTTTGTTACTTCAGCTTCTTCTACTCCTAACTTATCCACTATAATTTTTTTGACTCGTGTTGCGATGTCTGACATTTTTTTAAATTTTAGTTTCGGCTGCAAAAATATAATTTTTGAATTAAACACAACCAACAAGCTATTTCAATTTTATTTTTTGATTTGGATTATATACCGGAATTTGCGATTTCCGCTGATATTTCATAAAAACAACCCCCGGACATGGCGCTTAAGCTGATTGACTACGGATCTCCTGAGTACGACATGATGCTGCGTTTGCGGTATGATCTCCTGAGAAAGCCGCTGGGACTGAGTTTTGACCCAAAAGAACTTGAAAATGAGAAAAATGATGTGCTTATGGGTGCTTTTGAGGACGAGCGGATGCTGGGTTGCTGCCTCCTGACCCAGATAGACCCCAAAACCGTTCGCCTGCGCCAGATGGCCATCTCAAATAATCTTCAGGGAAAGGGGATCGGAAGGGCTTTGATGGTCTTTGCCGAAAATATCGCCCGGGACATGGGTTACCATGTCCTTATGATGCATGCACGCGTCACCGCGACGGGTTTTTACGAAAAGTTTGGCTATGTGAAAAAAAACGGTCAGTTTATCGAGATAACCATCCCGCATGTCGTTATGGAGAAAGAACTGTTGTAAAGCCGAAAGCCCAAAGCCTAAAACTGATTCCCACTCTCACACTCTCACACTCTCACACTCTCACACTCCCACACTCCCACCCGCCTTCATTTCATTTCGGCGGGCAAAGCACTTTCCTCCATAACGGCCGCGTGTATGCGCTTCATGAAATCGAGCAGCTTTTTTATTGAATCCATCTCGTTCAGTACGAGCATGAACATTTTTCCATTCTGTCTCAGCCTCGCCTGTTTGGTTTGCTTTTGAATATAATCAAGGATATTTTTGAAAATATCCGATTCAAAATATTTCGAATCAGGCCGGTTGATAAAATAAAATTTCACCTGTCCGTTTTTAAAAATCAGCTTCTCAAAACCCAGGTCTACTGCCATCCGCCTGATTCTTACGGTATCAAACAAATCATTCACTTCATCCGGAACCGGCCCGAAACGGTCTTCCATTTCCTTATGAAATGCCAGCAACTCCTCTTCCGTTTCGCAATTGTCAAGGCGGGTGTATAGGGATAGTCTTTCCGTTATGCTTTCAACATATAAATCCGGAATCAGTATTTCCATATCTATATCAATGGTACAATCCAACACCTCCTGCTCCTGTTTTGCGATTTCATCCTTAAACAGATCTTTGAATGAAGTGCGTTTGAGTTCCCGGATGGCTTCATCCAGGATTTTCTGGTACATTTCAAATCCCATCTCTACCATAAACCCGCTTTGTTCTCCTCCAAGCATATTTCCCGCGCCCCGGATATCCAGGTCACGCATCGCAATCTGAAAACCGCTGCCCAGGTCGCTATGCTGTTCCAGGGTCTGTAATCTTTTGCGTGCATCTGAAGGGAGGGTCGCAAGGGAAGGGGCGAGTAAATAACAGAATGCCTTTTTGTTACTTCTTCCCACCCGCCCGCGCAGCTGGTGTAAATCGCTTAAGCCGAACTGATGGGCGTTCTGGACAATGATGGTGTTTACGTTCGGGATGTCCACACCACTTTCAACGATATTGGTGCATACCAGCACGTCGTATTTCCTGTCTATGAAGTTCAGAATCCTTTCTTCCAGTTCATTCCCTTCCATTTGCCCGTGTGCGTATCCGATGCTTAGATCAGGACATAATTCCTGCAGTAAAACAGTCATTTCCTTCAGGCCCTGTATCCGGTTAAATATATAGAATACCTGTCCTCCCCGTTCCACTTCGTAATAAATAGCGTCCCGGATGAACTCCTCATTGAATATCTGTAACTCCGTCTGAATGGGCTGCCTGTTGGGTGGCGGTGTATTCATGATACTCAGATCCCGCGCGCCCATCAGGCTGAACTGCAGGGTTCGGGGAATGGGAGTCGCGGTCAGCGTGAGACAATCCAGGTTGATCCGCATCGTCTTGATTTTTTCCTTGTGCGCCACACCGAACTTTTGTTCCTCATCGATAACCAGCAGTCCCAGGTCCTTAAACTTCACGTCTTTACCCAGAATGGAATGCGTTCCGATGATGATATCTACTTTTCCTTCTTCGAGTTTTTTATAGGTTTCCTTTTTTTCTTTGGCTGATTTAAAACGGTTTACGTAATCAACTGTGACCGGAAAATCTTTCAGTCTTTCCCCAAATGTTTTATAATGCTGAAAAGCCAGGATGGTCGTCGGTACGAGCACCGCGGCCTGCTTACCATCCAGGCAGGCTTTGAATGCCGCGCGGATGGCTACTTCGGTTTTACCGAATCCCACATCGCCGCAAACAAGCCTGTCCATGGGCGAAGCGGATTCCATATCTTTTTTTACATCAGCCGTAGCTTTGCTCTGGTCGGGCGTGTCCTCATAAATAAATGAAGCTTCCAGTTCCGTCTGCATATAATTATCCGGAGAAAAAGCAAATCCTTCCTGCGCCTTGCGGGCAGCATACAGTTTGATCAGATCAAAGGCAATTTCCTTGACGCGGGTCTTCGTCTTTTCCTTCAGTTTCTGCCACGCGTCGCTGCCGAGTTTGCTCACCTTCGGAATACTGCCTTCTTTTCCCGTGTATTTTGAGATTTTATGCAGGGAATTGATATTGACATACAGTATGTCGCTGTCTTTGTAAAAAATGCGGACCGCTTCCTGCAGCCTGCCATTCACCTCAATTTTCTGAAGACCGCTGAACACGCCCACTCCATGGTCAATATGTGTAACGTAGTCTCCGGGTTGCAGTTCCCGCAGTGTTCGCAGGGTAATGGCTTTACTTTTATTGTAGGCCTGTTTGATTTTATACTTATGGTAACGCTGGAAGATTTCGTGATCGGTATAACAGACGATCTTCAGGTCCTCATCAATGAATCCTTCATGAACGGAGCTGCCTACGGGCGTGAACCGTATACCGGATTTGAGGTCTTCAAAAATCGTGTGAAGCCGCTCAAGCTGTTTGGGATTTTCCGCAAAAAGATAAATTTCGAATTTTTTCGACTCCCAGCTTTCCAGGTCTTCTATGAGTCTTTCGAACCGCCTGTTAAATGCAGGCTGAGGCTTTGTATGAAATTCAATGATAAAGGCACCGGTTTTTTGCTCTGTCCCGAACTCAACCAGATGCCTGTTTTTCGAAACCTCATTGATATCTGCCTGCCGGATAAAATCACCGGTAGAAACTGCCTTTTTAATGCTCCCTTCCATGGTTTCCATTTCCCTGGGGTGACCGGATCCCAGGAATTCAGCCAGTTCTCCCTCAAGGATCGCTGTCTTTTCTCGGATGAACCGATGGTCATGCATCCAGACGACCGTATTTTCAGGCAGAAAGTCAAAAAGGGATACCTTTTTTTCTTTCGAAAAATGAGTGTCAATGTTGGGAATTATATGAACCTGCAGCAGGCGTCTTTCACTCAGTTGAGATTCCGGATCGAAAATCCGGATGGAATCCACTTCATTTCCGAATAATTCGATGCGGTAGGGTTTCTCATTACCAAATGAATAAATGTCCAGGATACCACCCCGCAGGGCAAACTGGCCCGGCTCATAAACAAAATCCGTTCTTTCAAAGCCATATCCCACCAGGGATTCCATCAGTTGTTCGGGTTGTATGGTTTCACCGGATTTCAGGCGAATCATATTGGCGGCCAGGGCTTCAGGAAGAACTACTTTTTCAAAAACAGCCTCCGGATAGCTGATGATAATTTTCTTGTTTCCCCCTGCGCTCCAGCGGGTCAGTGCTTCTGTCCGGAGCATCACATGACTGCTGTTGAGCTCCTGATAGGTTTTATTATTCTTGAAAGAAGACGGAAAATAGAAAATATCAAGCGCCTTTGTCAGGTTTTCCAGGGAATTGTGGAAATAAGCTGCTGATTCTGCGTCCGCGCAAATCACAAGATGGTTGAGCTGGCTGCTGGCCGGCAGGTTGAAGATGGCGGCGACTACGAAGGCAGGAGAAGAACCCTGAAGATTTTTAAGCTGGATGTGCTGGGGCTTGGACAAAGTGAGCCTGTCCGCCAGCTGAAAAAGGCGGGATGAATGCTCGTACTGCTTCAGTAAACCCTCATTGATCATCCAGTTGCAAAATTACGAAAGACCACGTTAATGTGGCAAATATGTAATTGTAGGGAATGAAGAATGTGGTAGTTGAATAGGGAAATGACAGTGTGGGAATTTGGCCCTAATCCGAGATTTATGGCTTCAATCCACACGTCCACATTATTATTTTCACACTTAACTACCACATTCTTCATTCCCTACAATTACATATTTGCCACATTGATCAGATCAGTACACAGCATCATAGTCAATATTGACATTTGCCTGAGTCACTTTATGGGCCAGGACCCGCACAGGAGCAATATGATTCTCGCCATCGAAATTATTCGCATAGAACAAAGCATCCTTTTTGGTAAAAAGGGAGTATTCTCCAGGAGGAAGGGAAGCGAAGAAATAACCATTTTTGTCAGATGTCACGCTCTTGACCAGTTTAGTATGGATACTGCTGTAAAAAGCAGATCCTTCCACTTTACTGACCTGGCTCAGACTGGTGAGCTCATAAATATATAAAACAGCTTTAACACCCTTAGGGGGACTTAATTTTATGTTTGGAGAAGGCATCCGGTTACCGGAAATCCGGAATATATACCCTTCGACACCCGTTCTTTTACCCTGGCTAAAAACAGAAGTCAGCAGAACGGGCAGGCCGACAGCCAGAACCAATATCGTTTTTTTGTAGTGCATTCAAATAGCAAGTATGGGTAAGTTATACCAAAAATGACTGCACATGGCAAAAAGCTGTAATTTTAAAGGCTCTTTATCATTCAAGAAAATACATGATACGTAAGAAATTTGTACCCTTAATCCTTGTCGCCTCATTACTTTTTTCGACGGTCCGGTCTCAGGTAATCACGAATGTATCCACACTTCGGGACCTGGCCGCACGTGCAGATGCGAAATACAAGGAAATGAGCACCCGTCTTGCCAGTTTGGCACAGCAAAAAGGCTGGCCGCTTTTTATCACACTGAGAAAAGGTAACCGCGCTGTTTTATATGGCATCAGCCCAAAGGGGATGCCTTTATATGTCGTGACAAATGACAATATCATTTCCGCGGCAACAATCGGTACAAACCAGCTCTGGCCTGGCGGAAATACCGGTCTCAACCTCAATGGTTCCAACCCGGCCCTGAAAGGCAAACTGGCCATCTGGGACGGTGGCAGGCCTCTGGCAACCCACCAGGAGCTGGTAGGCCGTATCGTTCAAAAAGACAACCCATCTACAGTCGACGACCATGCCACCCATACTTCGGGCACACTGATTGCCTCCGGAGTAAATCCCGTGGCCAAGGGTATGTCATTTGGCGCCCAGCAGCTTCAGGCATATGATTTTAATAATGACGGTGCGGAAATGGCCGCTGCAGCACCCAACCTGCTGATATCGAATCATTCCTACGGAGAACTGGCCGGATGGAATTTGGATACCGACAAAAATCAGTGGGACTGGTATGGTAATGTGGGTGATACGGTTGATTATAAATTCGGTTATTATGATGATATATCCCAGCTCTGGGACTCCATCGCCTATAATGCCCCTTTCTACCTGATTGTGAAGTCGGTCGGCAATAACCGGGGCGAAACGGGTCCTGCTGTCGGACAACCCTATTTCGCTTTCAATTCGAAGGGTGTTCTGGCTCCCGCGGGTAATCGCCCCGCGAATCTCAGCAGCAACGACGGCTATGACATCATACCAACTTACGGTGTAGCAAAAAATATCATCGCTGTGGGAGCTGTAAATCCGATTCCGGGCGGGTACAGCTCTCCCTCCGATGTCGTACTCGCCGATTTCAGCAGTTGGGGACCTTCTGATGACGGCAGGATCAAACCCGACCTGGTAGCAGACGGAGTCAATGTTTTATCTTCCAGCAGCGCCTCAAACAGCTCTTATGAAATTCTGAGCGGAACGTCCATGTCTTCCCCGGCGACTGCGGGATCTGCATTTTTACTACAGGAATATTATTTCAAGCTGCATAATATCTTCATGCGTTCGGCCACACTGAAAGGGCTCCTGATTCATACGGCAGATGAAGCGGGCCCTGCAGACGGACCGGATTATCAATACGGCTGGGGTCTGATCGATATGCCAAAAGCAGCTTCATTGATTACATCCAATGATTCTGATCAGCTCATCCAGGAAAATACGCTGACAACTGCGGCAGGCAGCTTCACCCTGCCTGTTATAGCTTCCGGGAAAGGACCTCTTACTGTAACCATCAGCTGGACGGATCCTCCGGGACCGGTGGATGAAGTAAACATCCTCAATAACCCTGCCCGCAAGCTGGTGAACGATCTGGATCTGCGTGTTACCGGCAATGCCACTACGTATATGCCATGGACCCTGAACCGCCTTAATCCAGGCGCACCTGCGACACACGGCGACGACAGTCTCAACAACGTGGAGAAAATTGTGATACCAAATACGGTTCCCGGTAAAACCTATACGATCGCCGTCACACATAAAGGAACGCTCCGGGACGGCACACAGGCATATTCACTTTTGGTGAGTGGCGTGGCCAAATCAACGTACTGTGCTTCCGCGGCTTCGAACTCCGCCGGTACAAGGATCGACCAGGTTACCATCAGTAATGTGAATGTCGTTAGCCCTCCGGGTTGCACCACTTACACTGATAATACCAATCAAACGATCAGCCTCCAGTCAAACCAGGCTATTCCCTTCACTATTAAACTGAGCAGTTGCGACGCGACGACGGCCTCCAGGGTGGTTAAGATATTTATAGATTACAATAACAATGGCCAGTTAACTGATCCGGGTGAAGAAGCCGTTGTGAGTCCTGTTTTGGCGGGCGGGGCAGTTACATTTAGCGGAACTCTGAATGTCCCGAACGGAATGACGGTTGGCAATAATACGCTGCTGCGTATTGTAGCTGAAGAAACAACTGATACCTCCGCCGTGTTGCCCTGCGGCAACTATCCGAATGGCGAAACACAGGACTATACGGTATCATTTGCAAATGTATCAAATGATGTGAGTGCCAGCTCCGTCGTGGACCCACTTGCCGGCCTGTGTCAGACGGATTCACAGAGAGTGTCGATACGGATCAAAAATTCAGGCACTGCTATACAGGTCAATGTGCCTCTCCACCTGAAGGTTATTTCCGGAAATACAACATTGGTCGATATAACAACGGTATATCCAGATACGGTTGCTTCTCTGGGATCTGCGATATATACATTCCAGCCAACTTTCCCGGTTACGGGCGGTTCAACATACATCATACAGGCCAGTACTTTGCTGCCAAATGATCAGAACAGCAGTAATGATGCGATTTCAGATACGATCACCGCGAGTGTCGGCACGGAAACCGCTTCAGGTGAAGCAGAGATATGTTCAACTTCTCCACCGCTGGCTGGTTTAAAAGCAAATATCACGGATAGTACGGACGCAGTACAGTGGTACGACAGTAAGACGGCCACTACGCCGATCGCATCGGGCAACCAGGCCACCACAACGGACATTCCATCAGACAATACCTATTATCTCGGTCTGAATGAAATCAACGGTTCCATCGGACCAAAAACCAAAAAGGATTTCGCGGAAGGCGGTTACAATTATTTCCAGGGGAATTTCATCCGGTTTCATAATGACGTGCCGCTGACCATTTCCAGCACCCGCCTGTATGTGGGAGCCGGTGGAAAAGTGGACTTCATGATTGCAGATCTGGCGAGTTTTGATTCCTGTACGGGAGCTTACAGTTATTTCCCGATCGCCGACAATACGATTGACGTGTATCCGACGACAACGACCCCTTCCCGGGTTGCATCGAGCGTGAATTCAGCAAATGATACGGGAGCCGTGTTCTTATTGAATCTGCCGGTACCAACACCCGGTGATCATGTGATGATTGTTGTTGCAGAAGACAGTGCGTTTTTATTCCGGAATAATAATATCAGGGTGAATCCTTATCCTGTGGGCATGCCCGGCATTTTCACCATCACGGGAAACAGTGCGATTGATGTGAATAACTGTAAGGACACAAGCTTTTATCAACAGTATTATTATTTTCTGTATGACACCCGCATAACATTGAATAAATGTGCTTCCCCGCGAATTTCCGTTCAGGCCAAAACACCGGCCCCGGTGGTCATCACGCGGATCGGCAACCTGCTGTCGAGCAATTATGCCAGCGGCAATCAGTGGTATTATAATGATATAATCATTCCGGGTGCTACTTTACAAACGGATACATTACAGGGACCGGGTAATTACAAAGTGACCGTATCCGACAGCGTCGGTTGTACATTGGTTTCTCAGGAATATATTTATACGCCGGGCAATGACATCGGCCTGGCGATTTCACCAAATCCGAATCAGGGATCATTCAGGTTACAATTCTATCAGACCAGCATTCAAAATACGAATTTGCGGATTTTGGATATTAACGGGCAATTGCTGTATGAATCCAAAAACCCGAATTTCTCCGGAACATTCGACAGGACGATCAATCTCGGTGCGGTTGCGGCGGGTATGTATGTCCTGCAGCTCGAAATCGGAAACAAAAAATACATCCGGAAGATTGTGGTTTATTGAGCTCAAAGGAGTCAATTGTTAGTTGTTAGTTGTTAGTTGTAAATTTATTTTTGGTTGACATCGCTTAACAAACAACTAACAACTAACAATTAATGATTCAGCCCTGGCAGACGGGAAAAGTTATCCGCATTGAAAATGCCACGGCGATGACACGCCGTTTTTGGATAGAACTTGTTTCCGGTGAACCCTTTCATTTTCAACCCGGGCAATTTGTAACCCTCGACCTGCCCATCCATGAGAAGCCCTCCAAACGCTGGCGCAGTTATTCCATTGCTTCATGGCCCGATGGGAGTCCGGTATTCGAATTGGTAATCGTGCTGCTGGAAGGCGGGGCCGGTACAAAATATTTGTTTGAAGAAATACGAACCGGAAGTGAACTGATACTGCGCGGACCACAGGGTTCTTTCCTCCTTCCGGATCCGGTGGAAAAAGACCTTTTTCTCATTTGTACAGGAACCGGCATTGCGCCTTTTCGTTCCATGGCTCACCATATATTAAATCATAATCTGGCACACCGGGATATATATTTAATATTCGGATGCCGGCTTTTGGGAGATGCCCTGTACCAAAAAGAAATGGAAGAGCTTGCATTAAATCTCACGGGCTTTCAATACCTGCCAGTTTTTTCCCGTGAAGTGCCCGAGAACCACAAACACCTGATCCGTACGGGATATGTCCACAGTGTGTATGAAGAAATCTGTAAGAAAAAGAAAAACCAGCTGGCAGACTCAGGCGAAACAACTTCTCCTGCCTCTTTTTATCTGTGCGGCTGGAAGAATATGATCGATGAAGCAAGAAAACGTATTGCTGATCTGGGATTTGACAGGAAGGCGATTCATCTGGAACTCTATGGCTAACTACTAATTATTAATTATTAAAGATTAATTATTAACGGGTAATTCGATATTTCGTTAATCATTAATCACTAATAATTAATCATTAACTAAAGTCCGGAAGCAGACTGTTGCCCCATGTTCTTTTTGGAAAGAAGCTGTTTGCGAAGAGAGATATCGGGAACTTTTTTGGATGGAACTTCAACCATTTCCTTGGAGAGCGCTTTCATGGTAATAACCGGGCTCTTTATATCCTCGATCTTCGTCTCCATATCCAGGGTTTCGCGTTCCAGTTCCAGTATATGTTCGTAGTTATTCAGGATTTGTCTTTCCAGCTCCTCAATTTTTGACCGGTATTTATTAGCCATTTTTGCCCTGAGAGCAAATCCAGCCAAAACAGATAAACCGACTACTAAAATAAGCAGATAAATATTGAGCGTAACCTCGTTGATAAACATGGCAACAGTTAAATTAAAGAATCAATCAATCAATCTTCAGCAGGTACAGCGCTGGCGCAGGATTATGCTTTCCAACGGGGGGTTTATCATGCAATTGGAGGCGATTCCCAAAAGTAAGGTTTCCCTTTCAAATATGTTTTATAATATTTGTTTTTCAATCATTTCTCTTATGGCGCTTAAGGATATCCGCTCCTGCAGCATGCTGTCCCGGTAGCGGATAGTTACCGTCTGATCCTCTTTTGTCTGGTAGTCGACCGTAACAGAAAAGGGCGTACCGATGGCATCCATACGGCGGTACCTTTTGCCAATCGTATCCTTCTCTTCGTAAAAACAACGGAACTGGCTTCGGCAGTCTGCGAGTATCTTTTTTGCAATTTCCGGAAGCCCGTCTTTTTTAACGAGTGGCAGGATGGCCAGTTTTACCGGCGCCAGTCTGGGTGGAAACTTCAATACGACGCGGCTGTCTTTTTTATCCGCCGTGCTCAGGTCTTCTTCCTGGTAGGCTTCACTCAAAATCATTAATACGGTACGGTCCAGACCAATGGAAGTTTCTATGACAAAAGGAATATAATGCTGATTGAGTTCCGTATCGAAATAGGTGAGTTTTTTCTTACTGTATTCCTGATGATTCTTTAAATCGAAATCGGTGCGTGAATGGATGCCTTCCACTTCCTTGAACCCGATCGGAAAAGCATATTCGATATCGCAGGCCGCATCGGCATAATGAGCGAGTTTAATGTGGTCGTGAAAACGTAATCTGTCCGGAGAAATTCCCAGGCTCAAATGCCATTTCATCCTGGTTTCTTTCCAATGTTCATACCATTCTTTCTGGGTGCCGGGGCGGATAAAAAACTGCATCTCCATCTGTTCGAATTCACGCATGCGGAATATAAACTGACGGGCGACAATTTCATTCCGGAAAGCCTTCCCGGTCTGGGCAATGCCAAACGGGATTTTCAGTCTGCCTGTTTTCTGTACGTTCAGGAAATTCACAAAAATACCCTGAGCCGTTTCCGGTCTGAGATAGATTTCACTGGCTTCCTCTGACACGCTGCCCACATGGGTGGAGAACATGAGGTTAAACTGTCTTACTTCGCTCCAGTTTGATGTGCCGCCAACGGAACAGCGGATTTTATTTTCTTCAATTAATTTTTTGAGGCCGTCGAAATCATTCCTGGCAAGCATGCTTTCCATGGATGCAATCAACGCGTCTGCCTGATCTTTTTTTCCGGCGGCTTCCAGCTCATCTGCGTAGGATTCTATGAGGTGGTCCACCCGGTAACGTTTCTGGCTATCTTTGTTATCGATCATCGGATCGCTGAAATTATCCACATGGCCGGAGGCTTTCCAGGTTGTCGGATGCATAAAAATAGCGGCATCGATACCGACAATATTATCCTGGAGCTGCGTCATACTCTTCCACCAGTAATCCCGGATATTCTTTTTCAATTCACTGCCATACTGCCCGTAATCGTAAACAGCGCTGAGCCCGTCGTAGATCTCACTGGAAGGAAATATGAATCCATATTCCTTGCAGTGAGATATTATTGACTGAAATTTCTGATGGTCATTTGCCATAATGGCTGCAAAAGTAAGGAGAATGGAGAACCGGAAGCAACTCCGAAGGGCCCATTGTAGTATTTTTGCGGATATGCCGGCATTGAAAAAATGTCTGCCTTATGTAAGCTTCCTCTTTTTACTCTTCGTTTCCGTTGATGCCCATGCCCAGTCAAAGGTGCTGCGCGGTGTCATACTGGATATACAAAGTGGAGAACGTGTGCCCTTTGCTTCCCTGAGGCTTGACAAGAGTGGTTATGGAAAACTCAGTGATTCAGCAGGAGGCTTCAGCTTCCGCTTTGAACAATGGCCCCGTGATACACTGGAAATATCTTCTGTGGGTTACCAGACCTTTTCTCTGGTCCTGAACGATTCGCTGTTAAATCGTGTAAAGAACGACAGCATTTTTGTGACCGTCAATCTTCAGCGCGGGAAGTATATCAATGAAGTGGTAGTAAGCCGTAAAGTCGATTTCGGTCTGCTGTTATGGAAAAAAATTGTAAAACACAAGGAGTCCAATGACCGTTACCGGTTCCAAAACTTTTCCTATGAACTGTATAATAAACTTGAACTGGATCTTAACAATGTGAACAGGGAAAGAATAGAAACGGTAAAGTTACTCAAGCCGTTTACATTCATTCTGAACAATATCGACAGCAGCGAAGCGCAACCCTTTCTTCCCATATATATTACCGAGACGCTTTCCGATTACTATTACGAACGCGATCCTGCCAGGCGGCGGGAAGTCATCAAAGGAAGTAAAACCATTGGGCTTAATAATGAGAGTGTGAGCAAATATCTGGGCGGTATGGAGCAGAATATTGATTTCTATAATAATTTCGTTCCCGTTTTTGACAAACGGTTTGTGAGCCCGCTCAGTAACAACGGCGATTATTATTACCGGTACAAGATCGTGGATACCCAGTACGTCAATTCGCGCAGATTGCTCCATCTGATTTTCACTCCGAAAAGAAAGGGCGAAAGTACATTCGAAGGGGACTGCTGGGTGCATGATTCGAGTTTTGCGATTCAGAAAATGACACTCCGGCTGGATGCTTCATCCAATGTAAATTTTGTTCAGGAGCTCAGCATCATCGAAGAGTTCTCTCTGGTCAATGACACGACCTGGTTTCTCTCGAAAGACAAATTCGTTGTAAATCTGATGCCACTGGGGAATAATCGCATGGGCATGATCGGCAGGAAAACCACCACCTATAAAAATGTCGTTTATAACGACAGCTCTGTGATCCGCCAGGTGGACAAGAACAAGATCCCGGAAGAAGTATTGTTCTCTGCAAATTCACGCGATCGGCCCGATTCCTTCTGGCTTTCGCACCGCCATGAAGAATTGAGCAAGGACGAAAAAGCGGTTTATAAAATGGTGGACACGCTTATAAATATGTCGGCTTTTAAGACATATACCAATGTCCTGAATTTTATCGGGACGGGTTATATGGATATCGGGAACTACCAGATCGGACCCTGGTATAACTGGATTTACAGTAATGAGCTGCAGGGCCTTCGCGTCCGCTTTGATCTGGGTACCAATAAAGGTTTCAATAAAAATCTGACCCTGCACGGTTATCTCGCTTACGGATTCGGTGACCAGGTATGGCATTACGAAGGCGATGCCTTATACATCTTCAAACGGAATCCCCGAATGTCGCTCTATGGCATGTTCCGCCAGGATCTGGATTATGGACAACAGTATTATGACGAGATTACGTCTGACAATATATTCTCGATAGCGGTAAGGAAGCCGGGCATACCCATTAAATTTATTAACCTCACTGAGCAGAAAGTCGAATGGTTCAATGAATGGCTGAATGGTTTTTCGGTTACGCTCACGGCAGATCACAAAGTATATAATCCGGAATTGAACCTTGCACCGATCAGTGATTTTGAAAAAGGACCGGGCAATCCCATGAACGGATTTGAAGTGGCCGTCAACCTGCGTTTTGCTTTTCTGGAAAAATTTTTTGAAACCACTTTTTACAGAACCAGCCTGGGGAGCGAATATCCGATCATCGACGTAAAATATACACATGGATTTCCGAACGTTTTGGGCAGCACGCTAACATATAATAAATACTTTATCGGAATATCCGATATCATTAAAGTGCCTCCCATCGGCACGATTTACTACAATCTTTTTGGCGGGAAAACGACCGGAGTACAACCCTATCCCTTCCTCAACGTCGCGCCGGGCAATGAAACCTATTATTACAATAAATATGCTTTCAGCCTCATGAATAAATATGAGTACCTGCACGACCAGTTCCTGGGATTTAATTTTGAACATAATATCGGCAGCGGCATCTTCCGGTTTTTACCCCTCACACGAAAATTAAAATTCCGCCAGTTTTATGACATAAAATTGTTATGGGGTCATCTCTCCCCCGAGAATACCGTGTATAACAATAACCAGGATTATACATTTAAGTCACTCGACGGCAGGACCTATATGGAAATTGGTACGGGCGTGGATAATATCTTCCGGTTTTTGCGTGTCGATTTTATCTGGCATGTGCTGCCAACCGGTCAGGATCTCTCCTATATCCAGAAATTCGGCGTATTCGGGAGTTTCAGGGTTTCGTTTTAATGAGCCGGACGGAGTACAAATTCTCCCGAAATTTTTATTAAGGCATTTCTCCAAATTTCATACCTTAAGCTAGGTAATCGAAGCCAGTTTATTGAAGAATAAAATCATCGCATTTCATCACCGGAAATCCTCTCGTAAATAAAACGCATTTATGGAGAAAGAAAAAACGATTGAACAGGAAATGTATCGCATGGCGATTGAATTCATTCCCCAAAGATACCCGACGGGTTGGGGCGGAGCTGCAATCATCCATACGGAAGACGACAGATACCTGAGCAGTGTGGCTATTGAAACTGCAAACAGCAGTGTGATCTTATGTATTGAAGTGGGTGCAATGACAGAAGCTCATAAATACAATGTGAAAGTCACGCATTGCTTATGTGTTGTTCGCGATGATGAAAATAATCCCTTTAAAATACTTTCGCCTTGTGGCGTATGCCAGGAACGTTTGCGATTTTGGGGAACGGACGTCAGAATCGGCGTAACCACCCCGGATAACTCATTGCAGTTTGTTCCGTTAAGTGATCTACAGCCATATCACTGGACAAATGCATATCCAACAGAACAGTTGGAACATTTCGGGAAACTCCGGACTACAAATAAAATTGAATAACGTTCAGACAAATTTTGCGGTGAAAATTTCAACTTTTTTCTTTTTCTTTTGTAATTAGATATCCCCTGCCGCCGGCATGGAACTGAAATAGAATTCAAAAAAAAAGAATCATGAGTGAAATGAATTCATTTAAATCACCTGTTTTTGATAGCCCCAAAATGACCGTAGAGGTCTGGAGCGATATCATGTGCCCGTTCTGTTATATCGGCAAACGTAATTATGAAACAGCCCTGAAACAATTTGCCGGCCGTGATCAGGTTGAAATCGAATGGCGCAGCTTTCAGCTCGACCCGACGATTCCTGTAAACAATCCCGTGAAAGAAAATGTATACCAGTATCTGGCCGACCGGAAAGGAATCAGCTACGAAGCGTCGGCTAAAATGCATGAACGTTTAATACAGACGGCTAAGGAAGCAGGGCTGGATTATCGTTTTGATAAAGCGATCGTCGCCAATTCTTTCGATGCACACCGGATTATCCAGCTGGCGAAAACGAAAGGCCTGGGCGATGAAGCCGAAGAGCGTTTGTTTCATGCCTATTTTACGGAAGGAAGGGATTTCGGCGACCATGAAACGCTCCTGGCAATCGGTAAAGAAATCGGCCTTCAGGAGGAAGAAATTAAGGAAGCCCTTACCAGTGAAGCGTTTGCGGAAAAAGTGGAAGAAGATATTCACGAAGCGAATGAAATAGGCGTGGGCGGAGTTCCTTTTTTTGTGTTCGACCGTAAGTACGCTGTTTCCGGAGCCCAGCCCCCGGAATATTTTTTACAGGCCCTGAAACAATCTTTTGAGGAATGGAGAAAAAACAATCCGGCGGCTGATTTGTTGGTTACCGAAGGCGCTGCCTGCACACCGGATGGTGAATGCAAATAATCTCTGAATAAAATATGAAATACAATCTGCTTGGCAATACCGGCCTCAAAGTTTCCGAACTATGTCTGGGCACAATGACTTTTGGTGGAAAGGGAATATTCAAAGCCATTGGCACCCTTGGACAGGAGCCCATTGATGCGCTGATGAAACGGGCAATCGATGGCGGTATCAATTTTATTGATACGGCGAATGTATATTCAGAGGGGATGAGTGAAGAGCTCACCGGCCAATCCATTCGCAACCTTGGCCTGCACCGGGATGATCTGGTACTGGCTACCAAAGTTCGCGGAAGAATGGGCGACAAGCCGAATGACAGTGGCCTCACCCGCAAACATATTATTCAACAGGCCGAAGCGAGTCTCCGCAGACTGCAGGTCGACTTTATCGATCTGTACCAGATTCACAGTTATGATCCCCTGACCCCGTTTGAAGAAACAATTTCTGCATTGGACGACCTGGTCCGAAGCGGCAAAGTGCGTTATATAGGAGCAAGTAACTTAGCCGCGTGGCAATTGATGAAAGCGCTGGCATACAGTACACATCATCGAATGTCAAAATTTATTTCCCTGCAGGCATATTATACCATTGCAGGCCGGGATCTGGAAAGGGAACTTATCCCTCTGTTACAGGATCAGAAAGTCGGTCTGATGGTCTGGTCGCCCCTCGCAGGGGGCCTCCTGAGCGGAAAGTATAGCCGCGATAAAGAAAAAGACGAAGGCCGGCGGGTTAATTTCGATTTTCCTCCGGTGAATAAGGATCGCGCATTTGATATCATTGATCAATTGCAGCCGATGGCGAAGACAAAGGGTACTACCGTTGCCGGTCTTGCGCTGGCCTGGCTTCTTCATCAGCCAGCCGTATCTACAGTTATTATCGGCGCCAATAAAATGGAACAACTGGAAGACAATCTGAAGTCTGTTGACCTCAAATTTGCGCCGGAAGAGTTGGGTCAGCTCGATAAAGTAAGCCAGTTGCCTGCTGAATATCCGGGCTGGATGCTGGAACGTACGGGCGGAGACCGGAAATTATAATCCCTTTTTCCTGTCATAAATATTTCTGCAACTCCCGGGTTCGGGAGTTTTTGTTATCTTATAATGAAATTTCCAGGGATGAAAATAGCTGGCCCGGGTGCTCTGCCCTGCCAACCCTGTAATAGAAAATTATCAAGAATAACAAGATGAAGAATAAATGGATTGCTTTTTCTGTCGTTTGTCTTTTAGTTTGCAGCAGCTGCAATACACCGAACGAAAAATCAAATGCAGTTGCATTTGACAGCGCGGTTGGTAAAGTAGAAATATATGACAGCAGTGCTGTCGGATTGATCAATCGGGATGCAGTGGTCGAGATCATCGGAAGACACTACAAGTGGAGTGAAGGGCCTGTCTGGGTACCGGCACAGCAAATGCTTCTTTTTTCAGCCGTCCTGGAAAACAAAATATACCGGTGGAGCCGGAAAGATACGCCTGTGTTGTACCTCACGCCTTCCGGATATACTGATACAGCTCACCGCGATGGCGAGAATGGTTCCAATGGTCTTGCCCTGGATAAAAACGGGAAATTATTATTATGTCAGTCCGGCAACCGCCAGGTAGTACGTTTGGATGCGCCGCTGGATTCACCCCAACCGAAATTCACCGTGCTGGCAAACAATTTTCAGGGAAAGAAATTTAACAGCCCCAATGATCTGGTAGCCGACAGCAGGAACAACATTTTCTTTACCGATCCCATCTACGGTCTGCCACAGCATGAAAATGATCCCACGAGAGAGTTGAAATTTGAAGGCGTTTACAGGATCAGCAATACAGGTAAGCTGACATTACTCATTGACAGTATTTCCCGGCCCAATGGGATTGCTTTATCTCCCGATGAAAAAATATTGTATGTGGGAAGCAGTGATGACCACACCCGCTGGTATGCATACAATCTGGACAGCAGTGGAAAAATTCTGAGCGGCGGAATACTCCTGGATGGCTACCAGATGAAGGAAAATGCGACCGTAAAAACGGGTGCGGATGGTTTCAAGACGGATAAGAATGGCAATATATTCAGTTCCGGACCGGATGGCATCAACATCATATCACCAGCGGGAAAATTATTGGGACTAATCAGAATATATAATAAGCGCACGTCCAATTGCGCATTTAACGAGACAAAGGATGTGCTCTATATTACTTCAGATGACCGGGTGTTGAAAGTCAATCTAAAGTAGTTATGCGTCCTTTCCTTCATCTCGTGCCCTGAAGTCCTGTATCGGTTTGAAACAGCTATTATATCATAAACGAACACCCGGACCGGATTTTACTATCTAAATGTACTGGTATTCAAACTTTTAATCTATGGCATACTATTTCATGTGAAGTAATAAACAAAAAGTTCCGCCACATCTTGTAAAAACCATTGCATGTTTAAGAATTTTTTCAAAACAACCTTCCGCACGCTGTGGAAAAATAAAACGTTTAGCTTTCTCAACATTTTTGGCCTAGCCATCGGAATTGCCTGTGCGGGATTAATTTTTCTCTGGGTGGAGAATGAAATGAATTTCGACAACCAGAATACAAAAAAGGACAGATTGTATTTCGCCCGTGTAAATGCGAAATTTGATGCAGGCGTATTCACACACTGGTCAACCCCGGGGCTACTCGGTCCATCGATACACGCTGAGATTCCTGGTATTGCCAACACCTGCCGGACTTCGGAGGATCAAACCTCCCTTCTGTTTGGTATCGGAAATAAATCGGTATATGCTTCCGGTAAATATGCAGAACCTTCACTGTTTGACATGTTCACATTACCATTTGTGCAGGGCAATCCCCAAACAGCTTTTTCACAATTATATTCGTTGGTCATAACTGAAAAAACTGCGAAGAAGTTTTTCGGGATGGATAAAAATATAGTTGGCAAAACAGTCCGGGTTGACAACAAACAGGATTACACCATTACCGGTGTACTGAAAGACATTCCTCAAAACAGTTCCCTGCAGTTTGAATGGGTGGCGCCTTTTCAAATCTGGTATCAGCAGAGCCCCTGGGCTTCCAAATGGGAGAACAACTGTTTGAGCACATACGTAGAATTGAAACCGGGAGTGGATCTCGTCCATGTCAATAAGCAGCTTTACAATTTTGTGCAAAAAAGAGCTCCGACATCCATCGGACATGTATTCCTGTTCGGTATGAATAACTGGCACCTATATGGCGGGTTTGAAAACGGCAAACCGACAGGAAGCGGATTTATCGTATATGTGCGTCTGTTCACGATTATTGCCTGTATTATTTTATTTATAGCCTGCATCAATTTCATGAATCTTTCAACCGCCAGAAGTGAAAAAAGAGCAAGGGAGGTAGGTGTGAAAAAAGTACTGGGCTCAGGTAAGAAAAGACTGGTAATGCAGTTTATCGGAGAGGCGTTGTTGATGGCCACGCTGGCAGCAGTCACGGCCGTGATCATCATGTCTTTTGCGCTGCCATCATTTAATACACTCGTACAAAAAACACTTTTACTTGATTTAGAAAAACCGTTTCACCTGTCAGCCCTTTTATCTGTGACGATTATCTGCGGACTAATTGCCGGCAGTTACCCTTCATTGTATTTGTCCTCGTTCAATCCGGTATTTGTTTTAAAGGGTATAAAACTAAAGACGGGAAGCGCTGCTATCATAAGGAAAGGACTGGTGGTGATTCAATTCACGGTTTCCATTGTACTGATCATCGCGACGATGATCATTTACAAGCAGATACAATATATAAAAAAGCGGGACCTTGGATTTGACAGAGATCGCCTGATTGAGGTAAGCTTGCAGGGCAATATGGCCACGCATTTCGAACCCATTAAACAGGATCTTATAAATACAGGAATGATTGAAAATGTTGCCCTGGCAGATCATACCAT
>Ga0206929_1122_pt1 | contig 19873 bp, 19 predicted proteins | sample Alteio_BWOrgHeat_19_FD_152929 | JGI IMG/M metagenome (GOLD analysis project Ga0206929, IMG submission 152929) | Enriched cells from forest soil in Barre Woods Harvard Forest LTER site, Petersham, Massachusetts, United States -... | ecosystem: Environmental > Terrestrial > Soil > Temperate forest >...
TGGTATCGTGATTGTAAATGCGAATACCATTATGGGTACCGGAACTGTCAATGCCAATGGGGCCACTTTTGACAAAACGGTAGTCAATGACGGATCCGGTGGTGGTGGTGCTGGTGGAAGTATTTTAATTTATGCTAACTCCGGTCAGTCCGGAATCACTGCAACAGCAAATGGTGGTAAAGGTGTTAATAACTATCCATTCAGTGCAGCCGCTACCCAGCACGGGCCCGGTGGTGGTGGTGGTGGTGGTGTGATATATTCTAACGCAGCTCTTAATGCAGCTTCATCAGTAACTGCCGGAGCGGCGGGTATCAGTCAGGGATCCACAGTGACAGATAATTTTGGTGCAAATGCCGGTACGGTCGGAGTCCTTACACAGAGTTATCCATTCTCTCAGTTACCACCGAAAATGCAGATCTGTCAATCGATTGTTCTGCCGGTAACCATCCTGAGTTTCGATGCCAAATATGTGGCTGCAAATAATGTGAAAGTTTCATGGTCTACAACCGATGAAGTGAATGCCTCTTATTTTGTTGTTGAAAGAAGTTCAAACGGATCGGATTTTGCAGAAGTGACACAGGTGAATACCAGTGAATCCGCAAACCCGATTCATAATTATACAGTGAATGATCAGCTGTATAATGTTAATAGCAATACAGTATATTATCGTCTGCGTATTGTTGACAAGGACGGCAAGTATAGTTATAGTAAAATTATTTCGGTGAACCTGGATCAGCCTGAAAACAGTATTTCAGTTTATCCGAACCCGGTTGATAATTATGCGATCGTGAATTTATATTCTGATAAACCGGGCAATGGTGTTTTACGGCTCATCGATGAGGCCGGAAGACAAATTCTGGTTAAATCATTCACGGTCATTGGAGGTAATAATAACCTGACCGTTGACCAGCTCGGTCAACTGCCAAAAGGAATCTACGTGATTCAGGTCATGCTGAATAATAATCTGTATAATCAGAAGATTGTCAAAAAATAATTAACCCTTAGAAACAAAACAGAAAACGCCACCTGGTATAAAACCATAGTGGCGTTTTCATTTGTATATTTGCGATCCCAAAAAAAGGTTCGCATGAAAGTCATGAAATTCGGTGGTACTTCAGTTGGTAAGCCGGAGCGTATGCATGAAGTTGCCAAACTTATAACCGCTGATCCGGAGAAAAAAATTGTCGTACTCAGCGCGCTCAGTGGAACCACGAATGCGCTGGTTGAAATTGGCCAGTCTGCCGCCCGTTTTGAAAGGGAAGGAGCTGCAGTTCAAATCAGCAAACTCAGCAATCACTACCATGCTTTTATTGAATCACTGCTGACTTCAGATAAAGCCCGTGAACGGGCGCTGGCGATCGTACGTGAGCACTTTGAATTTCTGGGCATCATTCTCCGGATATCATTCAGTGAATCGCTGAATAAGGATATACTGGCGCAGGGTGAATTGCTCTCTACAAAATTATTCAGTGTCTACTTGGAAGAAAAGGGTATTCCGCACGTATTACTACCCGCACTTGAATTTATGAGTATCGATGCAGAGGATGAACCACAACTCGATCAGATCCGTGTAAAGCTATCCGACCTGCTGGCGAAATATCCGGTCACGGGACTTTTTATTACACAGGGCTATATCTGCCGGAATGCGAAAGGTGAAGTGGATAATCTGAAGAGAGGCGGCAGTGATTACACTGCATCTCTCGTTGCTGCAGCCATTCAGGCAAGTGTGTGTGAAATATGGACGGATATTGATGGCATGCACAACAATGATCCGCGCATCGTAAAGAAAACGGTTCCCGTAGAGCAACTGAGTTTCGATGAAGCCGCTGAGCTCGCTTATTTCGGTGCAAAAATTTTACATCCGACCTGTATCTGGCCCACGCAGCAACAAAATGTACCGGTGAAACTGCTGAATACCATGCAACCGCTGGCAGCGGGTACCGTGATACAGAAAACAACGTCCACCAAAGGAGCGAAGGCTATTGCGGCAAAAGACGGCATCATCGCCATCAATATAAAGAGCAGCCGCATGCTCCTCGCTTATGGATTTCTACGGAAGATTTTTGAAGTATTTGAAAAATACAAGACACCCATTGACATGGTGACTACTTCAGAAGTGGCCGTTTCCGTAACGATCGATAATGGCAGCCAGTTAAAATATATTCTGAAAGAACTCGAACCATTTGGAACCACTGAAGTGGAAGAGGGACAGACCATCGTATCCATTGTAGGGAACCAAATTGCTGAAACAAAAGATGTTTTGCTTAAAATCTTTGACGGCCTTTCGCATGTGCCCGTCAGAATGGTCAGTTATGGCGGAAGTAAGCACAATGTATCTGTTTTGATTCCTTCATCGTACAGAAATGAAACCCTTCAGAAGCTGAATTTAAAACTGTTTGGACTGGAATAAATTGTCAATTGTTAATTGTCAATTGTTAACTAGTACTGACAATTAACAATTGACAATTGACAATTAGTATGTAAGTATGGTTTTCTCCAGGGCACCATCGCGTTTATATACGTCCTCCCTGAAGTTGATCCTTCCTTTATTATCGACAAAGGCGGTCATATATCCGATATAAACCGGGACCGGGTTTTTCAGGGTCACATATTTTTCAACGCCGCGATGCATGGCTGCGCTGATTTTCTCCGCGGTCCACTGCGGGTCATCGCTAAGCAGATAATCGGCTAATTTCTCCGGCTCGCCTAAACGGATACAGCCATGACTGAACGCACGTGCGGATTTTTCAAAAAGACTTTTGGCAGGCGTATCGTGCAGGTAGATATTATACGAATTAGGGAATAAAAATTTAACCAGTCCCAATGAATTTTTCGGACCCGGTTTCTGACGCACACGGTTTCCAACCCATTCCATATTATTTCGCTTCAGGTAATTTGGATCCCTCCTGATTCCGGGTAGTATCTCATTTTTAAGGATCGAAGGCGGTATATCCCAATAGGGACTGAAGACGATATACTTGATATCCCCGGAAAACAAAACTGTTTTATGAACATCTCTGCCCACAACTACGTTCATTGCAAAATGTACTGTATCCGCATCGTATGCATAGAGTGTAAAAGAAGGAATATTTACGATCAGGTAATGGCTTTTCAGATCTATCGGAACCCATCGCGCCCGTTCCATATTTACAATGATCTTACGAATATATTCCTGCAGGGGCGTGTTGATATATTTAAAAAACGCGGTGCCAGCAACGCCGTCGACAGTCATGCCATACCGGTATTGAAATGATTTCACTCCATTCTGCAGGTTTTCATCAAATGATTCACTGCCCGAATCAGATGTCAGATCACCCAGCTCGAACAATCGTTTTCTCAGGATGGCCACGTCCTTCGACATATCGTGGAATGAGAGCTTGCCTTTCACATCAATCGGTTTCCAGGAGGTGGTGGAATCAAGACGCCTGTATTTTTTTAATGCTTCCTTCAGCAGATTATATTGCCGGTAACTGTAGTTGTCTGAAAAAAGGGGAGCAGCTGTATCCCTGATCAGCGAATCTGTCAGATAGGGGAGATTGAGTTTTTTCCGGGGAATATACCATTGGAGTTTTGAACTTTGGTTTTCCGGTATTCCATTCCATACTTTATCAGCGTAAAAAAGATATTCGGCAGTCAACAGAATTTCCAAGACCGAATCAGCTTTTCCCGTAACGGATGGGTCGTTGATCAGGGTGTCCAGCGTATTGATATACGGAGGTTTTACTAAAATGCCTTCATCTTCCAGATTATTGAGACGGGTGTATAAATGGTTGGCCTGTTCAATCAGTCCGGATGTTTCATACCATGCATAACTAAAGTTCCGGTAACGATAAAACTGTTTTACATCCGGTACATATTTTCCGAGCAGAGGAAACGGGGTCAGGAGCTTACTTATATTTGTACTATCGAGATGCAATACCTGCTGATCGCTGAATGAACCTTCCACCGAGCGGTCCTTTTTAGGAATCGAATCTGCTTTTGGCGGCACAGGTTCATTCCGTACTGGATGATTATTGCAGGCCGAGAGAATGACCAGAAGCAAAATCGGACAACCGCTAAGAAGCATATGGATTCTCTTCGGCATAAACAGCATTTTCAAAAAAAATCCCTCCCGCTACGGCGGAAAGGATTCTTTTTATGGAATGAAAGAATGAATTAATAATCTTTGTCGTAGCCTCCGCCACCGCCTCCGCTGTTTCCACGGTTATAACCGCCTTTCTTGTATCCGCCACCACCACTACTACCGCTACCGCCGAAGCTTCTCTTTTTGAATCCACCGCCGCCGCTTCCCTGCTGCTTGGGCTGCGACTCGTTTACAATTATTTTACGACCCATTACTTCGGAATCGTACAGTGCCGTTATTGCCGCCTGCGCTTCAGCATCGTTTTCCATTTCCACAAAACCAAAACCCTTGCTGCGGCCGGATACTTTGTCCTTCACGATTTTTGCTGATCCCACCACGCCATGTTGTTCAAAAAGATTTCTTAGATCCTCATCGGTCATTTGCCAGGAGAGGTTGCCTACATAAATGTTCATTGTGCTAAAATTAATAATGAATAAAACGACTCTAATCTTCGTAGCTAGATGAACTCAGGTACTATCAGGTAGAATGGCACCAGCACAGCTTATAACCAGAATTACAGAGCAATGTAAAGATAGGAATTTTTATAAACCGGTAAAATTTTGTGGGTCGGGCAGGGTGCCCGGCGGGCTCTGCAAATCCAATAAAAAACCCTGCCCCTTTGAAGGGCAGGGCTCAATAATTATCGAATGATGTCCTATTCAGCAGTCACTTCAAACTCAACTTCAGTTTCGTTCCCATGACCGAAATCTACTTTTGCTTTGTAGGTTCCCAGTTCCTTCACTTCCGAAAGAATGTGAATACGGCGACGGTCGATTTCATAACCTTTCTGATCGCGAATGGCTCGGGCCAGCTGAACAGAGGTAACGCTGCCGAAAATCTTTCCGCTGGTTCCGGTTTTCGCACCGACTTTCAACGGTGAACCCTTTAACACTTCGATGACTTTATTTACTTCGGCAAGCAGTTTTTCTTCTTTCTTCTTCTGCTGTTTGATTTTCTCATCCAGCTGTTTCAGATTGGAAGGACTTGCTTCAATTGCCTTTTTTTGCGGAATCAGGAAATTACGTGCATACCCGTTTTTCACGCTCACTTTTTCATGTGCGGCGCCCAGGTTATCCACGTCCTGAATCAAAATGATTTCCATTATTGCTTATTTGATCCGTCCCCGCACGTGCGGGGGAGAAATATTACTTAAATAAATCTGTAACGTAAGGAAGAATAGCCATTTGTCTGGCTTTCTTGATCGCATCGGCCACTTTCCGCTGATATTTCAGCGAATTGCCGGTGATACGACGAGGAAGCATCTTACCCTGTTCGTTCAGAAATTTTTTCAGGAACTCACCGTCCTTATAATCAACATACCGGATATGGTATTTTTTGAAACGGCAGAATTTTTTAGCCCTTTGCTGGGTCTTGATCGCGGTCAGGTATTTGATCTCGTTGGTCTTTGCCATGATTATGCCTCCGCTTTTTCTGTTCCTGCGTAATGTTGTACACCACTTTTCTTTCTGGCGTTGTACTCGACGGCGTATTTATCGAGTCTGGTAGCCATGAAACGTAACACGGTTTCGTCGCGGAGAATCTGAATTTTCAGTTTCTCATTGAAGTCGGATGGCGCACTATATTCCATGACCCAGTATAAACCAGTGGTTTTTTTCTGGATGGGATACGCCAGTGATTTAAGGCCCCAGGGATTGTCGTGCACCACTTTACCGCCGTTATCTTTAACGAAGGCAGTGAATTTGTTCTGGGCGGCTTTGAAGTCCTCCTCAGACAGCACAGGGGTAAAAATCACCATCAATTCATAATTGTTCATTTCCCTGATTTTGTTTAAAAAAATTAATTGGGCTGCGAAGGTAAAGACTTTCAGCGATATTCCGAAAGGAAATCGTTGACCGTTGACCGTTGACAGTTGACAGTATTCAGGTAAAAAAATTCTAATAAATCCCAGCCGTCGGATACCTTTCATCGGCCACTGGCTATCGGTCAACGGTAAACGGTCAACGGTCATCCTGTCAGCATAAGCGCAAATGGCACCGAAATTGAACTGCAGGCCTAAAACAGCCGATTATGCAAAAAGGAAGTATCAGGGTACAGACAGAAAATATCTTCCCCATCATCAAAAAGTTCTTGTACAGTGATCACGAGATCTTTCTTAGAGAATTGATTAGCAATGCGGTAGATGCATCCCAAAAAATAAAGACCCTTTCTTCCATTGGTGAAGCCAAAGGGGAGATGGGTGATTTAACCATCACTGTCAAACTGGACAAAGAAGCAAAAACAATCACGATATCCGATAAGGGGATCGGAATGACTGCCGAGGAAGTGGATAAATACCTCAATCAGGTGGCCCTTTCCGGTGCCGAGGAATTCGTAAATAAATACAAGGAACAGAACGAAAATGCCATCATAGGTAAATTCGGCCTCGGTTTTTATTCCTCCTTCATGGTCAGCCAGCAGGTGGAAGTCATAACTAAATCATACAAAGAAGGGGCGCCGGCCGTAAAATGGGAGTGTGACGGAAGCCCGGAATACAGCCTGGAGGAATATGACAAGAAAGAAAGAGGAACCGACGTTATCCTCCATATTTCGGATGATAGCGCTGAATTTCTGGATGAAAGCCGCATCCGCGGTATTCTTGAAAAATTCTGCCGGTTTCTGCCCATACCGGTATTTTTTGAAGAAAAACAGATCAACAATACCCGCCCCGCCTGGACGCGTAAACCCAGCGAACTCACCACACAGGATTATCAGGATTTTTACAAGGAACTATATCCTTTCAACGAGCCGCCGTTATTCTGGATCCATTTAAATGTAGATTATCCTTTCAACCTGACCGGTATATTGTATTTCCCCAAAATCAAACAGAGCTACGAAATACAGAAAGATAAAATTCAGTTATACAGCAATCAGGTTTTTGTTACCGATGAAGTAAAAGATATCGTGCCTGAATTCCTGATGCTGCTGCAGGGTGTGATCGACAGTCCGGATATTCCTTTGAATGTAAGCCGCAGCTATCTGCAGGGAGATCCCAATGTTAAAAAAATCAACAGCCATATCACAAAAAAAGTGGCTGATAAACTTGATGAACTTTTTACAAAGGAGAGAAAGGAATACGAAGAGAAATGGGAAAGCCTGGGATTGTTTGTGAAGTACGGAATGATGACCGACGATAAATTTCTGGATAAGGCCAATAAGTTCCATATCATGGAAGATGCCGACGACTCCCGCTTTTATACTTTGGAAGAATACAGAACAGCGACAGAAGCGCTGCAGAAAAATAAAGAAGGTAAGCTGGTAATTATTTATACCAGCAATCCCGTTCAGCAGAATAGTTATATCCGCGCCGCAAAAGACAGGGGATACGTGGTGGTAAAACTGGAAACCATCGTGGATGCTGGTTTTATCAACCAGATGGAATTGAAATGGGATCATGTTCACTTCACACGTGTAGATAGTGAAGTGGTAGATAACCTGATCGATAAACAGGATGCTGCCGAAACAGTGCTCAGTAAAGATGATTCGGAAAAACTCAAATCATTATTTGCTGTTGATATTCCGTCATTGCATGTAACCGTTGAAATAAAAGGATTGAATCCAGACGCCATGCCTGTTGTAGCCACCAGACCGGAATTCATGCGACGCATGAAAGATATGGCTGCATTGAACGGTGGCATGGGAGCTTTCTATGCCAATATGCCCGATGAAGTCACACTGACCGTGAATGGCAATCATCCGATATATCAGAATGTGTTGAAAGAAGATGATGCTGACAAACAAAAGAAACTTGTTCATAACCTGGCGGACCTTGCCCTGCTGAGTCAGGGTCTTCTCAAGGGTACCGAACTTACGGAATTTATTCAACGTAGTGTGGAACTTATCGGAGGGGAGAAGAAGAGTTCGATCATTTTAGAAGCCTAAAGCCTAAAGCCTAAAACTTTTGTTGCAAAGTGAATGGTGGATAATAATCGGTACGATGATTGACATCGCCTGTCGTTATCCACTTTTTTATTTGAAAAAGTTTAGCATTGAAAACTTGTATTGGTTTTAGGCTTTTGGCTTTAGACCTTAGGCTTTATATCAAGTATCTTAAGTTGCAGTCTCTTTTCTCCATTCCACTCATTCACATCAAGTGTATACGCGATATTAATTGGCTGGCCGCTTTGAACGAGCGGCCATTTGTCTGCCATATTAAATGCGATGCCTGAGAAAATAATATCATCCTGTTTTACAACCAGCCGGATATGTTTTTCTTTCAGCAATCTTGAATAACCCGTATCTGTCACTCCGGTTGAACTAAGCACCGGTTTGTTATTTTCAGGACCGAAGGGTTCCATCTGTTCTATGATCCGGAAGATCTGAAAATCCAGATCGCTGAAACGTACGACAGCGTCGATTTCCAATTCCGGAATGAGGAAATGGGGCTCGATCGTTTCGGAAACTACTTCTTCAAATTTCTCACTGAAACGTTTAATATTTTCAGGTGCGAGGGTCATCCCTGCAGCAGCAAAATGGCCACCATAGCCGACCAGCCATTCGCGACATGCATGCAGTGCTTCGTATAAATTAAAACCAGGCACACTCCGGGCGCTGCCGGAAGCCAGTGCACCACTTTGCGTGAGGACGATGGTCGGACGATAATATTTTTCTATCAGGCGTGAAGCAACAATACCCACTACCCCTTTGTGCCAATGCGACTGATACAGGACGGTTGATTTTCGGTTCCGCAGTATGTCATCTGCTTCTATCAGGGCAAGTGCTTCTTCAGTAATATTCGAATCTGCTTCGCGCCGGTCAGTGTTATCAGAATGTAAAAGACTGGCATAAAATAACGCACCCTGATAGTCAGCGTCAATAAACATCAGCACGGCTTTTCTGGCATCATCCATTCTGCCCGCAGCATTTACCCGTGGTGCGATGGTAAAAACAAGTGAAGTAATAGAAGCCGGTGAAGGCAGCGCGCTTAGTGTCATTAATGCACGGATACCATGATTTGGATTTTCATTTATTTTTTTCAATCCCAAAAAACAAAGTGCCCGGTTTTCTCCTGTCATAGGAACAATATCAGCGGCGATGGCAATCGCTATGAGATCCAGGTAAACCAGATAATTTTCTTCCGGAAGATTCAGTGTCCGGCACAAAGCGGTTATTAATTTAAAAGCCACGCCGCAACCGCAAAGTTCTTTATACGGGTAGGTGCAACCCTTTTGCTTGGGATTTAGAATGGCCGTGGCTTCCGGTAAAATAACGTCTGGCAGGTGATGGTCACAGATGATAAATTCTATTCCGAGTGTTCCTGCATAAGATACGAGGTCGATAGATTTTATTCCACAGTCAACAGAAATGATTAAATTAAATCTGTTTTCTTTTGCGAAATCTATTCCTGCTCTTGAAACACCATAACCCTCGCGTTGCCTGTGCGGGATATAAAAATCAATACAATCAGGCTCACCGATTGTGCGAAGCATTTGAAACATCAGTGCAACGGAACTGGTTCCGTCCACATCATAGTCTCCGAAGATCAGGATTTTTTCTTTTCGTTCAATGGCAAGCAGAATTCTGTCTACTGCCAGATTCATATCCTTCATCAGAAAGGGATCATGTAATTGGGAGGCGTCGGGACGAAAGTATTTTTTTGCTTCTTCAAAGGTTTCAATGCCTCTGCCAACCAGGATATGACTGATCAGCGGATGAACCTTCAGCGTCTCCGCCAGTATTCTTGATTTCTGTTCGTCCGGGGTTTTTATTTTCCATCTCTTCTCCATGGGTTGGCGGTTGGCGGTTGACGGTCGGCGGTTGACGGTCGGCGGTTGACGGTTGGCGGTTGATGGTTGGCGGTTAGCGTTTGGCGGTTGATGGTTGGCGGTACTCAAATTTTCACATTCTCATTTCCAAATTTCATTTTCACACATTCATATTTATCACAATTCCACGTTTACCACATTGTTGACCAGAAAAGATTGTATTTAGTTAGTATCGTCTATTAGTATCGTCTATCCGTAGTAAACCTGACCAATTCTTCAAGTGCCCGACGTACTTCACTATCCTCAAATTCATACAGAATCCGAAGTGCTTCATCCCTGTATGCATTCATTTTCTCGGTTGCGTACCGGATGCCACCGGCTTTCACAACATGTCCGATCACATATTTTATTTTTTCTGCATTGCGGTTTTGATTCTTAATAATATATATCAGTTCTCTTCGAAGCGTCCTGTTAACGGTGTTCAGGGTATAGATCAACGGCAGGGTTAGTTTTTTTTCTTTCAGATCGTTACCGGTTGGCTTACCGGTATTTTCATTTCCATAATCAAACAAATCATCCTTTATCTGGAATGCAACACCTACCGCTTCACCGAACCGGTTTAGTTTTTCAGTTACGGCTTCATCCCCGCTGGAAGAAAAAGCACCGGCTGCACAGGATGATGCCAGCAGGGACGCCGTTTTATTCCTTATGATCTCAAAATAAACCTGTTCTTCCAGGTTCAGGGTTCTTGCTTTTTCTATCTGCAAGAGCTCACCTTCGCTCATTTTCCGGACGGCTCCTGACAATAGTTGCAAAATTCTGAAATCATTATGGTCCAGTGATAGTAGTAAACCCTTAGCCAGCAGGTAGTCACCCACCAGTACGGAGATCTTGTTTTTCCATAACGCATAAGTAGAAAAAAACCCTCTTCTTTCCAGTGATTCATCCACTACATCATCATGAACCAGGGTGGCTGTATGCAGGAGCTCAACAAGAGATGCCGCGCGATACGTGGATTCATTAATGGGCCCGCATAAACGGGCCGACAAAAAGACAAACATGGGCCGGAGCTGTTTTCCCTTGCGGTTTACAATAAAGCGCATGATCCGGTCCAGAAGGGGTGCCTGGGATTTGACAGCCTCCCGGAATTTTTTTTCAAAAACAATCAATTCTTCCTTGAGTAATGATTGGGCTAGTAGCATAAAATGACCGCCAAATTACTACTTTCTGCTCCCGCGACGCGAAATAGTGGCATACATCTGGGTGAATTGGCAATATTCTCCACAATTCTGTGGTTTACAGCTTATTTAGCAGTAAAAGTTTGCAAATTACACTTTAACTTATATTTTTGTGAAAGTGTAGTATTGTTTTTAATCACGTTCTTCATTACAAACTTCAGTCTATGATAGGGAAAAAGTACGCGGTACTAGCCGGTTTCTTATTGGCTTTTTTTTCACAAAGTTTCGCGCAGGACAATACTTCAGCAGAGAGCAGCAGCAGTTATGACATACGTGATTCATCACTGATTCCTGCAAGGAGGATCCCCCAGCACAATGAATTTCTTAACAATGCCTATCCCTTTCCTGCCAAGCCCCGCAACCAGTGGGAAATCGGTGTAAAAGGAGGTTTATCAACTATTTCGGGGGATGTCCGTGCTCAGCTTCCAACCTGGGGATTCGGAGTTCATGCGAGAAAGGCACTCGGTTATACATTCTCCCTTCGTCTGGAGTATGATTATATGACCGCAAAAGGCCAGAACTGGCAACCGTCTTATTATGGTTACGCTTCCAATACGCAGATTAAACAATATTATAATCCCGGCATTGGAGGCAATCCGGTGTTTTACAATTACAAATCAACACTTCAATCCCTTTCCATACAGGGCCTTGCAACTTTAAACAATATCAATTTCCATAAGGCCAAATCAAGTATTGCGATTTATGCACTCGGTGGTCTTGGTGTGGCAACTTACAGCACGTTTTATGATCTGTTAAACGGAAACACTCCTTATGATTATAATCAGATTGTAACGCAGTTTGGGGCGGGCGGATTTACCCACGCCAACCGCAAACAGATTAGAAGTGCGCTGAAGAATTTGCAGGACGGATCCTATGAGACAATGGCTCAGCGTGACCCTTCGCAGGCCACCATTTTTGGAGGAACCCCGATCGCCCCCGTTGTTGAGATCGGCGGCGGCATTGAATACAAACTCTCAAACAAGTTCAATATCGCACTCGAAGACAAAGTATCCATCACAAAATCTGACCTGCTGGATGGTCAGGAATGGCAGGAAACCGGATCTACGTCGGTACATGCCCTTACATCTAATTTTGACTCCTATAATTTTCTTTCCCTCGGACTGAATTATAATATTGGAAGAAGAGCGGTAGAACCTCTGTGGTGGATCAACCCCCTGGATTACGCATACAGCGAACTCAATGCACCCCGTCACATGAAGTTGCCGAAACCTGTGCTGGATGACGCTGACGGAGATGGTGTGACAGACCAGTTCGATCATGAACCAAATACACCCGCTGGTTGTCCGGTTGATACTCACGGAGTTAGCCGTGATACAGATGGTGATGGTGTTCCGGATTGCAAGGATAAGGAACTCATCACACCAACACAATGTCAGCCCGTTGATGCGGATGGTGTAGGTAAATGTCCCGATCCTGCCTGTTGCAAGGACATCAACGCGAGACTGGACTCAGGTGGTGTTGGAACCATGGGCGGCAGAAATCGTTGCTCCATTGGCGATCTGCCAAGTATCGTGTTCAAAGGCAGAACTGTAACACTCAGCAAGGATGGAAAGGCCCTGGCTTCCACCATCGCTGAAAAGATGAGAAATAATCCCGCCTGTAAGGTTGCTGTAATCGGTTATGGCGAATCCAGCAAAACAGCTCAACAGCTCAGCTGGGATCGTGTAAATGAAGTAATTAAATACCTGGTTGAAAAAGAAGGTATCAACTCAGACCGGTTCATTTTCCGCTACGGTCAATCCGGCGGAGATGAAAATACCATTGATATTAAGGATGGAACGGGCGAAGAAGGACCCAATACGGTTCCGGCTCCTCATCCGAACCTGCGTAAGAGATAAACCCCGAAAGGGAATCAGAAGGTCCTGTACCGTTAGCCGGTACGGGACCTTCTTCATTTAATGCATTTATTTAACATTAGAGGCCGCCGAAGCGCAGGAAAACGCCCTATTTTCGTTTCTTACCTAAAAAATTGTAATTTCGCAGGCTTCATGAGATCATTATTCCTTGCATTTACCCTTTTAGTGGCGTTCAGTTCCTGTTCCCTGTTTAAAAAATCAAACGGGCAGCCGACCAGTTTCAACAAGATCCTGAAGAGTACCGACTATACTTTCAAGCTTCAGATGGCTGAAAAATATTACCTGAACAAGGATTATAATCACGCCCAGATCCTGTATGACGATTTGTACCGCGTAATGAAGGGTTCGGAACATTTTGAAGATATCTGGTACAAATATGCCTATTGTGCCTTCTACCTGAAGGACTATATCAATGCAGAAAACCTGTTCAAGGGATTTGCTGAAGCGTTCCCGAACAGTCCGAAGACCGACGAAATGGAGTATATGCGGGCATTTTGCTTCTGGAAGCAGTCGCCGAAATATCAGCTCGATCAAACGAATACCACCAAGGCAATGGGTTTTATGCAGGCATTTATAGCCCAGCACCCAAACTCCGACAAAGTGAAGGAAGCCACGCAGATCATTGAAGAGTGCCGTGCGAAACTGGAGGAAAAGGATTTTGAAGCAGCCAAACTTTATTATAATCTCAGGGAAACCAATATCGCCTATCTGAAAGCGGCCACGCTTACATTCAACACCCTGATGAACACATATCCGGATTCCCAGTTCAGTGACGAGTATAAATTATACATAATCAAATCGGAATACCTTTACGCTCTGGGCAGCCTGGAAGAAAAGAAAAAAGCACGTCTGGAACAGGTGCTGACCGATATCAATGAATTTAACGACCGCTTTCCTGACAGTAAACTGAAAAAGCAGGTTCAGGATTATCAGGAACTTACCACAAATACAATTAAAAAAATAGATCATGAGCAAACTAAGGCGTCAAGTTAGCACCCATATTTCCAATGTCGCAGAAACAAAAAATCTGACTGACCTTAAAAACAAGAGTGAACATATCCAAACCAGGGACCGTAATAAATTTTTCTTCATTATTGAGGATTACCTGCAGAACGCCCGAATGTATTAAATGGTTCTTTGAAAAAAGAATCAGCCATCCGGTTGAAGTCATCCCTGTGCTCTTTTAAAGTCGCATGACCCGAATTCGGCAGCACCCACAAATATGCATGAGGGATATGACGATAAATCGCTGCTGTATGTTCGATTGGAATCAGATCATTGTCACCGCAAACAATCAGTGAAGGACATTTGATTTTGCTTAATTCGCTGAATGGGACATTGGGTTGCACCCAGTCGAGCATAAATATTTTCCAGTCATTCTTCTCTTTAGCGTTTGTTCGCGGAGTATTTTTATCCGATTCATATCTTTTTTGTTCATCTCTCCAGTATACGGGGATCAATCCAGTGGAATCAGGAGTCAGATTGGCACCGGTGGACACCAGCCTGATCACTTTTTCCGGATGACGCATGGCCAGGAGCAAGGCATTGATACCGCCATCACTCCATCCGATCACATAGGCGGAATCTATATGCATGACATCCAGCAAGGCAGCGAAATCATCAGACATCATTTCGAAACTCAGTGAATCATGATCGTCGATCGTTTTTCCATGCGCGCGGCTGTCCACCGCGATCACTTTATATTTTTTTGAGAAATAAGGAATATTTGAAGAAAATGCATCGATGCTACCTCCGTTGCCATGGATCAGCAATAAGGGGTGACCTGAGCCATATATTTCGGCATACATTTTAATACCACGCACCGTATAATATTTGCCGGCCGACGAATTATTTCCGTAGGGAATTTTTGTTTGCTGGCTGAAACAAACAGTTGTTAAAAAGATAAAAGGGACCGCGAAGAAAATAAATTTATTTGTTCTCATATACGGATCTGGATTATTACAGAATTACAACTGCATTTCTTTTACATTTTCTGAGACCCGCATTTTACCCAGTGTCCGGGACCTGACATCGTCGATACTGATGCCAGGCGCCGTTTCAATTAACAGGAATCCATCTACGGTAACATCCAGAACAGCGAGTTCTGTTACGACCCGCCGTACGCAATGCAGACCGGTGAGCGGAAGTGTACACACAGGAAGCAATTTGGATTCTCCTTTCGGATTTGTATGCTGCATGGCGACGATGATATTTCTTGCGCTGGCAACCAGATCCATAGCGCCACCCATGCCCTTTACCATTTTACCCGGGATCTTCCAGTTGGCGATATCTCCTTTTTCAGAAACCTCCATGGCGCCGAGCACGGTCATATCCACTTTACCTGCGCGGATCATCCCAAAACTTTCTGCACTGTCGAAAAAAGCGCCGCCCGGTAGAATCGTAACGGTTTCTTTTCCTGCATTGATCAGGTCGGGATCCAATTCACTCTCATCCGGATAAGGTCCCATGCCCAGCATACCGTTTTCCGACTGGATCATGATCGAAATGCCTGCAGGAATATAATTTGCCACCAGTGTGGGAATACCAATACCCAGGTTGACATACATGCCATCCCGCAATTCCTGTGCGATTCTTTTTGCTATTCCGTATTTGTCGAGAGCCATATTTCGTGTATCGTTTATCGTTAATCGTGTATCGTTGGCGGCCTGCCCCGCTTATGCGGGGTTGGCGGTTGATGGTTGGCGGTTGGCGATTGATGCCTGGCAGTTTTTTCGTTGACCGATAGTTTTTTTAGGCTTTGAGCTTTAGGCCTTACGCTTTTAATGGGACAAATCCTTGCAATTCTTCTTCATAGTCCAGAAGAAACTGCGCCAGCAACGGGTTGATTTCTTTCATTGTCCCGCTGTTTTTACGCAGCATCTCAAATGTTCTTTCAAAACCCACGGCGCCATCGCCGAGATCAATAATCACATTTTCTTCGCCTTCTTCCTTGTCCTTTGCATAATCCCGGATATCATCCATGATAAGGTAACTTGGATGAAGAGCATACCAGTACCGGACTGCAAGAATCCATTGTTCATCGCTGAGGGGCAGATCACAAAGCACGTATAAAAAAACATCGGCACGATTGAGCGAAGGATGCGCCAGTCCGAAAATGTCCAGCGGCTTCAGCACCGGCTGATCGAGATAACGGTTTAGTAAATCGTAATGATGCTGGTCCCGGACCCTGTTTTTTAAGAGCGCACGAATACATTTTAATTCTTCCGTAACCGTGATTTCGTTTTTCTCGTGCAGGATCGCAAAATGCATCAGCCTTTCCATGAACTGAATGTGCTGTTCATTCAGCAAAACTTCCAATGGAAGGCCCAGACGGAAAAGTATATCATAAAAAACGGGAATCGAAACATAACCATTTCCAAAGCCGATATATAATAATCTTCCCTTCCAGAAACTGTTATTCTCCGGTAATTTCCGGTCAACGAAAAAACGACCGATCGTTTTGTTGACACCCATATCGCGCTCGAATTGTTGTACTGATATAAACAAAGTAGTGATTAATTAGTAGTTATTAATTATCAACAAAAAAACTTCAGGCCTCCTGCCTCAAGCCTCCTGCCTCCCGCATCCTGCATCCTGCCTCAAGCCTCCCGCCTCAGGGTTCTTTTCTCAATCCTTTTTTCATAACCGGCGCCCTGGAAAATCCGGTGAACATATATTCCTGCCACATGCACTTGATCCGGATCCAGTGCCCCCGGTTCAACCAGCTCTTCTACTTCCGCGATGGTGATGTCTCCCGCCTTTGCCATGGACGTGGAAAAATTCCGAGTTGATTTTCTGAATACCAGGTTACCGAGCCGGTCTCCCTTCCATGCTTTCACGATCGCGAAATCTGCATGCAGCGCATGTTCCATCAGATACATCTTATGATTGAATTCGCGGGTTTCTTTTCCAGTCGCGATTTCCGTTCCGTAACCAGCCGGAGTAAAAAATGCGGGGATGCCCATGGCCGCCATCTGTATCCGGGTAGCAAGTGTTCCCTGCGGCACCAGGTCCACTTCCAGCTCTCCATGTAATAACTGCCTTTCAAATTCCGCATTCTCCCCGACATAAGAACTGATCATTTTTTTGATCTGTCTTGTTTGCAGCAATAATCCCAATCCAAATTGATCAACGCCTGCATTATTGGAAATACAGGTCAGGTTTTTCACGCCGGTTTTTACGAGCGCCTGTATAGTATTCTCAGGTATGCCGCATAATCCAAATCCGCCAAGCATGATGGTGGAACCATCCGGAATATCTTTGACGGCATCGAGCGCATTTGGAAATACTTTATTCATGTTATGAAGTTATGAAATGATGCGGCTCATTTGGCAGCCTTCGGAATGGGTTTTGTAATTTTCAGCGGACGATACAGTTCTGTTTTGTGCCGGTTGGCATACGCGGAAAGGCTGTCAAATATCGTTTTGTTCATATCGGGTCTGGATTCGTAGAACCGGTAGCTGTTCTCAAATGCTTCCCGCGTTATATGATGAATTTTGAATACCCCGTCCAATAGCTGCTGGTTGGCCAGTATTTTATCTTTCTTCGTTGAATCCTTCGGGATATAGGCCAGGGAATATTCATTGGCGATGATGATATCTTTCATGATCACAGTCATGGAATCCATCCGAATAATGTCTCCCGGAACGCTCGACCGGTTGCTGCAGGCAGCAAATAACATCATGATGAAAAAAACAGGCAGGCGCTTCACTGAAGGTCCTGTTTATATTGATTCAGGTTGGACACATCTATCCTGGTTAATATATCCAGGGCGCGGCTTTTTTCTTCCGGAGTGCCGTGCTTAAATACGTTACCGATCTCAGATCCTTTTCCCTGAAAGAAAAACTGTATGAACATGATATTCGGAAATTCAGTGTTGATGCTGTTAAAGGCGATCAGTGCGTTCATCACTGCCACGCGCGCATCGAATTCATGATCAAACATCTGGTCCAGTCCGGGACGGTAATAGTTGTAAATGGCATCATGTATCGGGTTGTACTTGGGGTTTGTCAGATTCTCTACCAGCCAGTAACGGTTGCGCAACCCGTCGAATGGTTTCCATCCATTTACTGAATTGGTTTCAGGTGCATTGTTCACAATATTCTGTGCTTTCTGAAAATAGACATCTCCCCCGCGCAGACCATAGGAGTCGAAATCCAAACCGAGTAAGATATACGCATAATAAGCAAAAACGGCTGTGAGGTTTGCAGTCAGCGGATCGGTACCGCCCACGCGGTTGTCATTGAAGTCCATATCCTGGAACTGAATGTATTTGAATGTGACGGATTCATCCATATAGTTCATAAGCGGACTCTGGTAGACGCTGTTGTAAATCGGCCGGCCCATCTGTATGGTGAGCGAAGCGGTATATGTATTATTATCCGTAGCGCCCGAAAGGTTCAGTAAAAAATTACATTGAATTTTTTCGTTCTGGTTAAAGGCAACATTTGACCATTTGCGGCCATTCAGAAAATTATACAGAGAGGTCTGCAGGGTGGAAAATATCTGCTTATTAACACTGCTGCTGATTCGGTTGGACAAGACCGTTACATTCGCCTGGAATTCCTGCGCCCGGGTTAGCCGGGTCTGCAGGCAGATCATGAAAAACAGGATAAGGATCTTTACGCGCATCAGAAGAGTTTTATAATCCGGTCCACAATATCCCTGGCCACCAGTTGTTTGGGTTTTTGGCCATACGGAATTTCCTCACCGCTTTTTTCAAAAATAGTTACCTGATTGGTATCAAACCCAAACCCCGCTCCGGCATCATTCAGGGAATTCAATACGATCATATCTGCGTTTTTCGATTTCAGCTTTTTCCTGGCATACGATGCTTCATCCGTATTCTCCAGAGCAAATCCAACCAGCACCTGGCCGGGTTTCTTTATTTCTCCCAGTGCAAGGAGAATATCCTTTGTCCTGGACAGCTCCAGGGTGAACGTTTCAGATTTCTTTTTTATTTTTTCAGAAGAAAAAGAAACCGGTGTATAGTCCGCCACCGCGGCCGACATCACGGCGATCTGTACAGACGGAAATATTTTGACACAGACATCATACATTTCCCCGGCGGATTGTACACGCGTGACCCGTATACGCGGATCGTCCACTTCGATGGAGGACGGTCCCAGAACCAATTCTACATCAGCACCTCTTTGTACTAGTTCTCTTGCGATGGCGACGCCCATTTTTCCTGTGGACTGGTTACCAATAAAACGGACAGGATCTAAGGGCTCGTGAGTCGGACCGGCCGTTACCAATGCTTTTTTTCCTTTCAGTTCTGTGCTAAAAAAAAAATTCATCTCCAGGTAGGAAATGATCTGCTCCGGTTCAGCCATCCGGCCGTCACCGTAGAGGCCGCTGGCCAGTTCACCTTTTTCAACCGGTATTACCCGGATTCCAAAAGATTGCAGTTTGTCCACATTGCCTTTGGTGGCAGGATGTTTCCACATGTCCTCATCCATGGCGGGCGCAACTACAACCGGACAAACTGCAGACAAATAAGTGGCGAGCAGTAAATTATCGCAGATACCATTTGCCATTTTCGCGAGTGTGTTGCAGCTGAGAGGCGCAATCAGCATCAGGTCGGCCCATCGCCCGAGCTGAACATGGTTTGTCCAGGTATCATTCTGAGTTAATTCGCTGAGGACTTCGTTTTTTGAAATGGTTGAAACCGACAAGGGCGTTACGAAATCTTTTGCAGCGGGCGTCATTACGACTTTTACCTCGGCCCCGGCTTTTATGAGAAGCCTGGTAAGAAGGATGGATTTATAGGCGGCGATGCTGCCGCTGATACCCAGAAGTATTTTCTTTCCTTCTACCATAGATAAAATTATATCCTAGCTGAAAAGATCGTCTTCGTTCTTGCGGTAATAAATCTTGTCTTCCATAAATTCCTGTGTAGCCAGTAATGCAGCGTTGGGCATTCTCTCATAT
>Ga0206929_1123_pt1 | contig 19868 bp, 20 predicted proteins | sample Alteio_BWOrgHeat_19_FD_152929 | JGI IMG/M metagenome (GOLD analysis project Ga0206929, IMG submission 152929) | Enriched cells from forest soil in Barre Woods Harvard Forest LTER site, Petersham, Massachusetts, United States -... | ecosystem: Environmental > Terrestrial > Soil > Temperate forest >...
ATGTTAGCCAAAAGAATCATTCCCTGTTTAGATATCCGGGACGGAAGAACCGTGAAGGGAACGAACTTTATAGATCTGCGGGATGCCGGTGATCCCGTGGAACTCGGTGCCCGATATGCTACCGAAGGGGCCGATGAGCTGGTATTTCTTGATATCACGGCGACAAATGAAAAAAGAAAAACCCTCAGTGAACTGGCAAGGCGTATTGCACGGCATATAAATATTCCATTTACTGTCGGAGGCGGCATTTCTACCATCGGGGATGTCAGTGTCCTGCTGGAGAATGGAGCAGATAAAATTTCTGTAAATACGGCCGCTTTCAAAAATCCTGCTTTGATTGAAGAACTGGCCCGTTGTTTTGGCAGTCAGTGTGTGGTGCTGGCCATCGATGCAAAAAAATCTGCAGACGGTCAATATTATGTTTATCTGAATGGGGGCCGGGTTGCAACCGAAACGACATGTCTGGATTGGGCGAAGCGGGGAGTCGAAATGGGCGCGGGTGAAATACTGCTTACTTCCATGGATCATGATGGAACCAAAAATGGATTCGCTGTTAAATTGACCCGTATGCTGGCTGAAACACTTGCCGTACCGGTTATCGCTTCAGGAGGAGGTGGAAAGCCGGACCATTTTTCGCAGATTTTTAAAGAGGGAAAAGCAGATGCAGCACTTGCAGCAAGTATATTTCATTTCAGGGAAGTACCCATCCCGGCATTAAAAGAATATTTGAAAGAAGCCGGAATCAATATAAGGATCTAATTTTGTGCCATGGAAATTAATTTTTCAAAATACAGTGACGGACTGGTACCCGCGATCATTCAGGATGACCGGACAGGCAAAGTTTTGATGCTTGGTTTTATGAACCAGCAAGCAGTGGACAAAAGCCTCGAACTCGGTAAGGTTACTTTTTACAGCCGGTCGAAAAAAAGGCTTTGGACCAAGGGTGAGGAAAGCGGACATTTTCTGATACTAAAGAACATAAGGCTGGATTGTGATCAGGACAGCCTGCTGATTCAGGCCAGTCCGACAGGCCCCGTTTGTCACACCGGAGCGGATACCTGCTGGGATGAGAAAAATGAGGATCGTGATTTTTTGAATACGCTCAGGCTGATCATTCTGGACAGAAAAAATCATCCGGAAGAGAACTCTTACATTTCCGGATTGTTTAAAAAGGGAATTAACAAGATTGCGCAGAAAGTGGGTGAGGAATCAGTCGAACTCGTGATTGAGGCAATGAACCGGGACGACCGGCTGTTTCTGAACGAAGCGGCGGATCTTCTTTTTCACTATCTTATTTTATTGGAAGCAAAAGGACATAATTTAAAAGAGGTTGCGGACGTTCTTCAAGTCAGACATAATAAAAAGACGGCATGAAAAAATATATCATTATACTTGGCTTCATTACGGGAACTGTGCAGGCCCAGCAACAGAAACCGGCCGGATTCCGGATTGAAGGGCATATAAAGGGAATTGAAGAAAAATCACCTGTGACATTATCAGATGCCAATAAGCCGACTGATACGATTGCTCGGGCCACCGTGAAGGGAGGAGTATTTATTCTGACCGGGCAGGTAACGGAACCAAACCTGTACGTTTTAAATTTCAACTCGGCAAAGAAAAAGGCCACCGTTTTTATTGGCAATGAATCGATAACTATGAATGGTGATGTCGATGACCTGACTGGGATGCAGGTGAAGGGTTCTCCGAGTGAAACAGATTTCCTTGCCTTTGAGAGCATATTCAACCCATATTTTGCCCGGATTAATCAGCTCAGCCAGATGGCGAATTCGCCGGACGCTGCTTTAAAAAAGGATTCCATTGGGAATGCATATCAGTTTGCAGTCATGTCTGTACAGGTAAATGTGGATAGTTTTATTCAGCAGAGAAAATCTTCCTATGTGAGCCCATTTTTACTGGTGGTTGTAAACCAGTTATCGGACGATGTTTTTTTACTGGAAAAACGGTATCAAAGTCTTTCACTTGAAGTACAGCAGAGCATGTATGGCAAATATATCAGTGAGCAGATAGAAACTGGTAAAGTAGGCGCTGTCGGCAGTGAAGCGATGGATTTCACACAGATGGATACTGCTGGTAAACCCATCAGCCTTTCGTCATTTAAAGGTAAATATGTGCTGGTTGATTTCTGGGCCAGTTGGTGCAAGCCATGCCGGATGGAAAATCCCAACCTCCTTGCAGCATACGAAAGATTTAAAGCGAAGAATTTTACAGTTCTTGGTGTTTCACTGGACCGCAGCCGGGATGCCTGGATTAAAGCCATTCAGGATGACAGGCTGAACTGGGCACAGGTGAGTGATCTGAAATTCTGGAATAATGCAGTAGCCATGCAGTATCGTATTCAGCAGATCCCCCAGAATTTTCTGATAGACCCCAACGGTAAAATCGTAGGAAAAAATCTCCGTGGTGCCGACCTCGACTCAAGACTATGTGCCTTGTTGGGATGCAACTAAGCAATTATAAATTATTAATTATTAGTTATTAATTCTGCCAGACAATTCGGGTGTTTAAAAAAGCCAAAAATTAATAATTGATAATTAATAATTAATAATTATTCAGTTGTCTCTTGTACAGCTGAATTGCATTTTCATATCCCAGATAGATTGCATCGCTGATTAAAGCATGACCGATGGAAACTTCATCCAGCCCATTCACATGTTCTGCGAAATATTTTAAGTTGTCAAGATCCAGGTCATGGCCGGCATTGATGCCCATACCGAGTTCCTTTGCCCTGACCGCTGCATTTATATAAGGCCTCACGGCTTCTTCTTTATCCTGATGAAATATTTTTGAGTAAGCTTCCGTATATAATTCAATCCGATCTGTACCTGTTTCCGCGGCTCCGTTGATCATTGCAATAACGGGATCCACAAATATAGAAACACGGATTCCTGCTTTCTTAAATACCGGTATGATCCCTTTCAGATAATCTGAATGACGTATGGTGTCCCATCCATGGTTTGAGGTGATCTGATTCAGCGCATCCGGCACAAGCGTTACCTGGTCAGGTTTGGCGGATAAAACCAGATCAATGAATTTTTGTTCCTGACAGTTTCCTTCGATATTAAATTCCGTGCGGATGATTTTTTTTATATCGAAAACATCCTGGTAACGGATATGTCTTTCATCCGGCCTTGGATGCACTGTAATTCCGTCTGCTCCAAAACGCTGGGCATCCACCGCCGCCTTTACAACATCCGGATTATTACCTCCGCGGCTATTACGGAGTGTGGCGAATTTATTGATGTTGACCGATAATCTGATCATGCCGCAAAGGTAATTCGTAAAGCTTAAAACCCTTGTTGGATTATGGTTTATGGATTATGGATTATTTTGATAATTGAATGGTCATCAGTCATCGGTTATCGTATTTCTGTCAACCGTCAACCGTCAACCGTCAACCATCAACCATTAACCGGTATAATAGCAAAAGGGCCTTGAAAGGCCCTCTCTTAATCCTTAGTGAAGTGCATTAATTAACTGCAGTAGTGATTAAAACTTGGTAAGTATAGAACTATATAAGACGTTTGAATTCTTGTTTTTAACGCTGAGTTGGTAAATGCCCGCATCAAGCGCATTGACATTATCCACATGAATCTGATTTTTACCCTGATTCACATTTACACCCATCATGCGGAGAATACGGCCCATCTGATTGGAAAGAACAATGATGCAATGGTCTTCCGAGTCGGCGCTGATTTCCACGGTGATGTCGTCAGAAAACTTTTCCGGGTAAGATGCAATTTCCATAATATATGAAGTTGAATTGCCTGTAAACTCATCATCTGAGAAATACATTACTGGTTATTATTATTGTTAGGTAATTTCCTTTCCTGTGTTTTAACAGGCAGAGGTATCAGTCGCATGTTATTATAACCGGACCGATTTTGGGCAGATTCAGAGATCAGCTCCTTTAGTGTTTCAAGTAAAATTTGGATCGATTTCATAAGAATGATTTGACAAGTATATATCGAGAAGTCTGCCAGAACATAAACGATTAATAATCAGCATAATAACACAAGTATTTCGGGTAGAATTCTCTAAAATTGGGAAAAGACTTGTCTTTTTTGGAAAGTTTCTTAAAAACGGGTTACCAGTTTCAGATTCAGGACCCGTGGAGTGAGCCGCTGGGGCATCGCATAGGTCACATTTGAGAAGTCTTTTACAAAGAGATAGGAAATGGTGTTCTCCCGGTCGATCACGTTAAAAATTTCCAATGTGAGCCAGATATTATCAAGTTTACGGAAGGGATTATGACTTCTCCTGTTGGACTTATCGTTATCAAGCAATAACGCACTGAATCCGACGTCTGCCCTTATATAAGGATCAATAATCAAGGCATCCCGGTATTTCACGCTGCCAGGAACACTGTAAGGCAGATTGCTGCCATATATGAGGTTGAGGTAAACTTTGAAGTTCTTATTGGTAGACAGATAGTCCTGAATAAACATGCCCAGTGTGAAGAGCCGGTCCGAAGGTCTCCTGATCCATCCCTGATGAACCAAGGTACTGTCCAGTGGCTTGTTCAGGGAATCCAGGGTATAATCATAGTAGGTTGCCCCGCTGATTTTTTCCTTGGTCTGCATGACACCAATGCTGATCCAGCTCTCTGCATCTTTCACGAGGTTTGCAAACAGCCTTCCTTCCACACCTACTGCATAGGCTTTGGCATTGTTGGTTGCAAAATACTGAATACTTACATTGTTTATATTATACGGATTTACATTCCAGAGATCTTTATAATACGCTTCCACTGAAAGCCGGAATGGTTTCTCGTTCTGATGGAAATTAATGTCAAAGCCGGCAGTTGCCTGAAAGCTCTGCTGTGCTTTCACAGCGGGATTAATGGTTCCGTCCGGCGCACGCAGCTCACGATAAAAAGGCGGCTGGTCATAAATTCCGACAGCCGCTTTATAGACAATATCCTTTTTACTGTTCGAAGGTTTCCAGGAGATGCCCATTCGGGGAGAAAACAACAGTTGTCTGGTGAATGTGTTATAGTTTAGCCGCGCGCCCGCCTGGACTGTGAAATCATGGTTATTTTTGAAACTGATATTGTCCTGAAAAAAACCGGTAAACCGGCCGATCTGCAAATTGTTATTTCCGTTCACCACATTATTGAGGCTGAGCGAATCCGGCTGATAGGGCAGTGAATAACCTACTGAATCTTCGTAAACCCATTCATGCAGTTGATCATGTATGGTTTGTAGTTCAGCACTGGCACCCCATTGCAGAAACTGGTTTTCTTTATTGAGATATCCTTTGTGTGCAAAACTATACAGGTGTATGTTTAGGTTGTCACGCGCATAATTTTGATTGCTGCCGATTCCCAGGGGATTGACGATCTGTCCGAATGTCGGACTGCTTTTGTCAAAATCTCTTTCTCCGAATAAATAGTCGCCGGTGATATCATAATTCTGACTTTCGATGTCGCTGAAACTGGAAAGCATCCATTTCAGTTTCAGGGTTTTATTTATCTGCTGGTTCCAGGTGAGTCCGACCATGCCTGTTTTGTATTTGTCTTTTTCCTGTCCGCTGAAAAAAATATCCAATCCGAGATCTGCCGTAAAATAGGGAGAGAAGACTGCTGTACTGAGCTGGGACGACTGCGGGATCAGGTTGAATGAAGTCTGGGAATAAACAGTGAATAATTCGAGCGAATTTTTTGGATTCAGCTGATAACTAAATAGTCCCTGGACATCCGCTGAAGAGGGTATATAATCTCCCTTCGTTTCCTGTGAGCTCAGAATATTGGAAAAGCTTCTGTTCCGCGCTCCAACGATATAACTGAATTTGTTGTTATTTGATATGCCTTCCAGTTCCAGGCCCTGTTCTAGCAGGCCGATATATGCAGATCCGCCAAATTCAACCGGCTTTTTATATTGGATATCCAGAACGGAGGAAATTTTATCACCATATTTAGCTTGAAAGCCACCATTATAAAAATTGACATTACGGGTCATTTCAGGATTAATGAAGCTCAGTCCTTCCTGTTGTGCATTACTCACGAGATAAGGGCGGAAGATTTCATAATCATTTACATAAATAAGGTTTTCATCATAGTTTCCGCCCCGAACAGAATACTGCGAAGTCAGTTCATTATTCGACCCGACATATACTTTTATCAGACTTTCGATACCGCCTATCGGCGTGGGGATATTGATGGCATCCTTCGGATTGATGCGGATAAGACCGGGTTCTTTCCGATCGCGGTCATCCGTGACCGTTACATCAGGCAGGCTGGATACTGCCCTTTCCATCCGGATAACGACCCTTTCATCTTCCTTGTCATTCAGGATAAAATTTTGCTGCAGACTTTTATATCCGGTATAAGAGAATACGAGCGCAAAGGCTTTATCAGCCGGCACGCGCATTCTAAAAGTACCCGAATCGGAACTTACAAGACCCGTTTCACGGCCAAGTAAAACAATTGAGACTTTGGCGAGGGGATTTTCATTTTCGTCAAGGATCTTTCCGGATATGACCGCACTGGATTTTTGGGCAAGCAGATGTAGTACGGGGAAAAATAAAATGAATATGAGAATTGGGCTTCTCATGCGGTCATGCGATCCGCTTCAGCAGCCGGATAGTTTCTTTAGGGTCTTTTGACTGAAATATGCTACTGCCTGCTACCAGGATATCAGCTCCGGCTTCCACCAGGGCGGGTGCGTTTTCAAGCGTAATGCCACCGTCTACCTCGATGAGAATTTCCTTACCCGTCGCAAGAATCATTTTCTTCATTTCACGGACTTTTTCCAGTGAATGCGGAATGAATGACTGTCCCCCGAAACCAGGGTTCACGGTCATAATCAGGACATGGTAAAGGTCTTTCAGGATATCTTTCAGCAATTCGACGGGGGAATGCGGGTTAACTGCAACGGCCGCTTTCATGCCGAGTGAACGGATCTGCTGAATATTACTGTGCAGGTTTCTGCAGGTTTCCAGGTGGACGATCAGGATATCCGCCCCGGCTTTTTTGAATGCCGGAGTTAGTTTTTCAGGTTCCTCGATCATCAGGTGGACGTCGAAGATTTTTTTAGTGGCCTTCCTTATATGTTCAATAACGGGAATACCAAAACTAATATTGGGAACAAATCTTCCGTCCATCACATCCAGGTGAAACCAGTCCGCTTCACTCTCGTTTAGCATTTTGCACTCTTCTTCCAGGTGAAGAAAATCAGATGCAAGAAGCGAAGGTGCGATCAGACTCATGAATGCGCGATTTAATATGGCCGTATAAACAAATGTACTGTTAGTGCGAAGGATGAGCAAATCCGCTGTCGAGGATTTCCATTCTTTGCCTGGCTTCGGTGAAATCCCTGTCCAGTGAAACTGCTTTCCGGTAGTTGTTGATGGCATCTGTTTTCATATGTTGTGCCTCATAACAACGTCCCAGCCAGTAATAAGCATCCGGATCCGTATTGGTAACGGTAATTGCGGTATTAAAAGTCTGCATGGCCCGCGCAAAATTTTCCATGTGGAAATATGCTCTTCCTTTTTCGAGGTACGCATCTGTCGTTTTCCAGTCCCGGACAATACAGGAATCGAATTGTGCAATGGCTTTCGGATATTGTTTCACATTGGCAAAATATATTCCTTTAATGAAGTACGGGTCAATCAATAACCGGGCGGAGTCCTGTTTTAGTATGAAATCACAAATGTCCAGTGCCCGGGGGTTTTTTTGTTCGGCATAAAGGTGAGCGAGTTCAAGTCCATAGGTATCCACACCCTGGAAGGAATAAGCCTTTTGAAGGGCTTTGATCGCTCCGGCCGTATCTTTTATTTGTTCCTGCAACATGGCTTTTTCGTAGTACGTTTCAGGATCCAGCGAATCCTTTTCAATCATGCTATTGTAGATCGTAAGAGCCAGGCTGCTGTTACCGGATCCCGCATAAGCCTCTGCCAGTAACCTTTTTACCTGTATATTTCGAGGAAAATGCTGGTTCAGTGATTCGAGCAGCCTGAGACGTTGTACATGTTTGCCCAGAATTTCCAGATTGGAAGCATATGGCAGCGCGGTTTCCAGTATAGGCTGGAGTGACCAGGCTTTCTGAAAATCGTCATAAGCCAGTTCATGCGCGTTTTCCAGTGAGAGGCGCATGGCGCGGCGGAGATAAAGCGAAGCATCAGAAGGAAACTTCCTGATGCTGTCATTGATATTTTTATAAGACGGAATTCCCTGTATGACGGGAGCAGCTGTATCGGATTGGCCGTTTTTATTTTTGCACGCAACGATTGTCGTAAGTACCAACAGAATGCCTGTGTACAGCGCGATTTTTAAGAAGGACATCCGGCAAATTTAAATCATTCCTTTCCGCTTTCACTTTCGGTTGTCGAAATGATTTAATTTCATGCCAAACAAAAACCCATATGTCTTCTGTTATCTCTGTTCTGTTGCAGATTCACAGTATTTTTCGCTGGGTCATCCTGCTATTGCTTTTTCTGTCAATTGTGCAAAGCTTTATTGGCTGGATCAAACGGCGGGAGCTTCGGGAAATGGAAGCGAAAATCTGGCTGTTCACGATGATCAGTGCGCATACCACGCTGCTGATCGGACTGATTCTTTTATTTTTTGGCCGATTTGGAATCCTGAGCAATGGATTGCCGGAGGGAGTCATCCTGATGAAGGATAAGTTCTACCGGTTTTACTGGGTTGAACATCCGACAGGCATGCTGATCGCCACGATCCTGATTACACTGGGTCGCGGGGTTGTAAAAAAGCAGATTCCCGATCCGACGAAATATAAAAGGGCTTTCTGGTTTTTCCTGATAGCACTCCTGATTATTCTGGCGGTGATACCCTGGCCGGGCCGGGATATTATCGGACGCGGACTATAAATAAAATCATAATCTCCTGGGAAAATATTTTTCGTATAATTTTTTTATATTCATGCCCTCAAAAAAGGCCATATGATCAGATTTCAGGATATCAAAGTAGGAGACATTGTACAGGCAGATTTTGAAGGACAGCGGTTTGACGGGGAGGTAACCGAACTGGATCATGAGGACAAACAGGTTTATATCCGCAACGGGGATCAGGAAAACTGGTTTGAAGCGACTGATCTCTATCCCATAGCGGTCGATGACCCCCAATTGCAAAAACTGGGGTTCGAAAAACATGTAAATGCGGATAAAACTGTTAAATATATGCGTGGTCCCTTCCGGATTATGATCCCTTCCGAAGGCCTGTTCAATGAGTTTGAGATCTGGTATCGGGAGGACCGCCGCCATATCCATCATTCCATAGGGGTACACGAACTGCAGAATTTCTACCACCAAATGACAAAAGTCGACCTGACCCGCGTCTAAATCCGGTTGATTTAACGGTTTTTTGGACATTCCGACAGCATATTTTGCCCGGCCGGGATATTTATTCGATCAAATTTTATTCTTTCACTGAGTAATATTATCTTTGCGCTCCCAAAATCTATGGCTAAACAAGCACTTATTAAACAGGATGGATCGATTGTCGAAGCACTTTCCAATGCCATGTTTAAAGTGAAGCTGGAAAATGGGCATGAAATCCTGGCCACTATATCGGGGAAAATGAGAATGCATTATATAAGGATCCTGCCGGGAGATAAAGTCGGGGTGGAAATGAGTCCGTATGATCTTACCAGAGGCAGGATTATATTCAGATATAAATAAAGCAAAAGGCCAGCGTAAAAAGAAAAAAATATTTGTATGAAGGTCAGGGCATCCATTAAGAAGCGTAGTGTAGATTGTAAGATCGTGCGCCGCAAGGGAAAATTGTACGTTATCAACAAGAAAAATCCGCGTTTCAAACAACGTCAGGGATAGACTGTTGATCGATTACAGAAAATTGAAATCATAAATCAGAAGAGCTTTAAGCATTCAGCTTTGAGCCCTTAGTTAAAAAAGTAAAAGATGGCGCGTATTGCCGGTGTTGACTTACCAAAAAACAAGAGAGGGGAAATCGGACTGACTTATATCTTCGGGATAGGACCTTCGACTGCCCGGTATATTCTTTCCAAAGCAGGTATCAGTTTCGATAAGAAAGTCTCGCAGTGGAATGACGACGAACTGAATGCCATACGCAATATTATAACCAATGAGCTGAAAGTGGAAGGTGCCCTGCGTTCTGAAGTGCAAATGAGCATAAAACGTCTCCTGGATATCGCATGCTACCGGGGTGTACGTCATCGTAAGGGATTGCCCGTTCGCGGACAACGCACGCGCACCAATAGCCGGACTAGAAAAGGAAAACGCAGGACGGTGGCCGGGAAGAAGAAGGCGCCTAAGAAGTAAAAGAAAGTGTGAGAGTATGGGAGCGTGAGAATTTGGGAAGTACAGACATTCATTTTATAACAGCATTCCAGAATCGAACCGGATCCGGGCTGTACGGGGAGGAAGATTCGATTCTCCAGGCTTAGCCGGGAGGAAAAATTTATAACCAGATTACCTAATTCGAACAATGGCAAAAGCACAGCAGGCTACCAGCACAAAGGCTGCGGCAAAAAAAAGAGTGGTTAAAGTGGAAGCTTACGGAGATGCACATATTTCTGCCAGCTTCAATAACATCATCATCAGCATTACCAACAAAAATGGTCAACTCATATCCTGGAGCAGTGCAGGGAAAATGGGTTTTAAAGGATCCAAGAAAAATACACCGTATGCGGCGCAGATGGCTTCAGCGGATGCGGCAAAAACTGCGCTGGATTCAGGACTAAAAAGAGTGGATGTGTATGTCAAGGGTCCGGGATCGGGAAGGGAAAGTGCGATCCGCTCTCTGGCAAATAACGGAATTGAGGTGGTGATGATAAAAGACGTGACGCCGTTGCCGCACAATGGTTGCCGTCCGCCGAAGAAAAGAAGGGTTTAAATGATTTGAGCATTTGAAAACAGGTTCCTTTGTTTTCAAATGCTCCGTTCAGAATTTTCATAACAAGCTGGCCAGGATTCCATTTTAAGATTTTTATAATCCTGTCCGGGTACTCAAAAATCTAAGACATATTATGGCACGTTACACAGGTCCAAAGACCAAGATCTCCCGTAAATTCGGAGAACCCATTTTAGGTAATGGTAAGTGGCTCAATAAAAACAGCAATCCCCCAGGTCAGCATGGTGCTACCAAAAAGCGCAAGACCCTGGGAGAATATGCTCTTCAGTTAAAAGAAAAACAAAAAGCGAAATATACGTATGGCGTTCTGGAACGCCAGTTCCGCAAAACCTTCGAAGAGGCTTCCCGCAAAAAGGGAGTAACAGGTGAAAACCTGATCCGCTTGCTGGAATCCAGACTGGACAACACAATTTACCGTTTGGGTATTTCTCCATCCCGCCCCGGAGCACGTCAGCTTGTTTCCCATAAACATGTTACGGTTAACGGAGAGGTTGTGAACGTGCCTTCATACCAGCTCAAACCAGGAGATGTGATAGGTCTCAAGGCAACTTCCCAGGGCAATGCCGGTATTACCAGTGCTGTAAAGGGAAAGGGTAACCGGATCAACTGGCTCGACTGGAATGAAACAGAAATGAAAGGTACTTTCATTGCTTATCCGGAAAGAGAAAGTATTCCAGAAAATATCAAGGAACAACTGATCGTAGAATTGTATAGTAAATAATTGCATTTAGCATTCATCATTCGTAAATCGAAATTTTAAATATGGCCATTTTAAATTTCCAGAAACCAGACAAAATCATACTTCAAAAAGCGACTGATTTCGAAGCTCAGTTCGAATTCCGTCCTTTAGAGCCAGGTTACGGTGTAACAATCGGGAATGCCCTGCGCAGGGTGTTACTCAACTCTTTGGAAGGGTATGCGATCATCGGTGTAAAAATCGAGGGGGCAGACCATGAATTCGCAACGCTGAAAGGTGTTACCGAGGATGTGGTTGAAATTATCCTGAATCTGAAACAGGTACGTTTTAAAAAGAAAGTGGACCATGAAGTGGCTCAGGAAAAAATTACACTCAGCCTTAAAAATAAAACAGAATTCACGGCAGCAACCATCGGAGATTCATTACCGAGTTTTGAAGTAATGAACCCCGGACTGCTCATATGTACCATGGATGCATCCGCAAGGGTGGACATAGAGATCACGATTGGTAAGGGCCGTGGTTATGTGCCGGCAGAAGATAATAAGCCAAAAGATGCAGCATTCGGATATATCCCCACGGACGCCATTTTCACACCAATCAAGAATGTTCGGTATTCCATTGAAAACACCCGTGTGGAACAGAGGACGGATTTCGAAAAGCTGTTGATGGAAGTGTCTACCGATGGAACCATCCACCCAGAAGAAGCTGTAAAGCAGGCTTCCCGGATACTTATCCAGCATCTGATGATCATTACAGACGAAAACATCACATTCGATAACAAGGAAGAAAAGAAAGAAGACCTGGTTGATGAACAGACCTTACAGTTGCGTAAAGTGCTGAAGACTCCGCTGGAAGACCTTGATCTTTCCGTGAGGGCATTTAACTGCCTGAAAGCGGCAAAAATCAACAGCCTGAGCGAACTGGTTACATATGAACAGGAGGATCTCATGAAATTCAGGAATTTCGGACAGAAATCACTGGCTGAGATTGAACAGGTATTGCATGAAAGGGGACTGCATTTTGGCATGGACCTCAGTAAATTGAAACTGGACGACGAATAATTTAAGTATAAGAGTATATGAGTTAAGGAAATTGTGAATTCCACTCCTATACTCTTATACTCCTACACTCTTACACTTTTTATAACCGCTTTGCAATTCCTGACACGGTGCAAAGCTTAAACGAATCAAGTCATGCGTCACGGAGACAAAATCAACAACCTCGGAAGAACCTCTTCCCATCGGCGTGCATTGCTGAGCAACCTCGCGAGCCAGCTAATCACTCATAAAAGAATTGTAACGACCCTCGCCAAGGCAAAAGTACTCAGAACCTACATTGAGCCGCTGATCACCAAGGCTAAAGAAAATACAACCCATCAGCGCAGAATCGTATTCAGCCACCTCCAGGATAAAGAGGCAATCACTGAGCTGTTTGGAACCGTCGCTGAAAAAGTTGCCGGCCGGCCGGGTGGATATACCAGGATCATTAAGTTGGGCATGAGAACCGGGGATGCTGCGGAAACAGCCATGATCGAACTGGTTGATTTTAATGATATCTATGGAAAAGGCAAGGGTGAAGCAAAGGAAGCAGGAAAAAGAACCCGTCGCGCCGGTGGAAAAAAGAAAGCTGGTGAAAAAGCCGAACCATCCGGAACAGCGTCTACTGAAAAGCAGGAGCCGAAAGCAGAAAAGTAAAAGTGGAAACCTATTATATTCCAAAGGCAGTCTCGTTTTAACGGGACTGCCTTTTTTTGTTCAGGCATTCAGGATTTCGGAATTGGCAATTTTAAAAACGGGACCTGAGCCGGCATGAATTCAATGCGGAAGATTTTTTATTAAGAAACTATTCCCAAAATCCCAAATTCTCAAATTCACAAATCAGAATTTCTTTTCTTTGCAAAATTATTCAGGACCCATGCCTTCAACATCATCCAGCCAGCGCCCCGCAATCCTCATGCTTCAAGACGGATCAATTCACCACGGACAAGCATTCGGAAAAACGGGAACCACCTCCGGAGAAATATGCTTCAATACTGGCATGACCGGATACCAGGAAGTTTTTACGGATCCAAGTTATTATGGACAAGTACTGATTATGAACAGCGTGCATATTGGAAATTATGGTGTTAAGGATGCCGATGTGGAATCAGACAGTGTAAAAATCCGCGGACTGATTGGCCGGAACCTGGAAGAACAGTTTTCACGGATTCTGGCTAAGGGCTCCCTTGATGAATATCTGAAAGCAAATCAGATCGTCTGTATAGAAGGGGTGGATACCCGGGCACTGGTAACACATGTACGTTTAAAAGGAGCCATGAACTGTATCATTTCTTCCGAAATAACGGACGTTCATGAGTTGAAAAACCAGTTGGCCACCGTTCCCGATATGAATGGACTTGAGCTGGCTTCCGAAGTGTCGACTGAAAAAACCTACGAAGCGGGAGATTCCGGTTCCTCTGTGCGGATTGCTGTTTTGGATTATGGCGTAAAGATTAATATTGTACGCTGCATGGTTGAAAGGGGGGCGTTTGTGAAAGTCTTTCCAGCCAAAACCAATCTGAAAACCCTTAAAGAATTCAATCCATCCGGATATTTTCTATCTAACGGACCCGGCGATCCGGCCGCTATGGACTATGCTGTTGAAACAGTAAGATATATTCTGCAGGAAGAAAAGCCCTTGTTTGGTATCTGCCTTGGCCATCAGTTGCTCGCACTCGCAAAGGGAATACCAACTTTTAAGATGCACCATGGTCACCGGGGCTTGAATCATCCGGTAAAAAACCTGCTTACAGGCAAATGTGAAATTACAACCCAGAATCACGGATTTGGCGTGGATCCGGCCGCTGTCCGGAAAAATGAGGAAGTCGAAGTGACCCATGTAAACCTCAATGACGATTCCATAGAGGGCATCCGGCTCAAAAACCGCCCCGTATTTTCAGTACAATACCACCCGGAAGCAACACCGGGTCCGCATGACAGTCGCTATCTTTTTGATGAATTCATCGGACTTATTAAGCTGAACGCCTAACAGTTAACGCTTAACGCCTAAAGCTCAATGCCTAACACAGTTATATTTCTTTCCGTAAAAATCCAGGGCAAACCGTTAGCAGCCTTCGCCAGACTTTTGGCGTTGAACACACCACTTATAAATTGAATTTTGTAAGTCACCAAAATTGAAAAAGGCCTTAGGCTTTAAGCGTTAAGCGTTAGGCGTAAAACCGTATTTTTGCACTCTATTAAACCTCATCTTTGTGGCATTGATTAAGAGCATTTCGGGTATCAGGGGAACAATCGGAGGCAGGCCCAATGAAAATCTTACCCCGTTGGACATTGTTAAGTTTGCCGCGGCTTTTGGCACCTGGATAAAAGAAACAGTAAAACATTCAAAGAAAATTGTCATCGGAAGAGACGGACGTATCAGTGGTGAAATGGTACGCGACCTGGTAGCAAATACACTGACAGGACTGGGTTTGGATGTTCATGACCTCGGATTGTCAACCACACCAACCGTGGAATTAGCGGTGACCGGAGAAAAAGCGGCCGGTGGTATTATCATAACAGCCAGTCATAATGCAAAGGAATGGAACGCACTTAAACTGCTTAACAGTACCGGTGAATTTATCAGTTCGGAAGATGGATTGAGGATATTGGAAAAGGCGGCGAAAGACGCTTTTACTTTTGCTTCCATAGACAAACTCGGATCATATACGGTAGACAATAGCTATCTCCATAAACATGTACAGGCGGTTTTAGACTATCCGCTGATCGACCTGTCTGCAATTCGTGGCAAACATTTTAAGGTAGTCGTGGATACGATTAATTCGACCGGCGCATTATTTTTACCACCCTTATTAAGGGCCCTGGGAATAGAAAATATCAGGATCCTGAATGAAGAAGTGAACGGAAAATTTGCCCACAATCCGGAACCCCTACCGGAAAACCTGGCTGCATTAAGTGCGGAAGTAAAAAAATCAGGAGCCGATCTGGGCATTGCTGTGGATCCCGACGTTGACAGGCTTTGTTTTGTTTGTGAGGATGGGACAATGTTTGGAGAAGAATTTACACTGGTTGCTGTTGCCGATTACGTACTTTCTCAAAAGCCGGGAAACACGGTCAGCAATATGAGCAGCACCAAGGCACTTAAGGAAATTACACTGAAACACGGAGGGCAGTATTTTCCGTCCGCCGTCGGTGAAGTGAATGTCGTTAACAAAATGAAGGAAGTGCATGCTGTGATTGGCGGCGAGGGGAATGGCGGCATTATCGTACCCGATCTGCATTATGGAAGGGACGCTCTGATCGGAATCGGATTATTCCTGACCGCCCTTGCAAGACATAAAAACGGCATGCGTTCATTCAGATCAAAATATCCGGATTATTTCATTTCAAAAAATAAAATTGAACTTGAAAAGGGAGTCGATGTCTATAAATTGTTCGATCAGATAAAAACCAAGTATAAAAATCACCCTGCAAATACGGAAGATGGTCTTAAAATAGAATTTGATGAAGATTGGGTGCATCTCCGCACGTCCAATACAGAACCTATTATCCGCATATATGCGGAGAGTAATTTTGAAACGACTGCGAATAATATCGCCAGGCGGCTGATGAAAGACATCCAGGAGTTTATTTAAACTCCATTTAAATTATTTATGCGATGGACAGAATTTATTTTGACAATGCAGCTACCACGCCGCTGGATCCCCTGGTATTGGAAACCATGATGCCTTTCCTGACCGAAAAATTTGGGAATCCTTCTTCTATTTATTCATACGGAAGGGAAAGCCGAATGGCCATCGAACAAGCCAGGAAAACGGTTGCAGGAATTCTCCATGCACATCCGGCAGAAATATTTTTTACCAGTGGTGGAACGGAGAGCAGTAATGCTGCAATTCGTGCAGCCGTTCAGGATCTGGGATGCAGACATATCATCAGTTCCCCGCTTGAACATCATGCCACATTGCATACCGTTGCTTATTTCCGGGAAAAAGGAGAAGCCGCACTTCATTTGTTAAACGTTCTTCCGGATGGTCATGTTGATCTTGATCAACTGGAAAGCCTGCTGTCAGGCCTTGGTGAAAAGGCATTCGTTTCCCTTATGCATGCGAATAATGAAACCGGGAACCTGCTGGACATTCACCGGGCGGCTGCAGTCTGCAAAAAATATCACGCGGTCTTTCATTCTGACACCGTTCAGACCCTGGGTCATTATGCATTCGACTTGAGTAGTCTACCGGTACATTTTATTACCGGGGCTGCTCATAAATTCCACGGACCAAAGGGCGCGGGCATTCTATATATAAATGAACAGTTAAAAGTTAAACCGAATATTCACGGCGGGTCGCAAGAGCGTAATATGCGTGCAGGAACAGAGAACGTATACGGCATCGTTGGATTTGCCAAAGCCCTGGAACTGGCGACTAATCGTATGGAGGAAGAAAGTAAATCCATTAATACACTCAGGATTTATATGGCTGATGAGCTGAAAAAAGCAATTCCAGCTGTGAAATTTAACGGGGACAGTTTTGGTAACACCCTATATACTATTTTAAGTGTCAGTTTTCCAAAAACAGAAAAATCAGAAATGTTACTGTTTAATCTTGATATCAATCATATCTGTGCATCCGGCGGGAGTGCCTGCACGAGTGGTGCACAGCAGGGATCCCATGTGATTCACGCCATTTATCCGGGATCGGACCGCACCACAGTGCGGTTCTCTTTCAGCCGTCATAATACGAAGAGCGAAGTGGATGAAGTGGTAACTAAACTGAAAACATTTGTTTAAGCAGGGGCATAAAAAAATCCAGTCACTACGCTGGATCTTTTTATGTGTGTTTTAGTATAAATCTTCGAAGGGATCAGATGGATCTTGGACCAAAAACGGGCTCTTCAGATCGCAAATTTACGTTTATTCTGATTCGGATTTCAATTCATTTTCAAATCTTTCTCCCCGGATCCGTTTTTCTTAAATGTTAACATTTTTTTCGGAACCTATTAATGGCTTTGTACAATCACAAGCTGAGTTTTAATATTCTGCCCGTTTGCCGTAAGCCTGGCTACGTAAGTTCCGGTCGGCAGAACACCTGATTTGGAAACCTGAACATTCTGACGGCCTGTCAATGTTTCCAAATCGGTTTCGCTAATTTTTTTACCGGCGAGATCATAAAATTCCATTTTAACCTCCCGGAGGTCTTTATCTGATTCTATAAAGACTATATTATTCTGAATCAGGGTAGGATAAATCCGGGTTCCTTCGGCGATACTATTTTTTAATTGAACGACCGGTGTCTGATTGATTGAACCATTTTTGCCAACCACCTTAATCCGGTAATAAGAAGTCCCGGCGAGCGGATGTGTATCTGTGTATTTATATTGTAACTGATAATCGTTGGTTGAAATAGTTACTTTCGATTCAACACTGTCAATGTCCTGGAAATTCATGCCGTCTCCGCTTCTCTGGATTTCATAATGATCTACTCCAGCCTCCATCATGGTTACCCAACTCAGGTCGACATCTTTCTGATCTGTAAATGAGCCTTTGAAATCAGTAAGCGTCAGTGGAAGTACGGCACCTCCTGAAATATTAAAACTGATCCGGTTCCCGCCGCCATTTTCATAATATTCAAGAACCATGTTGTAACTACCACTCAGGGTTGCTGTATATGTTTGCGTATTGTACGACTGGTCGTTCCATTGATTGATAACAAATGTGCTGCCACCATCCAGACTCAAACGATATCCATCGTCTCCGCCAACGGTAATGGTATAAACACCAGCCGGCAGGGTACTTTTTAATCTGTAACGCACACTGAACTGGTTTGTATTAATCGAACAATCACTTGTAGGATAAGTAACATTGTCACCACCAAAACTTTCATCAAAATTGGCCGATGCAACAGATCCTTCACTTACAAAACCTTTGTAGGTATTGAAACTCATTCCCGAATATACATATCCGATCCATTGGTTATTTGTACCATAGATGGCCGGATTTCCACTGCCTGTACAAGCTTTTGAGACATCAAAGGAAACACGGTTGTCAATAAAATTTTCATAGTATTCAAGAACCAGATTATAAGTACCATTCAGGTGAACACTATAGGTAGTCGCAATATAACCCTGGTCATTCCACATATTAATTGACCAGGTTGCACCACCATCCAGACTGAACCGGTATCCATCATCACCACCAACCGTGAATATATAATCACCATCGGCAAATGTGCTTGTCAACTTATATCTTACGCTGAATGTATCGGTTAATATGGAACAACCGTTGGTTGCATATGTCACACTGGCTCCTCCGAAATTTTCATCAAAACCAGGGCTTGCGGCAGTTCCTTCATTCACATATCCTTTATACTGGTTGAATGCCTTGCCACCGTATACATAACCGACCCAAACATTGTTTGTTCCGTAAGTAGTTTGATCACCTGCCGGAGTACAACCTCCATAGCTGAATGTGCTTGCAATGATCAGGGCGGATAAGAGTAAAACTGTTTTCATAAAATTGATTACTCCCTATATAGCCAACCCCTGTGCCATTGTCGTAATCGCATGATTATCAAATATTTATATAGGATTCAGCAACCTGCTTTTTTCCCATTCCGGGAAGAAATGAAGTAAATTGGAAAGCCGGGAAACTCTACTGAAGCATTCCCTTAATCTCATTTAGTTTAAGCAGGGCCTCCACGGGCGTGAGCCTGTTGATATCCAGATCGTTTAGCATTTTGCGGATTTGTTCAAAAGTCTGGCTGTGGGCATCAAAAATGGACAGTTGTAATTTAGGTGCCGGTATTTTACTGATTCCGTCTTTCAACGCTGTATGTTCCCCGCCCCGGCTTTCCTCCAGTTGTTTCAGAATCTGATTGGCACGCTCAATCAGGGAAGCAGGCATGCCGGCCATTTTTGCAACGTGAATTCCAAAACTATGGGTTGATCCACCCGGAGCCAGCTTCCGCAGAAATATGATTTTATTGCCAAGTTCGCGGCTTGTGATATGATAATTTTTTATCGCAGAAAATTTATTCTCGAGTTCGTTCAGTTCATGGTAATGAGTCGCAAACAGGGTCTTCGGTTTATAGGGTGACTGATGCAGGAATTCTGCGATACTCCAGGCTATGGAAATTCCGTCGTAAGTTGAAGTACCTCTTCCGATTTCATCCAGGATGATCAGGCTGCGGGTCGTAACATTATTTAATATACTGGCTGTTTCATTCATCTCCACGAGAAAAGTGGATTCACCTCCGCTTACATTGTCGGATGCACCCACCCGCGTAAAAATCTTATCCGTGAT
>Ga0206929_1124_pt1 | contig 19843 bp, 18 predicted proteins | sample Alteio_BWOrgHeat_19_FD_152929 | JGI IMG/M metagenome (GOLD analysis project Ga0206929, IMG submission 152929) | Enriched cells from forest soil in Barre Woods Harvard Forest LTER site, Petersham, Massachusetts, United States -... | ecosystem: Environmental > Terrestrial > Soil > Temperate forest >...
ATTTCACAGGTAAAAATAGGTGCTTCCGTTTCGCCCGGAACCACTTTATTGAATACCATTTCTTCAGATAATCCGATTGCCGTAGATGTTGCATTAGATGAGAACCTGATACCTTTTATACAAAAGGAAAGCAAAAGCAACAGACTGGTGGCCGATTCCATTTTCACTTTAACTCTTTCTGATCAATCAAAATACCCGTATCCCGGAACTATTTATATTATAGATCGTGCCGTAGATCCGCAAACCGCCACCATCAAAGTGCGTCTGCTTTTTCCAAATCCGGCGAATTTTCTCAGAACCGGTATGTCGGTCAATCTGAGAGTCTTAAACAACAGTGGCGCTGAAACTATATTAATACCGTACAAGGCAGTCGTTGAGCAGATGGCTGAATATTTTGTTTTTGTGGTAAATGCCGATACGGTAACCCAGAAAAAAATATTTGTCGGTCAGCAGATAAAAGATATGGTGGTTGTTAAATCGGGACTGGAAGAAAATGAGACTATAGTAGTGGATGGAGTTCAGAAGTTAAAGAACGGAGCGAAAGTTAAGGTTGCAGCACCATCATCGCCGGGAGCCGATTCACTGGGCCGTCCGAAAGCAGATTCATCAACAAGAAAATCATCGTAATCCGATAGAAGCATGATTGCAGATACTTTTATTAAAAGGCCGGTTACGGCCATCGTCGTTTCCATCGTCCTTGTTTTGGTCGGGCTGTTGGCATTAAAGAGTTTGCCGGTAAGCCAGTATCCTGATATCACACCACCTACTGTTCAGGTGACGAGTAATTTTATAGGTGCAGATGCTCAAACAGTCGAGCAAACGGTCACTACGCCTATAGAAATTCAGGTAAACGGAACACCTGGCATGGCGTATATGCAAAGTAACAGCACGAATAATGGCCAGTCTACCATTACAGTTACATACGAAGTCGGAGCAGACGTTAATACCGGTATGCTGGATGTGCAAAACAGGGTCGGCATCGCCACACCCTCCCTTCCGGATGAAATAAAAAGACTCGGTGTTACTACCCGTAAAAGAAATCCAAGTATCCTGCTGCTGGTCGCGATTTATGCACCCAAGGGCACACATGCTGTAACGTTCCTGGATAACTACACGAATATTTTTGTAAGAGATGTGTTGTTACGTGTAAAGGGGGTAGGGGATGTGTTTACCCGTGCGGATGATTTCAGTATGCGCATATGGCTCAAACCGGATAAACTGGCGCAGTTAGGACTTACTTCTACCGATATTACCAACGCGTTGGCTGAACAAAATGTCCAGATTTCAGCCGGTTCTGTCGGTGCTCCGCCGCAGAATTCAGATCAAGCATTTGAATATTCCATTATTGCCAACAGCCGCCTTACCACGGAAGATCAGTTCAACAATATTGTTGTCAGATCAAATCCTAAAGATGGATCGATCGTATACCTGAAAGACATTGCGCGCGTACAACTCGGAAAATTCAGTTACGCAAGTAATTCATTTGTTGACGGAAAAAGAGCTTCTTATCTGCTGGTTTACCAGGCACCCGGCAGCAATGCGCTGGCAACCGCGGAAGGCGTGTATGCGGCTATGGATGAATTGAGAAAATCTTTCCCGCCGGATATCGATTATGTTGTTCCTTTTGAATCCATATCTGTAGTACAGGTTTCCATTCATGAAGTGGTGCAGACATTACTCGAGGCGCTGGGGCTGGTTGTGCTGGTGGTGTTCTTATTCCTGCAAAGCTGGAGAGCTACATTAATTCCTGTGCTGGCAATCCCGGTTTCCATTATAGGAACATTTATATTTTTCATCCCGCTTGGTTTCACTATTAATACATTAACCTTATTTGGATTTGTGCTGGCCATCGGTATCGTGGTGGATGATGCGATCGTGGTGGTGGAAGCCGTTCAACATTATATTGACGTAGACAAATTAACCCCCCGGGAGGCGACGGAAAGAGCCATGAAAGACATTTCGGGTCCGGTCATTGCCATTGCGCTGATACTTGCTGCTGTATTTGTACCGGTAGGATTTATTCCCGGAATCGTGGGAAGACTGTATCAGCAGTTCGCGATTACGATTGCCATCTCTGTTTTAATTTCTGCCTTTATTGCCCTATCTCTGACACCGGCTCTTTGCACTATGTTATTGAGACCTATGCATATGGATGAATCATCCAGAGGTTTAAATAAATTTTTCTTCAAGTTCAATAATTGGTTCGCACGTGTGACCAACGGGTATACAAAAAGCGTGAATACGTGGATCAAAAGATCCCGTTATGTGCTTATTCTGCTGGTTTGTATCTGTGCCGGTGTGTTTCTGTTATTCCGCTCCAAACCAAGCGGATTTATTCCGCAGGAAGACGAAGGAAGATTATATATAACATATGAATTACCGGAAGCATCATCAACAACCCGCAGTATTGCAACGTTGAATAAAATAATGCAAATCATTGCTGAGACCAAGGGGATCAAGCATTACGCGGCGCTGGGAGGTTTAAACGCCATCACTTTTGCCACCAAGGCAAACAGCGGAACAATATTTACTTCGCTGAATCCCTGGGATGAACGTAAGGATAAAGATCTGCAACTAAAAGGTATAACGGCAACCCTTCAGAAAAAATTCGCAGCGATAAAAGAAGCCAACATTCTCGTCATCTCCCCGCCGGCCATTCCGGGATTGGGTCAGACGGGTGGATTTACTTTTGAATTTCAGCAAAAAGGAAGTACAGATGATATTAAGGCATTTGAAAAAAATGTCTTTGCCTTTGTTGCCGCAGTAAATAAGCGACCCGAGATCGCCAGAGCTTATACATTCTTTAATGCGCGAACGCCCGCCTACGCACTCGATGTGGACCGTGACAAATGTAAAAAACTGGGTCTGTCACTGACCGATGTGTATAATACGATTCAAACCTATATGGGAAGTACGTATGTAAATGATCTCACCATTTATGGAAGAAATTTCCATGTGGTAGCTCAGGCAGACTCAAACTATCGGAGCAGCATTAACGATCTGAATACTTACTATGTAAAAAATGTTGCCGGTACGCTGGTTCCCCTGAGCGCAGTTACTTCATATAAGATTATTGAGAATGCTGCTCTCATTTCACATTTCAATCTGTTCAGAACAGCGGAAATCAATGGAGATGCAAAGCCCGGATACAGCAGCGGTCAGGCTTTAACAGCATTAAAGGAAGTAGCGGATCAAACCCTGCCTGCCGGATACGGTTATGAATTTGCCGGCCTGAGCCGTGAAGAATTAAAAGCAGGAAGTAGTACGCTGCTGATTTTCGCATTATCAATCGTATTTGTGTTTCTTTTTCTGGCAGCATTGTATGAAAGTTGGGAAGTTCCTTTTTCCGTATTGCTTGCTGTGCCGGTCGGTATGCTAGGGGCGATTCTGACATTGACTCTGATACCTTCCCTTGTAAATAATGTATATGCACAAATCGGGATGATCACACTAATCGGGCTTTCAGCAAAAAATGCCATTCTGATCGTTGAATTTGCCAAAGAGCGTGTTGATCGCGGCATTCCGGTTATTGATGCAACACTGGAAGCAGTAAAACTTCGTCTGCGTCCCATACTTATGACTTCCATGGCATTTATCCTGGGTGTATTACCGCTGGCTCTGGCGACCGGTGCTGCAAGTGTGGCGAGATCAACAATCGGCTGGACTGTGCTGGGTGGAATGCTGGCTGCCACTTCCCTGGCGATATTCATAGTGCCGGTGTTATTCGTGGTCATTACCAGACTATCTTACGGAAAGCAGAAATTAGCAAAATTGAAGGAACAGGTTCCGGGATTAACGGAATAAGCTTAAAGCGAAAGCGCAAGGCTAAAGCATTAAATAAAGAAGTCCTTCCAAATTGGAAGGACTTCTTTAAAGTAGTATTAAGTTGTTTGAATTAATCTATTTATTTCTCGCTTTACACTTTAGGCTTTTAGCTTATCTAAGGGTTATCGTCTTCGTAATGGTACCGACTTGTAACGTAGCCGAATTATCGCAGGTGCCGTCACCAAAATCGATTGTTCCGCTAAGACCCTGATTATATACAAAGGCAACTACGCCTTGCGTAATATTCAAACAAGTGAAATTTCTAACCAGTGGTGTGGTAACGTTTAATACCAGGCTGGATCCGTCTGAAGAAGAGAATGCACTGTTTCCGCTGATCGCATATACATCGTCTGAAATATCAAACGGCGTGCTCGCACCGGCCGTTTGTGTATATGTTTTATTATGGCTATAATGAAAATTAGTTGCATCTGGACAAGTCAGGATACCATTGGTCACCAGGGTGGTAAAGCTAATACCACTTTGAGTTGAATTATTTGTGATAGCATATGTACCCTGTATACCGTATCCATTTACAGTATATTGGTTAAAGGATACCGTAACAGTTGTGCCCGGTGTAAATAATGGCCCGCTGAAAGTATAAATTAATTTCCCGGTGCGTATAATTCCATCGATGCTGGCACATCCGGTTCCAAAATCGAGTGTAAGCGTTTTTGGATAATGCCCGTGAATTGAATCACTGATCGTATAATTGGCACAACTCAAATGTCCGGTACCGGTTCCTTCCGTACCGGTAGATAAAATGGTTGTTTTTCCACTTTGAATGACACCCATGCTGCTGGCATTATCGGAATAACCGACAAAAGCATTATTGAGCACGTCGTAATAAGCGTTTTCTGCCACAGTGGAGGAATCCGAAAGCGTTGCCGCTTTAGAATCATTTGATGCCGTTACGTTTGAAACATCTGATTTTTTACAGGATCCAAGTACAAGGCTTATCATTGCGGTCAACGCAATCAGTTTACCTGCGGTTTTTAAAGGTCGGAAATTCATAGACTCAATTGTTTGGTTGATTACCTCTAACGCTGGTCTATCCGGCTTATTTTATCAAGTTCAGCCTAAAGTATGTCGATAATAATAGATTGCTGGTAATCAATAAATTAAGACTAATTAACTAAATAATAAATCATGAAACATTAGTGTTCGGAAAAAGTTAATTTTTTCCAGTCTGAACCGTGATTCCGGCTCTTAGATTCTTTCCAGATTAGAGAAGAAGAAATCACATTCGATCCGCGCATTGTCGTCGCTGTCACTGCCATGAATTGCATTTTCACCAATCGATTCGGCATATAACTGACGGATCGTGCCTTTATCGGCCTTTGCAGGATCTGTAGCTCCGATCAGCTTACGAAAGTCAGCTACAGCGTTATCCTTTTCCAGGATGGCAGCAATGATCGGGCCCCGGCTCATGAACTCTACGAGTTCGCTGTAAAAAGGACGCTGACGGTGGACTGCATAAAATTCACCGGCTTTTTCCGCTGACAAATGGATCATTTTGAGAGCGACCAATGTAAATCCGCTTTTTAATATAATATCCAGAATGGCGCCCGAATGCCCGTTTGCAAAGGCGTCGGGCTTTATCATGGTGAAACTTCGATTACTCATTTGGCTTTGTTTGGCGGGCAAAGGTAATACATTTTACAGCAGATTTGGGAATGGCGATTTAATTCTGCACCTTTGCAACCGTTTTACATGCAACCTATTACGGAAATAATTCCCTTACTGCAGAAGCCCAGAACCATTGTTATCGTGATGCATCAGAAGCCTGATGCAGATGCGATGGGTTCTTCATTGGGATTGTATCATATTTTGATCATGATGGGGCACCAGGTAACCGTCATTTCACCCACTAACTGGGCTGATTGGCTTGGATGGATGCCGGGAGCCGAAAAAGTGATAGACTATGAACTCAATACGGTACGGTCAAATGAACTGCTGAATAAGGCAGATTGGATTTTCTGTCTGGATTTTAACGTATTGCACCGCACGAGAAAAATGACCGAACCCATTCGAAGAGCGCCAGGTATCCGGATCCTGATAGATCATCATCAGCAACCGGAATCTGAAGCTTTTACTTATGGTATCAGCGACACATCTAAAAGTTCAGCCAGCGAAATGGTGTTTGACTTTATTGAGTCGGCATCCCAGGGTTCGAGAATCAACCAGAGCGTAGCGGAATGCCTCTATGCAGGGGTGATGACAGATACGGGTTCATTCCGTTTTAGCTCTGCTTCAGCTTCTGTTCACCGGATGGTGGCCGTACTAAAAGATACGGGGTTGGACCATTCCAAAGTTCATGAGAATCTGTTTGATAACTTCCTGGAAAACCGCCTTCGTTTTATCGGGCATGCCCTGTTGAACCGCATGGAAGTTATGTATGAATACAATACCGCATTGATCAGTATTCCCTGGAAGGATCTGGTGAAATTCCAGATCAGAACCGGCGACACAGAAGGATTGGTAAACTATCCGCTCACCATCCAGGGAATCAAATTTGCGGCGCTGATCATTGACCGCGATGAAGAAATCAAATGCTCTTTCAGAAGTAAGGGTGGATTTGATGTGAATCAGTTCGCACGTACTTATTTTGAGGGTGGTGGTCACCGGAATGCTGCCGGAGGAAGGAGCAGCGAAACCCTTGAACAAACGACCAACCGCTTCCGTACTTCAGTTAAAGAAAACGCTTTACAATTACAATAAATCTGCAATGAAACAAATCAATTCTTTCCTATTTGCACTCCTTGGAATTCTTTTACTGGTTTCCTGTGATAACCATGGATTAAAAAAAACGAAATCCGGCTTATTATATAAAATCATTTCCGACGGAAAAAATCCGGTTGTTAAAAGAGGGCAGTTCATCAAGCTGACTTTCAGTCAGAAAATAAGTGGAACAAAAGATTCTGTTCTGTTCTCTTCCGACAGCAGCCTGCCGGCTTATGTTCCTATAGACAGTGTGCCGCCCAATTCTTACAGTCCGGTTGAAATTTTTTCTTTATTGAGCAAAGGTGACAGTGCCGTGGTCATTCAGCTGGCCGACAGTATTCAGAAAAAATCGGGTCAGGCTTTGCCTCCCTTCATTCATAAGAAGGATAAGATCATTCTCACCCTACGCGTAGAAGACGTATTTGATAATGAAGGTCTGGTTAAGAAAGACAGGGACTCGCTTTTGGTTGGTTTTCATGCCAAGCAAAGCCAGCAGGTAGAAAATTATCTGAAAGAACATAATATTCAGGCAACAAAAACAGCCAAAGGAACTTTTGTCGAAATAAAAACTCCGGGAGACGGGCCAATCATCGACTCCGGCAAACAGGTATCAGTCATTTATACGGGTAAATTGTTCCCATCCGGAAAAGTATTTGAGACTAATGATAAGGAAGATGCTCAGCCCATCAAATTTGTAGTGGGCAGTCACAGAATAATTCCGGGATGGGAAGATGGCGTCCGCCTTTTAAAGAAAGGATCGACGGCTACACTTTATATTCCCGCTTTTCTTGCTTATGATCAACAGCCGGGACCAGGAAAAAAACCATATGAAAATCTCATTTTCGATGTAAAAATCGTAGATGTTACGGATGCACCGGCAGAAAACAAAATGCCGATGATGCCGGGTGCGCAGAACAGACCGAATATGCATCCTGTTCCTGCGCCTGCCCATAAAAAATAATTCATCCCGGGGACGTCTTACGCGTTTGCGTAGGACGTCCATAACCGGATGGTTTCGATGGCTTCCTTCACGTCATGGACCCGCAGAATCTGCGCACCACCCTGCAATGCGAGTGTGTGCATAACGGTTGTTCCGTTCAAAGAATCTTCAGGTTTTATATTCAAAGTTTTATAAATCGTTGCCTTCCTTGATAGCCCGGCCATCAGTGGCAGTCCGGGTATACCCAGGAATCTCAGGTTTTTGAGTAATAAGAAGTTCTGGGCATATGTTTTAGCAAAACCAAATCCGGGATCTAAAATGATATCCGTGAGTCCCAGACGGATACATTCAGCTTTTCGCCGGATAAAGAAATCCAAAACATCCATCGTAACGTCGTCATAATCTGTCATACCCTGCATGTTTGCCGGATTCCCACGCATATGCATACATATATACGGAACGTGTTCAGCCGCCGCGAGTTCTGCCATTGCCTCGTTTTCACCGGCTCCAATATCATTGATCATGGACGCGCCTGCTTCCAGTGCGGCTTCCGCTACATTATAACGGTAACTATCAACCGAAATGACGGCTGAAGGGAAACGGGTGGCCAGCAACCGGATCGCAGGTACTACACGCCTTAGCTCTGCGTCTACAGAAATCTCCATGGCACCCGGCCGGCTGCTTAAGCCTCCGATATCAAGAATAGACGCCCCTTCCGTTAACATTTTTTCAGCCTGATCCAGGAGCATTTCTTCCGATCGTATGCGGCTGCCGGAATAAAACGAATCCGGTGTTATATTCAGAACACCCATTACAATGGGATCGTTCCAGCATATTAACCGGCCCTTGCAGTTCAGTGAATACATATTGAATCCGTAAATTTAAACCTTCATTATTAAATATTAGTTTTGAGCATGAAAGATACGCTCCGTCAGTATGAAAATGCAGTGAAAGGATGCCGTGACATATTCCTGAAAAAAACTGCGGATTACGGTACGTCCTGGCGCGTTCTGCGCATGATATCCATCCTCGATCAATTATATATTAAAGCCAAACGCATTCGCACGATCCAGGAAAAAGGTTCCCAACGGGTGGGGGAGGATATTCAGGGAGAATTCCAGGCAATCGTGAATTACGGAATCATTGGATTGATTCAACTGGATATGAAGGAGGAGAATGCCGATGATCTTTCCATGGATAAAACTGCGGCATTTTATGATGAAAAGATTTCGTTTGTAAAAAAAATTATGGAAAATAAAAACCATGACTATGGCGAGGCCTGGCGGGAAATGAGTCAGGAAAGTTTTGTCGATTTAATCCTCATGAAACTTCAGCGTATGCGACAGATCCTGGCCAACGATGGTAAAACCCTGATCAGTGAAGGCATCGATGCCAACCTGACCGATATTATTAATTATGCAATCTTTGCCCTGATCGGAATTGCAGAAAAGCGCCACGCACATTAATATCTTCAAATGAAAAAAACTTTTCTGAATACAGCCCGGCTCCTCGTAGGCATCTTATTTATTTTCTCCGGGCTGATCAAGGCAAATGATCCTTTGGGACTAAGTTATAAAATGCAGGAATTTTTTGAGGTCTGGAATATGCCCGCACTGGACGCTTATACACTCGGGTTTTCCATCGTTATGATTGTTTTTGAAATACTGGCAGGCGTCGCAGTCATACTGGGTTGGCGCATGCGTCTTTTTGCCTGGTTATTGCTCCTGCTAATCATTTTTTTCAGTTTCTTAACCGGGTATGCGGTTATATCCGGCAAGGTCCGCGAATGCGGCTGCTTCGGTAATTGTATTCCGCTGCAGGCGATGGGATCCTTTATCAAGGATCTTATTTTATTACTGCTGATTGCCATATTGTTTATTTACAGGAATGAAATAAAGTCCCGATTATCATCCAGAAATTCCCTGATCATATTGGCTTTTACATTCGTTTTTTCATTTGCCATTCAATGGTATGTACTACGATATTTGCCAATCATAGACTGCCTGCCGTTTAAAAAAAATGCGAACATATTCGAAAAAATGAAACCCCCGCATGATGCCATCCCCGATAGCAGCGTCATCCATTTCGTTTATGAAAAAAACCACAAAACCATGGAATATACGGCGGATGAGTTGCCGGCTGATCTGGACAGCAGTTATACTTTCATTAAACGATACGACAAGCTGATCCGAAAAGGAAACGCTGAACCCGAAATAAAAGATTTTTCACTGATCAGTTTATCCGGAAGCGACAGTACATTACAAATACTGGGAAGACCCGGTTATCAGCTGATGCTGATATCGAGGAGTTTTCCTCAAAGCAGTCAACCATGGGATAAAACATTTCTATTGCTGTATACTTTAGCAAAATCAAAAAATATTCCGGTGATCCTCGTAACGTCTAACCGGACCGAAGGGCAGAACTGGCTAAATAAAAATGCGCTCGAGAATGATATTCCCGTTTTTGGCTGCGATGCGACGGCCGTAAAAACGGCAGCAAGAGCGGACCCTACTTTATACCTGCTAAAAAAAGCGGGCATCCTCGATAAATGGAGTTATGCAAACCTGGATATGGCGATCCCTTCCGTTGCAGAACTACCTGTACAATCCAAAGAAAGCGTAAACTAATTATGATCAGCCAGTTTATATCGCGTCTTTTTTACGGAAGCCTTGTTATGCTGGGCGTGGTAGTGATTGTATTTTTTTTGTTTCAGGGATTCGGAGATCCAGCCCGTCTGATCCTGGGGCAAAGGGCAGACGCAGGTACATTGAATAATATCCGGAGAGACCTTTATCTGGATCAGCCGAAATGGAAACAGTTTTTATATTACCTGAATGATGTTTCTCCGGTAAGCATTTACAATGAAGAAGAACTCAAAGAAAAAAATATTCATGGGATAGGATTCGGGAATAAAACCAGATTACTAATAAAATTCCCTTATCTGCGCCGTTCCTATCAAACACGAAAAGAGGTTTGGTCCATGCTGATGGAAGCGTTACCAGGAACCATTATTCTCGCCTTCCTGGCCATGTTTATTGCAACGGTTGCCGGTATGGCCCTGGGCATCCTGGCTGCTATAAAGAAAGATACATGGCTGGACACGACAGCGATTTTTACCAGTGTGCTGGGTATATCCGCTCCGTCTTTTTTTATGAGTATAGTAATTGCTTATGTTTTCGGTTTTGTACTCAACCGGTATACCGGATTGCAAATGACCGGCAGCCTGTTTGATACCGATCCCTTTAGCGGCCGCCAATGGCAACTTCGCAATGCAATATTGCCCACACTTACATTGGGCATCCGGCCTATGGCCATTATTGCACAATTAACAAGGGGTTCCATGCTCGATATTTTAAATCAGGATTTTATTCGTACTGCATATGCGAAGGGATTGTCGCGGAAACAGGTAATCTGGCGACATGCATTACGAAATGCCCTGAACCCGGTGATCACAGCTATTACGGGTTGGTTTGCAGAATTGCTGGCAGGTGCTTTTTTCGTTGAATATATTTTTGGCTGGAAAGGTATAGGGAAAATAACCGTGGATGCACTTGCCAAACTTGATTTTCCCTTAGTGATGGGATCCGTTCTCGTTACTTCCTTTGTCTTTATCACTGTTAATATGCTGACGGACTGGTTATACCGTGTGGTGGATCCGCGTTTAAGGCCTAATACGTAAGACCAGATAAATTAATTTAGCGAATGACGACTTCGCGTATAAGGTTTTCCCCGAGTGCTTCGTTTACTCTTTCCCTGATTTTGTCTTTTTTATAAAGCAATTCCTGTTTTAAAGGTGCCACCGCTGTCTGAATGTACAATGTCGTTCCGTGAATTTCAATTTTATCAGTATAACGTGCGATCGTTTTACCCATGATCTCCTCCCATACTTCCGTAATCTGCAAGGCGAGCACGCCACCCTTCAGCCTGCTTTGCTGAAGAAATTTTCTCATTGCCTCCGCCATGGAATATTCACTCATTTTTCAAAGGTACGTTTTAAGCGTAAAGCATAAAGCTCAAGGCATTATTCGGTTATAAAAATGATATGTGAGTTAAAAAGCAATATTTTCAACCCTATCTTTTACCTCCTTTAATAAGTATGCCTTATCGCTTAAAGCCTTAGGCTTTAGGCTTTAGGCTTATGAGGGAATAATCTGCCGACAGGTTTTCCAAATGTTCCCGGATGCGTCCCTCATGGGTGTCCGTAATAAAAAGCTGTCCGTTTCCAGGTTCGCAAACTCTGGCAAGCAATTGATGCATCCGACGGGCATCCAGTTTTTCAAAAACATCATCCAGCAGAATGATGGGTGCGAAACCCTTCGTCGTTTTCAGCATCTCATACTCAGCTAGTTTCATCGAAAAAAGCAGGCTTTTCCGCTGACCCTGGGATGCGATATTTTTAAATTGCAGGGTCTTCAACCGGATGTCAATGTCGTCGCGGTGGATGCCGGCATGGGTACGCTGTAACATTAAATCCTTTTCCCTTGATTTGTATAAAAGTTCTGCGTAGGGTGTGGACAACAAATCACTTTGATAAAATAAACGCAGGCCATCGTCAGATCCTGCTATATATTGATAAATAGATTCTATGGAAGGTAATATCTCATGGAAAAAGTGTTGCCGCTTTACAAATATATAAGTGCCTGGACGCTGTAGCTGGGCATCATATACATCCAGCAGGCTCCGGTCGGTGGAAATACTTTCAGCCAGTGAGCGTAATAATTGATTGCGTTGTTGCAGAAGACGGTTATATTCTATCAGATGTTGCAGATAAAGTGAATCCAGCTGGCAGAGTAATGCGTCCATAAATCTTCTTCGCTCATCACTTCCTTCGGTAATGATCCGGGCATCGTCCGGTGTGATGATCACGCAGGGAAACTTCCCGATATGTCCCGACAGCCGCTGATAAATTTCGCCATTCAGCAACACTTCTTTTTTCCCGTTTTCGCGAACAATGCATGTGACGTTCTGATCACCATCCTCTGTTTGAAAATTTCCTTCTATGCGGAATCCTGATTTTCCATCATATACATTCTGAAGATCTGATTTGTAAAAATAACTTCTGGTAAAACTCAGATAATAAATAGCATCCAGGAGATTTGTTTTTCCAACGCCATTATTTCCACAAATACCAATGATCGGTTTGTTAAACTCAAAACTGTCCTGCAGGTAATTTTTGTATTGCGTAAGAGTAATATTCCTGAGAGATAGCATAGGCTGATCCGGTATAGGGAGATGTAATTTAGTCACTAACGCAATAGGTTACCCGGGACTGGAAAAAAGCGGCGTGCCGGTCAACGCCTTTGCACAGAATATATTAAGGGTTAAGCTGTTGGAACAGTAAAAAACAACATCCAAATCCCGCCGATTCCCTGAAATTTTCCCGTTTACCCCTTATCTTTGCACCCCGCCCGCCAATTCGGCCGGGTTAAATCAAATTTTAGCAAGTGGCTACGAAGTTTTCCAAAGAAACCTATTTATACTGGTATGAACTCATGCAGTTGATCCGGCAATTTGAAATGACGGCAGAAGAAAAGTATAAGATGGAAGGAAAGATCCGCGGTTTCTTTCATGCTTATATTGGCCAGGAAGCCATCGCCGCAGGATGTATGACGGCCACCAGGCCTGATGACCCCTTCATTACGGGTTATCGTGATCACGGCCTTGCTCTGGCTAAAGGTGTAAGCGCCAATGCATGTATGGCAGAACTTTATGGAAAAGCCACCGGTGCCGCAAAGGGTAAAGGTGGTAGTATGCATTTTTTTGGAGTGGATGTCAAATTTTTTGGAGGGCACGGCATCGTTGGTGCACAAATCGGAACGGGTGCCGGACTTGCTTTCGCGGAAAAATATAAGGGAACCGACAACGCTGTTTTAACATTCTTTGGCGATGGCGCTGCCCGTCAGGGCATGTTGCACGAAGTTTTTAATCTTGCCATGATCTGGAGCCTGCCTGTCGTCTTTATTTGCGAAAATAATAATTACGCGATGGGTACCTCCGTTGAGAGAACCTCCAACGTGGTAGACATTTATAAACTGGCAGATTCTTATGAAATGCCAGCTGATTCGATTGACGGAATGAGTGCAGAAGCTGTTCACGAAGGCGTTTCCAGAGCCATTAAAAGGGCCAGGGATGGAGGCGGACCAACTTTATTGGAAATCAAAACCTACCGGTATAAAGGCCATTCCATTTCAGATCCCCAGAAATACAGAACAAAGGAAGAAGTGGAAGAATATAAACAAAGAGATGCAATTGCCCAGGTAACGGACACCATTCTGACAAAAAAATATGCAACACAGACGGAACTGGATGCCATCAATAAAAGAGTGGCGGAAACAGTTGCCGCTGCTGTAAAATTTGCAGAAGAATCACCCGTTCCGAATGACGATGAAGTCTATAAAGACATTTACATCGATAAGAATTATCCATTTATTAAAGATTGAAAAACAGCAGACCTGTTTCATAATACCCAGATATGAGCGACATTAAACATCGTGAGCTATTAGATCGTGAAATTTCACCGGTTGACAAATGGAAACATTTTCAGGATAACTATGGTAAGCAAGCGGCCATTGGACTGGCAGGGATACTGATTGTTATATTAGGCTATTTTGCCTACAAGCAATTTTTTCTCGATCCTAAAGAGAAAGATGCATCCGGGGCCATGTACCGGGCCGAAGAATACTTTCGTTTGGATTCTACCCGTCTGGCCCTAAATGGCGATGCGGTCAATGCAGGTTTTGTCAAAATCATTTCCCGTTATGGTGGAACGAAAGCCGCGAATCTCGCTGCGTTTTATGCCGGCAGTTGTTATTTGAAACTGGGTGATTTTAACAACGCTGTGAAGTATTTAAAAGATTTTAAAACCTCTGCGGTACAGGTACAGGCCAAAGCATACGGACTTTTGGGCGATGCGTATTCGGAATTGAATAAAAAGGATGAGGCAGCAGAGCAGTATAAAAAAGCCGGGACTTATTTTGAGCAGGATGAAATTATTTCTCCTGAATATCTTTTCCGCGCCGGTTATTTATACGAAAGTATGGGTAAGACCCAGGATGCAATTTCCATGTATCAACTCTTAAAGAATAAATACCCCTCTTCACCCCGTGGTTTTGAAATAGACCGTTACCTGGCCAGACTGGGAGTAGTTAAATAATCCTGCATGTCTTCATCCGGAAAAACAAAATCTGCAACACCGAAACTAAAAAAAGCGCACGTCGTAGTAATCAGAACCGAATGGAACGCAGCGATCGTAGATGAATTATTCGCAGGATGCAGGAAAATACTTGAATCAGGAAAAATAGAATGGAGAGATTACCGGGTACCCGGTGCGATTGAAATTCCTTTTGCCATAAAAAAATGCTGGGATCAGGCGGGCAAAAAAAAACCTGATGCATTTATCGCTCTGGGCTGCGTTATTCAGGGCGATACGCCCCATTTTGAGTTTGTTTGCAGATCCGTAACAGATGGCATTACTGCCTTAAACCTTCATCTTCCGGTTCCGGTAATATTTGGCGTTCTCACCGTGCATACGGAAGAGCAGGCGAAACAGCGGATCGGAGGCATTCATGGTCATAAAGGTGAAGAAGCAGCAGATGCGGCACTAAAAATGATTTCTTTTTCAAGATCCCTTTAAAAATAACGATTGAAAGTCCAGCTTTTCATACCCTGTTTTGTTGATCAGCTTTATCCGGATACGGCATTCAATATGGTTCGCATACTCGAGAAAGCGGGCTGCACGGTGCAATATAATACAGACCAAACCTGTTGCGGACAACCCGCATTTAATGCCGGTTTCCAGGAAGATGCAAAAGAAGTCTGTCTGAAATTCCTGACTGATTTTTCAGGTACCGATTATATCGTGACTCCCAGCGCATCGTGTACCGGATTTGTCAGGAACTATTATCCCGGCTTGTTTGTAGATTCTTCCTTTCATAAAGAAGTAAAAGCCGTGGGAAAACGGATTTTTGAATTTTCGGATTTTCTGGTGAATGTGCTTCAGCTTGAAAATTTCAATGCCCGTTTAACCGGAAAAGCTACTTATCATGATTCCTGTTCGGCATTGAGGGAATGCAAAATAAAAACCGAACCCCGTAAATTGTTGTCCCATGTAACGGGCCTGGAACTCATTGAAATGGATGACGTGGAGACCTGTTGCGGTTTTGGTGGCAGTTTCGCTGTAAAGTTTGAATCCATTTCCCTCGCAATGGCGGACCAAAAAGTAAATCATGCATTAAAAACCGGTGCAAAATATTTGATTTCTACCGACCTGTCCTGTCTCATGCATCTGGATGGTTATATCAGGCACAAGGGGTTGCCATTAAAAACGCTTCATATTGCTGACGTGCTGAGCAGCGGCTGGTAAAAAATAAACCACCCACCGTGCCACGAAGGCAGGCGGGTGGTGACCTTAAAACAACCTGTCGCAAGAGTTTGGCCGTTTTCACAGCCTCAAAAGTATATACGCAACGGATCCGGAATTGGATGCTTCTGAAAGTTGAAAGCGTAAAGCTCCAGTCATCCGATCAGAATCCAGATTGTTGTCAACGAAAATGCTTTAAGCTTTACGCTTTGAGCTTTAAGCTTATTTGGGCATCAATACCCTGTCGATCACAAAAATCACCCCGTTGCTCTGATAAACATTTGAAATGGTCACCGTAGCCATATTCCCTTTTTCATCTTTTAGCATGATTTGGCCATTCTTTAACATTGTCCAGATCGAGCCGCCCTGTACGGTGGTTAGTTGCGCTGTGCCTTTCCCTTCTTTGATTTTATCCATCAACATTTTTGAATCCCATTTGCCCGGAATCACATGATAAGTAAGGATGCCAGTCAGGGTAGACTTGTTTTCAGGTTTCAGGAGATTATCCACAGTTCCCGCCGGCAACATCGCAAAGGCTTCGTTGGTAGGTGCAAAAACGGTAAACGGACCGGGACCTTCCAGGGTTTCCACTAATCCCGCAGCCTTCACAGCGGCAACCAGGGTCGTATGGTCTTTTGAATTCATTGCATTCTGAATAATGTTTTTCGTGGCATACATCTGGGCCCCGCCGACTGTAACAGGCGCCTGGGCTAATAGAGTACCCGTCATACATACAGTGATCAATCCGGCAAATAGAATTTTAAAATGTTTCATAATTGAAATCTTGTTGATTGTAAAAAAATGGATCTAAATTGTTTATACAATTACGAGAAAGCATACTATCCGGATTTATTTACAAAAAATTACAATGGATGCAGCGCATAATGCATCGGGCCTTATACCTAAACATTACCTTTGAACCACTCATAACTAATAAATAATAACTAATAACTAAATGTCTAAGTGGCTTGTCAAATCCGAACCGGAAGTTTATAGTTGGGATCAATTAGTGAAAGACAAACACACCCGTTGGGACGGAATACGTAATTATGCAGCCCGTTTGCATTTAAGGGCGATGAAAAAAGGAGATGAAATATTTTTTTACCATAGTAATAAAGGAACTGAAATCGTAGGAATTGCAGCGGTAATTAAAGAAGCCTATCCGGATCCTACCAGCGATGATCCCGCATGGTTTGCTATCGATATAAAACCACTGAAAAAGCTTAAACATCCGGTCACGCTTGAACAGATTAAGAAGGAAAAAAAACTTTCAAATATGTCACTGGTCCGGATCAGCCGTTTATCCGTTCAGCCTGTTACAGAAGAAGAGTGGCAGATTATTTTGAAATTGGGAGGTATGGTATAAGAATTATGAAAAACAAAAGTTTTCTCCTGTTTAGTTTATTCTTTATTTTTTCGCTCAGGTTGTGTTTTGCCCAAATTACTCCACCGAATTCCTCCTTAATCAGTCTGCAGCATTTTGTTACAAAACAACAAATAAATACTTATGACAGCAGCTTCACGGACCTGCATTACATAATCGGGGAAAATATTAATTATCTCTATCCCCTTTATCAATTACTGGGCAACGGCAAAAAGTTTATGACAGATTTTTCTTTACCCGTTTACTACGATTTGCTCAGTCAGTCCGTTTCATTCACAGGTGATTATTCAGCAGCACTGGAATATCAGAAGATGTCTGATACGACGCATCTGACAGACGTAGAGTATCGTCAGATCGGAAAAAGTATCCAGCAGCTTAAGGATATAAAAAATGCGGACGCAAAAAGATTTATAACGTTCATCGCATCTAATTATAAGGTGATCATGCTGAATGAGGCTAATAACAAACCAATTCACAGGGCGTTCGCGTATTCTTTACTCGATGTTTTATATAACAGGGGTTTCCGTTACCTGGCTATGGAAATGCTGAATCCGATGCCGGATCATGAGTTGACGAAGCTCACTTATAAAACCGGACATTTTGCAACGGAACCGGTTGCAGCGGAATTGATCAGGCAGGCACTGGATCTTGGATACAAACTGGTGGCGTACCAGGATATCCAGGGCAACAATCACACACCCACTGAAAGAGATTCTATTCAGGCGTTAAATATTGCAAAGATTTTGAAAGATGATCCGGAAGCAAAAATATTTGTTTACGGGAGCTATGGAAATATCGCAGAGAACAGCATCTCGCCTGATTTTATTCCAATGGGCATGGCATTCAAAAGAATTACCGGTATTGACCCCCTGACGATCGATCAAACCGATATGACGGAAGAGAGCAATTTTTCATTCGGGAAGGCCTTTTATGATGCTTATGTTGAAAAATTTCCGCTGACAATTGCTTCGATTCCTCTTATAAATGATGAGCCGGTGAATGTGACGGGAACGACTTTGTACGATCTGACAGTTATCCATCCGAAAACTACCTACTATTTTGCGAGACCCACCTGGCTTGCTTTATCCAATCGCAGGAGACCGATTGCCGTTAAGACGAAAAATCAGAATATTTTCCTGGTGCAGGCATATTACCAGTTTGAATCTTTTGGTACCAAACCCGGCCAGGTAGTTCCGGCTGACCAAACTTATTTTTCTTATGGAAACGGCACGTATACGCTTTACCTGAGGCGCGGACTCTATATCCTGATTTTCCGGGACATGCAGTATAAAACGCTTTACACGCAGCATCTGGAAGTTAATTAATTTCTTCCCGGAATCGAATCTCTTCGAATGCAAGTTCTTCCAATACCGGGTTATAAATTTCCGGAATGATCGGAATGTGCAATCCGGAAATAGTTATTCTGTTTTCCAATATCAGTTTGGCTGCAATACCTAGTGGAAGTCCCACTGTTTTAGCCATCGCGGTTCTCAGTGCATTTTCTCCTTTCACGATCAGGCTGCTTTTAAGAAAATATCTTTTATTATTCAACCGGTATACAAATTCATGTAACATCAGGATCATATCTTTATCAGCATCTTTCATTTTCCAGTTTTTTTCCAGGAGAGCTTGTAGAATTTTAGCCGATGTTTGAATGCCCGCAGGCAACGGTTCATTTTGAAATAATCCAAGTTGCTCGTACAAATGTTTATTGGAATCATTTACAAATGACAGCAATGGGTGGCTCCATTCCGAAATCGTTTTAATAAAAGAAGGAATGATTTTTTCGTCATTGGTTAATCCCGCTTTCACCAGGTTTTTCCATCCGAAACAATAATCGGGATGACGAAGTGTGGTCCTGATAAAACTGCGCGCTGATTCTAACCCATATACCGGAATATAGGAGAGGGAATCCCTGTTTGGATACCAGGCAAATTTTCCCATCGGCTTAATTTCGGCTATTCCAGTATTTTCGAACAGAACATCATAGTCCAGTCTTTTGATTTTGCCATTCTCCTTGTATACGGCACCTGAGGAACCTGCTTTCACCACGTTTGCCGGATTCCAGCTTATTTTATAATGCCATGGATTATCGTCGCTTTCAGGTGCAACCAACCCTCCGGTATGCGAAAGAAATGAATCAATGACCCCACCTTCCTGATGGATACGATGAATAATTTGCATGGCACTCATGTGGTCGATTCCCGGATCCAGACCCATCTCGCAGAGAAATAAAAGTTTTTTTTCGCTAACAGCCGAAGCCAGGTTTCTGATCTCCTCGTCAACATAAGAAGCCGTGAGCAAATTTTTCAGATTGGATACGCAATCTTTTGCAATTAATATGTGCAATGCGGGTGGTAAAAGAGATATGACCAGATCTGCATTTTTTATCAGCGGGCTTCTCTCTCGCGAACTCTCAACGTTAACCTGAATGGGATGTACAAACGGAGAGGGAATCAATTTCTTACTCATGGCTTCTGGATCTGCATCAGCAATGGTAAGCGCCCAGTTCTTTTCTGAGCAAATTCTGGTGAGATAGTCTATCAGGCAGGTGGCCGATTTTCCCGCGCCAAAAAGGACGATGCTTTTCATATTCAATGATAGAACATTTCGG
>Ga0206929_1125_pt1 | contig 19760 bp, 16 predicted proteins | sample Alteio_BWOrgHeat_19_FD_152929 | JGI IMG/M metagenome (GOLD analysis project Ga0206929, IMG submission 152929) | Enriched cells from forest soil in Barre Woods Harvard Forest LTER site, Petersham, Massachusetts, United States -... | ecosystem: Environmental > Terrestrial > Soil > Temperate forest >...
AGCATTCATGGCAGTCGGTGTAAAGGTCATGATTTTGAGCGTAGTTCTGCGCTTCACCAGAGGGGTGGATATCTTCTTTGACGAGTGGATGTTGTGCTTCTTGATTTTTGCCGCACTATCGATGATCGGTGGGAATATCCTTGCTTTGGTACAAACGAGCTTAAAGCGGATGTTAGCTTACTCTTCTATCGCTCACAGTGGTTACATGGCCATAGCCTTGTGTGCTATGGATAAACACTCTGATTTACCTTATCAAGCGATTCTATTTTATCTAGTTGGTTATAGCTTAACTTCGTTAGTAGCTTTCGGCACATTGATGTGGTTAGAGAGTCAAGAGACGGAGAATATTCAATTGAACGATCTTAACGGCTTAGTTAAGAAACACCCTTGGGCTGCAGTTGCGATAGGGATTAGCATGTTTAGCTTTGCTGGCATGCCACCCACGGTAGGGTTTTTTGGTAAGTTCTTTATTTTTAACTCTGCTCTTCACTTCGATCTGTATCCATTAGCTATAATCGGGGTAGTCGGTAGCTTAATTTCATTGTTCTACTACCTACGAGTGATCGTGTTTATGTTTATGAAGGAACAACCTAAAAATCAAGATTCGTTGTTTCATGCTAAGCCTTCCAAGATTTACATGGTTATTCTTTCTACGGGCTGCGCTGCTATCCTGCTTCTTGGAACCGTGCTTCCACAAAAAGCCTTGGACCTGATTAGACCAGTCGCTACTTATCTCTTGAGAACATAATGCACCCCATCCTGTTAACATGGGGGGGTATAGCCATCCCTTCATGGCATGCTCTTTTCGTCATAGGTGCTTTTGCTGCCTACGCCTTGCTTCATTATTTATTTAAAACATATGAACCGGATTTGTACCCACACTTGAACCCTATTTACCTACTGGCTTATACAGGTGGTTACTGGGGAGCTAGGGCCTTGTCTTTGTGGATAGAAGAAGATGCTTTTACTTTGTCTGCTTTGACCGAACATGGTTCTATGACTTTCTACGGTGGTTTTATTGGTGCTCTTTCATTAGCAGGTGCGTATGTGTTCTGGAAAAAACTCCAGTTCCTAACTCTATGGGATCTATTTATTCCTGCTTGCCTCCTAGGACTAAGCATAGGCAGGGTTGGCTGTTTCCTCAATGGGGATGATTTTGGTATCCCTGTCATTTCAAACCCAACTCCTTGGTGGGCCGTTACCTTCCCCAATCATGAGCTTCCTATACCAAGAGTTCCGGTTCAGCTTATTGAATCCTTGAGTGTCTTGTGCCTGCTGCTTATTTTGCTTTTTAATTTCAAAAAAATAAGAAGTTGGGGAAAAAAAGGTATCGTTGGCCATCTTGGCTTGGGTGGCTATTGCTGCATTCGTTTTTTCGATGAATACCTGAGAGGAGATGACAGAGGGTGGTTTATAACAGGCCTCTTGACTCCGTCCCAAGGTATAAGCCTGATTTTTTTCTTAGCGATTGTATTGCATTATTTTTCACAATTTATGAAAAAGCCATCTTAAGCCCCTTGAAAGGCTAAAGAGCCAACCGATAGATCCTTGTCTCCTATTCACTAAATCGAGGCAGATATGGATCCTACTTCTGGTACTAAACATAAAAAACTACGTTTGAATTATATTATCTATCCTCAGTTTCAACTCAAGCTCATCGTCTTTAACATTTTGTTTATCATGATTGCTTTTATGATTGCTGGCCTACAGATGTTTCGTTCTTTTAATCATTTTAAAGAATTAGGAGCATCTTTAAAGCTTCCACCGGATCATATTTTTTATCAGTACATCGATTACCAATACTATAGTTGCTTAGGTAATATACTCTTCGCAGCTTTGATCAGTGTGATCCTAACTACTGCGATGACCATCTATTTAAGCTATAAATTAGCAGGCCCCATTGTTCGTCTACGCGGGTTTTTTAAAAAAATAGCAGAGGGTGAACCGGTCACTGAAATAAAATTTAGGGACAAAGATTATTTTTCTGATCTGCCAGAACACGTCAATCGAGCCTTGGCAAAAATTACCGAGAAAGAGCCTAAATAATGAAATTAAGCTTGATTTTACTATTTATATCTCTGCTATTCGGCCTTGGCTGTACAGGCCGTAATGGAGAAGGACTTGAAGAAAAATTGACGGATAAGTTTGCACAGTTTCTTGTTTCTGAGAGCGTGACTTTACGATCTTGCAGTGATTCTAGCTTGTGTCCCAACCTTGAATCTCACTAAGGGCCTATTCAAATCTCACATCTGCGTCGTTGCTCATTAACTTAGATAGGCCCTAAGAGTGATTCCTAAATTTTAAGTTCTTCCAAACTATTTTGCAGGTGATCGATCATAGCGTCATTTATCCCTAAATGAGTGACTATTCTCACTAAGCTTGGACCAAAAGGTAAAGCTAAGATATTTTTTTCTTTTAGTTTTTCTACAAAAATAGATTCTGAATATTTGTTATTTAATTTAAAGATAACAATATTAGTTTTTACTGGGAAGATGTCTTCGACAAAACCAGAATTCTCTAACAGCATTGCAATAGTTTTGGCACGAGCATGATCTTCTTTTAAGCGCTCTATATGGTTATCTAGAGCATAAATCCCAGCTGCAGCGAGATATCCAGCTTGTCTCATGCCTCCGCCCAGAACTTTTCTGATGCGTTTTGCTTTGTTAATATGCTCTTTGCTACCTATAAGCACGGAGCCAACTGGCGCCCCAAGGCCCTTAGATAAACAAATAGAGATAGTATCGAAATGTTGTCCATATTCTTTATAGTCGTAACCCGTTTCAACTAATGCATTGAAAACTCTAGCTCCATCAAGATGAAACGCTAACTCTTGTTCTTTACAAACAGCGCTGATTGCTGCGATGTTTTCCATGGAGTAGTAATTTCCACCTCCGCGGTTGGTGGAATCCTCGATACAGACAAGACGGGTAATAGGCAGATGAATGTCGTTGGGGTTATTTATATTTTTGTTTACGTCTTCCTCAGAAATTTTTCCAAATTTTCCATCGAGGAGACGGACTGATGCTTGTGAATTGACAGCAATTCCACCACCTTCGTATTTATAAACATGGGCTTCTCGATGGCAAATGACTTCGTCACCTTGTTGAGTATGCAGGCGGATAGCGATCTGATTGGTCATGGTTCCTGAAGGGCAAAAAATCCCAGCTTCTTTCCCAAACATGCGAGCCATTTTATTTTCTAAGTTTTTTACAGTCGGGTCTTCACCAAAAACATCGTCTCCCACTTGGGCTTGCATCATGGCAGCGAGCATAGGTTGGGTAGGAAGTGTTACCGTATCGCTTCGCAAATCAACTTTTATATCAGTCTTCATCTCTAAGGTTCCTTTCCATTATGAGAAGGTGAAAATAAGCTGTGCTTTGCAAAAGTCAATGGCTGTCCGGTCAGTCTGAAGAGAGAGTCTAGATTCGTGTTAAAATGTATGATAGGAGAATAGATCTAGTCAAATGAGTTATGTCTTGTTTTATTAAAAAAGGAAAAAATATGATGCGATCGTCAAATCCAGCTATGGGTCGAGATGTTTTTATTGGATCTAGGGGCTATCCCAGTGAGACAATGACCGTCAATGGCACGGTGAATAAGTGCCTTTTCTTGCTTACTATCGTTTTCATTACAGCAATGTGGTCGTGGCAACAAACCTCTGCTATGATGCAATCGATGTCGCAACCTGGTGAATTAAATCCAATGTTTCCTTCTTTCCTAGCTTTTGGAGGGATAGGTGCATTTGTCGTTGGGCTCATCACCGTTTTTTTCAAAAAAGCGGCACCTTACACGGCACCTATTTATGCTTTGTGTGAAGGTTTGTTGATGGGTGCTTTTTCTACGATGATGGAGTTGCGTTATCCAGGAATCGTCGTTCAAGCCGTTTTAGGGACTTTTGGAACTTTCTTTTTTATGCTTTTTGCTTATAAAAATGAAATGATCAGAGCTACAGAAGGTTTCCAAAAAGGGATGATGGCTGCCATGGGTGGCGTCATGTTTATTTATCTGATTTCTTTTGTGATGAATCTATTTGGTAAGTCCATTCCTTATATCCACCAAAGTGGACCGATAGGAATCGGTTTCAGTGTTGTGGTAGTTGGCATAGCTGCTTTTAGTTTTATTCTTGATTTTCACAACATCGAACAAGGCGAAAGATATAAAGCACCTAAATATTTAGAATGGTATGGTGCTTTTGGAATATTAGTCACTCTTATCTGGTTATATGTGGAAATTTTGAATCTTCTTTCTAAATTGCGCGACCGTAGATAGACATACGAGTGTTTCGACCCCTCGACTGCGCTCGGGGTGACGGGGCTTCGGTCGGCTCGGGGTGACGGAACCTCGGTGCATTGACCTCCTTCTTTTTTCACAATTCTCTTATAAAAATACCTGTACATATTAGAGCATCTTTTACTTTATGAGTCATATAATGCTCTATTACTATGCAAGAATATTTTTTTTAAGTTTGTTGTTACACAGTCAAATTGGACAAGCAGGAACGGAAGATTCATTCCCGGACTGGTGGCAAAGTTATCTTTCTAAAAAGAATCTTTCGTTGGAAAGAATAGTAGCTGGCTTCAAAGCATCGAGTCCTGACGTTTATGTGACTCTATCAGGTCAATTCCTTGATTTATTGGAGAAAGAACCAACAAAAATAAATGAAATTGATCTTTCTGATTTTGCTCTTATTTTCAAAAAAATAATCCGAGAATCTGGTTTTTTTAGCGAGGAAATTTTTCAAAAACTAGAGAGATTCTTAGTTAATCATGAGACCAAGGTTGTCAGTTATCTTCAAACTCAAGAAGTTAAAAATATTTCTTTATTTAAAGGCATTTTTGTGAAGAAAGGTGTACCCATCCGCGAGTACATGGCCTTTTTTAAAGCGGAAAATGATCTGTTTGTATTGCCTCGCTTTATCACAAATTTTATTGAACAATCTAAACGTGTCGATACAAGTACTCAGGGAAAAGCACTAAAAAATATAAGCACTTTATCTATGTACAGGGTTTGGTTTACCTTAAGTTTAGTCATAGGGGATCAACGATTTTCGATGTTAAGAATGATGGAAGAAAATCTTCCTCATTATGAAAGCATTTATGGCAGGTATGGGCAAGTATCGGAAATCATCAGACGGATGCTTGTTATCAAAAGTACAGAAGAGGAAATAGTTGAAGATGTTTCTGGCCTCTTTGAGCAGCTTACCATTTTAAGAACAGGTAGCTTAGAAGATTTTGATTACGTCGATTTTAAAGAAAGATTTCTCAAAATCGCAGAATATTACCCTGACGAATTTAAATTTGCTTCCTTATTCAAAGCGTGGATACTTCAGACTGATAACGAGTAATTGGCGCGAAAGCGCCAGTGCCTACTTAAGTTTTAACGCTGGATCCGGCGTGCTTAACGTTGGTTCTTCAAATTCGAGTTGGGACTTTTCTCCAACCTTTTTTAAAGATTTCACGACCAGCTCAATTCTATGCAAAGCAGTATGGATTTTTTCGTACTTCTCTTGTTCTAGGCTATTTTTACAAATTTCTAGGTAGCCTAAGGCAATAGCTAAAGGGTTATTAATTTCATGATTATAAGATACGATCAGTGACATCACAGCTTGCAGTTCTTTTAGCCTGATTTTTTCTTTTACTAAGCTAGCAACGCTGGAGTGAGCCATTATACGAGAAATTACTACTGAAATAGGTGAGCCTTTAACAATGTAATCATTGGCACCGGACTCAAAACATTTGACGATAGTATCGCTGGCATCATGAGAAGTTAGCATAATGATCGGAAGCTCATCTTTTTTAAACTCTGTACGTATGGTCGTTAGGCACTCTAAGCCTGATACTAATGGCATTTGGTAATCAAGGAGAACGAGATCTGGCTTATGTTCTTTGACCTGCTGCAAGCTTTGTTGACTATTTGTTAATATGACAGTTTTAAATTTAGCTTTTTTTTGCAGGCTCAAAGCCAATAATTGCGCAGGTAGTTCATCGTCATCAATGATGAGTATTTTGCTATGAGAGTCACTCATTTTCTTGTACCTTTAGAATCAACTAGTTCAGCTAAATCTTCATTTTCATTGAAAATTTTTCTGGTAATTGCGAATTTTTCTTGAGTTTGTCTCGGCCAAATTAGATTCCAAAGAAACCCACTTTTTCCAATAATAACTATTTCATTTTCTAATTGTTGTGGTGTGTGCTGAACTAAAGCATGAGGGTTTTTTCCTACATCAAGGATAGCACAGCATTTTGTCGTGCCGATTTTAAACGGATAAGAATTTAATTTGTGCTTCTGAAGATTTTTTCTTATTTTTTGATCGAGGGTCGATGAGTCCATTATATTTAGAGAAAGAAGCATTTTTGAAATGTCGCTATGTTGAATTTTGACTAAAAATTTTTCTACACGTTGATTGAAAACCTCTACACTTATAGGTTTTAAAATAAAGTCATTCACGCCATTTTTAATCGCAGATCTCAATAATACTTTGCTTTGTAATGCTGTTACCATGATGACGACCAAGTCATCCAAAGTTTGATCGGTGCGAATTTTTTTTAAAATATCAATTCCATTTAATCCTGGCATCATGAAATCAAGTAATAACAATTGGAATTTTGTTTTTTGGAGGGCTTCGAGACAGGCAGCCCCTGATGCTACAGTAGTAACTTCATAGCCGTGATTTTGCAGAAGTTTTTTCATAAAATTGACTATGTCAGGGCTATCGTCAGCTACAAGGACTTTGTCTTTGGATGTACCGACAATTTCAATGTTAGGATCTACCATATATGTCACTCTTTATTGATTTTTAAATGATCCAAATAATCAAAAAATAGTTCCAAATCTTTTTTTAGTTGCTCAATAGCATTATCTACTTCTGATGGACTCATCGTTTTTACATTATTTTCTAAATTTTTACATACCGATGCTACTTTTTTAGCTCCAAAACTTGCACTTGACCCTTTCATGCTATGGGCCAAGTTTGAAATGATTTCAAGCTCTTTATTTTTATGTGCATCTATTAACTTTGTTAGTAGTTCTTTTGTATAAGATGTGAAAATTGACTTTTGTTGGTCAAAAAAACCAGGGTCTTCTTCGCTATTTAAAGAGATTAAATCATTGATAATATTTTGATCTATGTCCATAGAATTAATGCTAGCCTTTTCCTTAATATTAAGTTCATTCTTTTTTAGATTAATCATATATTTTTTGATCGCATGGTATAGTTTTTCCTTGGATATTGGTTTTCCGATGAAATCATTCATACCTAAGAATAAACAGCGATTTTTATCTTCTGCAGAAACATTTGCGGTTAAAGCAACAATAGGAATATCTCTGTATTTTTTAGTCGTTTTATTTCTGATGATTTGTGTTGCCTCGTAGCCATCCATCCCAGGCATGCGGCAATCCATAAGAATGAGATCAAATGTTTGTTCTTCTAATAATTCCAACACTTGGTAGCCATTGATAGCTGTCTGTGAACTACAACCTAAATCTAAAAGCATACGTCGGATTAAGTTTTGGTTGGTAGGATTATCTTCTGCTATCAAAATATTGCCTGCTAAGGAATTCGCGTAAGCTAAACCTGGACGTAGAATTTTTTTCTTTACTTCGGAATTATATCCACTATCAGAATCGATTGACTCGCTAGTTTTTAATTTTCCTGTTTTTAAAGGCAAGTTAACGAGAAAGGTAGTTCCTACACCAAATTCACTTTCAAAAGCAATAGTACCCTTCATCATCTCGGTTAAATTTTTTGAAATAGATAATCCTAGGCCTGTACCTCCAAACTCGCGATTGGTCGAGCTCTCTGCTTGGGAAAATACTTTAAATATTTTACTTTTTGAAGTTTCCTTAATGCCAATACCCGTATCTATAGCCCGGAAAATTAATAGAGTTTCAGATTCTTTTACCTTGAATTCTATTTTTATAGTGATGGATCCTGCTTTAGTAAATTTGAAAGCATTGGATAGGATGTTCGAAAAAATCTGGCAAATGCGTCCTGGATCACCAATAAGATAGGAGGGGCACAGTTCGATATCATGGATAAATTTCAAATTGCTCGTTAAAGGAATTAACGTGAATGCGTTTAACATTTCTTTAAAGACTTCGTTAGGATCAAATTCTGTTTGATCTAAATCCATCTTTCCAGCTTCAATTTTTGAGAAATCAAGTATATCATTTATTAAAATAAGCAAAGATTTTCCCGAGTTTGAAACCGCTTGAGCTAGTTCTTGTTGATTCTCGGTTAGATTTGTTTCCAGGAGTAAATTACTCATACCGATCACGCCGTTGAGAGGTGTTCTAATCTCATGGCTCATAGTAGCTAAAAACTCTGATTTTGCTTTGGATGCTTGTTGGGCTAAATGTTGAGCTTCTTCTAATTGTTTTTCAGAAGTTTTTAATTCAGTGATGTCTTGAATAGATCCTAGATAGCCTGTCATATTACCTTGGCTATTTAAAGAGGGGATACGTTTACATAAAACATAACGGATCTCTCCATTAGGGTGAACACATCTAAATGTAAGTTGCAAGAGCATACCATTTTCAGCGGCTATTTTCCTCCCTGATAATAATTTTTCTCGGTCTTCGGGGTGGATAGCTTGTATCCATCCACTGCTCATAACCTGTTCTTTGCTCACGCCTGTAATTTCTGACCATGCTTTATTAACATAAAGAACATTTCCGTCTTTATCAGTGTTAAATATTCCAACTGGGACAAAGTTTAAGGTGTCTTCGAGGTCAGATTTATGTTTTTGTAATTCAGTTTGATCAGAAATAATCACGAGTACTTCTGATGCTTCCGTATTAACATCAAAAATAGGTATAGCGCTGACATTCACCCATGAACTGTTGCCATTTTTTTTTTGAATGATCATCGGGACATTTTTGTGAGCCTTCCCTGTTTGTAGTGTTTTAACAGCTGGAAACTCGCTCACGGGAAAAATCTCACCGTTTGGTTTCCAGCATTGCCATTTTTTATCTTTCAAATTTTCGCTATTAAGCTCTTCTTCACTTAGTCCCAAAATTTGACGAGCAGATGGATTAGAACGTACCGTATCACCTTGAGCATTACGAATGATGATGCCATCAGTCATTGATTGGAAAATATTTTCTAATTGTGATGTAGCTAAACGGAGCTCTTTTTCTCGGATTTTTTCTTCTTCTTGTTGTTTTTTTATCTCCGTCATATCTCTTGTGACTTTGCAGTATCCGATGAGGGTCCCCGATTTGTTTAGCATAGGTCGGATAATCACGTTTGCCCAAAAAATCGAACCATCTTTTCTGACTCTGTTTCCGGAACCTTCAAATTTTCCCTGTGTTTTAGCAGTACTTAAAGCGGATTCAGGAAGCCCGGCTCGACGGTCTTCTTCAGTGTAAAACCGAGAGAAATGGAGTCCTATAGCCTCCTCGCTAGAATAGCCTTTACAGCGAGCAGCACCTTGATTCCAGCTGACGATAAAACCTTGAAGGTCGAGCATGTAAATAGCGTAATCAACAACTGCATCGACTAGCTGATGGTAGAGATCTGCAATGGTTTCGTTCTTTGTAGAACCCACAGGCTATTTTCTCTTTATATCATGAACTTAGAGACTGTTTATGTGTCGGTTCATTCGAGCTTTGTATAAAGTTTTGACAATATAACTACATGTTAATACCGTAATTTTAGGTAGATGAGCTTGGCCTAATCCTTGCTTTAGCATATAAGCTCCCATAGAAGATATTTCATATAAAGGTTTCTATGCGAAAATATATATCGATTATATTATTTTTTACTTTTACTTCTCAGGCCTTATCTTTAGAGGAGGTAAGTCGTCATCAAGACGAAGATAATTCGTCCTATTTTTTGCCGGTATTGATAGCTTCAGGAGTTGGGGTGATCACTGCTGGTGTTGCTTTTTATTTTGGCTATTACCGATCCGTCCAATCGCAAATAGTAGACAAAGGTTCTTTTGGAACTTCCCCTTCTCAGACTGCGGTTCTCGCAGGAGGTTCTGCTTTATTAGCAGCAAAGAAACTACGTCAAAGTGTAAATAAATCTAGACCTGGTCAAAACAAAGCAGGTTCGAGTACGTTAGCTAGTGCAGCTACTTTGTTGGTAGTGAAGCCTTTACTTAAACCAGCAGCAACCATAGAAGAAACTGCTTTAGCTGCAATCGATAGAGATAGAACGAGACCAAGCTATCAGGCCTTGCATGTCAGGCTATGGATTCATTCACCACGTTATAGAGAATTAGTCTTGAGTGTCAATCAACGCCTGGGCCGTAACTTTGCTATCATTGGTCTCAATCAGGGTGAGAGTTTTGAATTTCACGCCTGCTGGTTCGAATCTGCATCTGCTGTAAGGATTACTGATAGCTTTGATTTGAGTGATGACCAGATCGGTGGTCTTATTGCATTTGAATTAACGAATGGTTTTCAACAAGAGGAATTCAAGCGTACCCATCAAGAAGCTATGAATGGAGAATTTTCTCGAAATAGCCCTCGTAATCCAGCGCAGGCCTATGCTATTCAGATGGAAAATATTGAATCTAGGGGACAGGATATACATAGAGACATTATCAATGAAGCTATTACCAACGGTATTGTTGCAGAAGATGAATCTAGTGAAAACTGGTTGCGATGGAGTCACACAGGCCCTTCTTATACTCGTTTTGGGCAGTACTTATCTGCGGGTGAATCGGAATCCCACATAGCGTATTATGAAAGGTTCTACAATAATTATGTAGCTCCTAAAGTTGCTGAAGAAAAAAGAAGTAAGTTATCAGAACGTATGAAAAAATTGAGAGAAGCTGCTCAACTCAATTAGTTGATGTGCTATAAAGACCTAGCAATAGGTCTTTATTAGCAAGATTGCGGGCTAAGGAGGCTTCAGATTCTTTTAGATGGATCTGTATTTGAGAGTCAGCACGAATGGCTTCGCGCAAGTCAGTCAGGTTTCCCATACGATCTAAATAACGTTTTCTAGCAAGGGTAAAAGCTTCATTAGAAGTCTTTGCATTCGCTTCAAGTTGCTTTATTTCTAATTGCAAAGAGGCTATATTTTTATCCAGCAACTTGACTGATCGTTCAAGCTCAAACTTCTTTGCAGCTACTTCATTTTCTTTTTGATCCTGACGGGCACGAGTCGCAGCTACTTCAGAACTTTTTGAAAAGCCATCAAATATCGGCATAGTAAATCCGATAGCTACAGCGTATTGTTTCCTTTCTATTTCATTTAGCTGAGTTTTTCGTATGTATCCAGCGCTAGCAAGAGCCAGTATCTGCGGATAATATTTAGATTCAGCTACTTTTAATTCTGCATGAGCAAGATCGAGTTCAGCAATGGTGAAACGCAACTCTGGGTTGTTTGAAAGATCGCTGCTTTTTTTGGCTGACTCTGTATCGATTAGACTAGATGTAAGAAGGGGGCAAGTCATAGTGAGATCTTTTTCACCAACTAGAAAATGGATATCATCTAAGTCGAGCTGATAGCGTTGTAAGAACACCTTAGCATTGGTAAGAGCCTCTTCAGTTTGAATCTTTGATAAATATTTACCTACAATTGAATCCTGTCCAGTATTTACATATTTATTTACTTCAGTTTCGATTTGCGCAGCTTCATCTGAAATCTTCTTAGACAACTCTGCTAAGGAACGATCTCGAGAACAAACGAAAAAGATATCGATTGCAGAAGCCGATACTTGCAGTTGTGTTTCTTTGGACAGTTTTTGTGCTATATCTACAAATCTTTTTGCGGCTTCTACTTTATTTGCTGTCTGCCCAAAGTCCCAAATATTTTGCTCCAACAAAATCCCTACTGAAGGACCTGAGCGATAAGACGAACCACTTATCCCACCGATACCCAAGGCTCCCGAAGAGCCAGGAAAGCCATTAGTCGCAATGCCCATACCTGTTATTTGCGGGTAGTAGCTTGAGCGAGCTACATCGACAGATTTTTCAGCTGCAATTTCCCGGAATTCGTCAGCTTTACGAATCGGGTTTGTCGCTGTAGCTGCTTTAATTACTTCGGCTAAGGTGTAATCTTGCGCAAACGCAAGTCCATTTGTAAGTAGAAATAAACTTGCAATAAAAAAGCGATGCAAGTGAATCATATCTTAGATCCTTCTACATGATTCTGTGGAATTTGCTTATTTTTAGCAAGAATTTTGAAAAGAACTGGTACGATAAATAGAGTAAGAGTTGTCGATACCAACTGACCACCGATCACAGCTCTTCCTAAGGGGATGTTAGCTTCTGATCCATGTCCTATACCTAAGGCCATGGGGATTAATCCTAACATAGAGGCGAGCGAGGTCATTAATATCGGTCTAAGTCGAGCTTTTGCTGCGCTTACAATAGCTATTTCAATAGAATCAGTTTCGTCCATTTTATGCAAAATGAATTCAATCAATAAAACGCCATTTGCAACAGCAATCCCAATCATAAAGATGGCGCCAATAGCTGCTTGTATACTAAAATAGGTTTTCGTTATCACCAGCATAAGTACAATTCCTACCATCCCCAATGGCACCGTAGCCATGATGATTCCTGGGAGTTTGAATGAACGAAATTGAATGACGAGAATAAGGTAAACAAGAACTACAGCAAGTAAAAAGCCTCCACTCAGGGATCCAACGGCCTCATCCATTTGCTTTATCTCACCTCGGATGGTAGCTGTATAACCTTCTGGTAATTGCATTTCCACAATAGCTCGTTTTACATCTTGAGATAAAGATCCTATATCCCGCTCTTGTGCATCCAAGAATACATCGACCACTCTGCGAAGATTTACATGATTGACTTCAGTCATGCCTTTATCATAAGAAATATCAGCAATCTCTCCTAAGGGAACACTTCTCGTTTGATTGTGCCCCGTGAGAGGAAGAGCCTTAAGTTCGTCAATGCTAGTGATCTCTTTTTCTGGAACTTCAACCCCTAGGAAATAATCGATACCGGACTCTGGGTCGACCCAAATAGCCGGAGAGAACGAAAAACTACCACTTACTGCACTTACCACATTACGTACAATTTCATCTGTATTTAAACCAAGCGATTCAGCCTTTCTTCGATTTACTTTCAGCATCAATTGTGGTGCATCTATACGTTGCTGCACACGAACATCTGTAGCTCCCGTCAGAGGCTTAAGTTTTTGCGCTATATCTTGAGCTATTTGGTGGGACTTATTATAATCTTTACCTTCAACTTGAATATCAAGGGGAGCGACCAGACCTCCATTAAGAGCGCTCGTTAAGAGACCGCCAAGCTCAATGCCAATATCTAAATCTGGGTAGTCTTTTTTAAATTCTTCGCGAATTATTTTAGCATAATGCTGTGAAGTGAAAAATCGGTTTTTAGTGAGTTCGATATTAAAAAATATATCTTGGCTTCCTGAATTGGGAGTATAGGCTGCAGGAAAACCATAGTATAAACCAACATTTGCTATCACCATAGCAAGGTCATGAGGTGGTATCCACTTGTGAATTTTTTTATCTATCTCTTCTGAAAAAGCAGTTGCTTTTTCTATTCGTATCCCCGAAGCAAGTCGTATCTTAAAAACGAGATTTCCAGCATCAGCTCTCGGAAAAAGTTCGGTTCCAATTCTCTTTGATAAAAAAGCACCTAATGCCATAAAAGCAATAGCTGCTACGATTAAAACATAACGCCATCGCAAAGCGCGAGTCAGCATAGATCCATAGACTGCAGTTAATTTTTCCATAAATGTTTGAGCCCAGCGCAAGACAAAAAATAAATCATTTTTGTGAGGGTTCTTTGGCCCTAATAAATGAGCGGAAAATAAAGGGATCACAGTCATCGCACAAAGATAGGAACCTACCATGGCAAAAGTTACGGATTTCGCGAGTGCTAAAAAAAGAACCTGCGAAACTCCAGTTAAAAAAACAACTGGAAAAAGGACTACGAGTGTACACAAAGTGGAGGCCATAACCGGCATAGCAACTCCAGAAGCTCCCAGAAACGCGGCTTGTAGCGGAGGTAAACCATCGGCTCTGCGTTGAATGATATTTTCAATCACCACAATAGAGTTATCAACTAATACCCCTACCGAGAGAGCCAAGCCTCCTAAAGTCATTGCATTGATGGTTTGGCCGAAAGCTTTTAAGCCAATAAAGGCACAAAGGATAGATAATGGTAGCGAAAGTAGGATGCCTCCTGTTGCTCGAGGGCTACCAAGAAAAAGTAAAACCATGAGTGCTGCTAGCAGACCACCAATGAGTGTTTCTTCTTCGATGCTTTCAATAGCGTGACGGATAAAATCTGTTTGATCAAAAACCACAGATAATTTAACATTTTCCAATCTTTTTTCTAAAGCAGACATCGCATTACGAACTTGGTCCACCACGCTAATTGAGTTGGCTCCTGGTTGTTTGTATACGGGTACATAAACTTGACGCTTACCATCAACCATCACCACATTTGTTTGGATGGCGCTGGCATCTTTAACAACACCAACATCTTTTATATTTACCTCGACACCTTCGTGACCACGGAGTGGAATATCAGACATATCGTCAATTTTTTCAACGATGCCATTGCTCAGAATTTGCAAATCATAGTCACCAATCTTGATGTCTCCCGTGGGGATAAAAGAATTTTCATCCACAAGATGCTCTAAAACGCGTAGAGGAGAAAAATTGTAATGACTGAGTTTACTTGGATCAAGGAAAGCAACAACCCTTCGCTCTGCACCTCCCATCACCGTTGGGGCGGTAGCTCCATTAATAGTTTGAATGGCAGGCCTTACCTCATAGCGGGCTTGATCATAAAGACGAGTTTCTGAAGCTTCCCCACTAACTGCAACAAGGGCAATAGGAGTAGATGACATAGGGTCAAAGGGCATGATGAGTGGTGGTTGAGTCCCAGGAGGGAGCTTACGTAATACTGACATGACCAAAGAAACGGTTTGAGCTAAAGCTGCGCTTAGCTCAGTTTCAGGAGTAAAGTAATTTCGGACGATGCTAACACCTGAAATACTCTTTGACTCTTGTTTGGAAACACCAACTGCTTGTCCAGTTTTCCTTTCAAAACGAGCAGAGATATCGTTTTCGATATCTCGAACAGGCATGCCTGGATAGAAAGTTAAAATTTGTACCGCAGCCTGATTTCCTAAAGGTAGCAAATCTGTCGGAAGTAATTTCACCGACAAGATACCCATGATGGTTAGCATCATGCAGGCAACAACAATGAAATATGGGTATTTCAGTGCGAAACGAACAAGGCCATTGCCATGAGGATCGTCCAGAGCAGTATGAGACAAATCATGTCGAGGCATAGATCCCTCATTTATTTTTAAAGACATATAAATAATATTTTAAGCTATTTTCAAATAACTTCTCCTTAGAGGTTTGGAGAAATTTTCTAAGAAAGATAGGAATTAAGCCTAGTTAAATATAGGATGAGCTCAAAAGGGCGCTAGTCAGAAGTAGGTCATTCTTACTTAGGGTAACTGAGAGATTTTTGCATAGGTTATTGTGTTGGAACTTCTCAAGTGGTTGCTATGAGAAATTCTTCTCCACTAGCTGGCAGAAGACCATCGGTTCGATCAGTAAAGTAACGTTCAATCATATCAGCTCTAGAAATATGTTCGGCTTTTGCAAAACCTGCATTTAAGGCTAAGGCTACAATCTCTGGTGGACTAAAGAAACTGATAAATGGGGTTCCAGCAGCTCGTGCACGTTCATAAACCATTTCGTGTTGTATCCGTTCTTCTTTATCAACAAGGTCGAGCGGTAATAGAAACGTCATTGCTAATGTGGAACCGGGTGCAAGAGTTGCAATCTGGCACAAGGAGTCCATAGTTGCTTCCTTGCTGAGGTACATAGAGACACCGGTGGATGCTACGACTGTAGGTTGGTCTGATGAAAAACCATTTTCTTCTAGTTTCTCCAACCACGAATCCCCTGCTTCAAAATCAACTGGAACGAGTTGTAGATAGTTTGGAATACCAAAACCGAGTTCCGTTAGACGCTGTCGCTTCCAAGCTTGAGTATTCGGTTTATCAATTTCAAATATCTGTAACTTTGATGCTATATCTACTCTTCGCTGGGCGAAGGTATCAAGACCTGCTCCGAGAATAACGTATTGATTCACTCCCTGCTGAGTCTGTTGCAATACTAGATCTTCGATGAATCGAGCACGAGCGACTATCCCTGCTCGGTACCCTCGGGTTCCTTGTGGGTGCATATCTGGTCGTTTTTGCCAACCTTCGTCTGGGTTCACTAGGCGCAGACCGACCTCATCTTCAAGTACATGTGGTGGTGAATCAATACGAACATGCATGGCTCTCCATAGTGCAACTCGTACTGCGCTACTGTCTGGTGTTTGTTGCTTTTGCGTCATGTTTGCTTTCGTTTTAAAAAAAAAAGGATAAAGCGTTTCATCTTCTAATATTTTTCTTTGTTATTTTAAAATTTTAACATAGAGAACGCTAACTACCAATAAAAGGGAAAAAACTATTCTCTGTATATTTTATAGGTGGTAGTATTCACTTGTCATAAACCTTTTGGAGAGAAATATATGAAACAGAATAAGTACTTATCAATCTTGTTTCTAGTTCTTACATTAGCAGGTTGTACACGCGATCAGCAAAATTCATCTTCATTAGATACGATAACAACCACCCACTCAAATCCTTCAAGGTCTCAACAAGAGTTTCCTTTTATTGACTTTAAAAAACAAAACGAAGTAACCATAGCGAGTACCATGCCGATCCCAAATGAAGCTGAGGAAAAAAGTCTTCCACTTGCTTTGCAAAGACTCCACATTAAGACAGGAGAAAATAATAAATTTACTTATTTCAAAAGCCATATAATGGAATTTGAGGAAACTAATAATAAAAATCAAGAAAAGACTTGGGAGATACTTTCTCCACTTTACGAACAATTAGGAACGGGTAATTTGTCATTAAACCTTGAGCAAAAAATATTCTTAGATGAGTGGAATAGAAAAATTTCAGGGGATTTAGAAAAAAATATTTCTGATCTTGCTGGCTATGATTTTTGTCAAGCTCCCTATAATATGAAATCTCATATGGCAAATCTTGCTCAATTTTCTGATAATTTCAGGACTTATCTTTTTGCTACCTTAGAAGCCAAAGACATCAAAAAAACACTTATTAAAAGAACAAGAAATATCTCAGCTGCAACAGCCTCATTGATGGAATGCTATCCTAACCTTATTGTCGTGATGGTAGGTGTCAGCCTTCAAAATGACGTAGCTAAAATAACGGATACTTTGTTAAAAACTAGAAAAATAGATAAAGGCACTGCTAGGAATGTTGCAAAATCTTTATTGAAAAAAGACCAGTTGTTGGTTTATCTAAAAAACAGCATTATCAATGAATTTTGGCTTGGTACTTACTCTTACGCAAAATTAAATAAAGAATATTTTAGCAAAATTCAGAAAGAGTATAAGAATAGATTCCCTGATGATAGCTATTTACTTTTTGATGAAAATGAATTTTTGTCGAAAAGTGCTGCTTGCTATCAAGCGTTAATAAGTTTTCTCACAGACAAAAAAGAAAATAATTTCGCTGTTTGCCAATTTAAATCTACCATTCAATTTGAAAAAGATGATTTAGTTGAAAAAATAACTTGGAAAGAACTCCATGAAGAAAATATCAAAATGCCAGGGGTCCTTACTCAGAACTTACTTGCTTTATTTTTATCAAATATGCCTAAAGCTGAGAAAGTAACATTAGAGGAAATAGAAAACTTAAATAGATTGAGTGTTCAGTTGAGAAAATAAGTGATTTCCATAATTGGATAGGTTTTTCTATAAAAAGCTTCTTGACTTAGGGTTCAGCTTTGTATTAGAAGGATTATGGGCAACATAATCTTTAAAAAAGATCTTAATTTTATGTCTTTGTATTTCTCCCAAATCTCTACTTTGACTACCACAACGACCGGCTCCCGCCGGTAATAAATTTGTTTTCACATTTTAAGTTCATTTCATTGCAGTCTAGCTTGATAGGATTATTCTTCGTAAGGTGTTTTTATGCATAGATCTCCTTTGCTTCTCGTTCTTATTTTTGCTTTTATTTTGTTGTTCGACAGTTTTGTCCCCATGCCTGTGAAATCTTTTTCGTATTCACTAAGTCTAACGATTAAGTCGTTTATTATGTTTATGCTGCCTTTTGTTATTTTTAGCTTACTTTTTAAAGTAACTTTAAATTTGAGTAAACAAGCCAGTGGTTTTCTTTTTATCTTATTGTTTGGAATCGTATGCTCCAATTTTCTCTCCACTTGGCTTAGTCATTTTGTTGGGGCCTATATCTATAGCCTTGAGCATTCTTTTTCTTTACCAGAAACAAAAAGCCTACTTTCAGAACTTTGGAGTCTGCGTTTCCCTCAAATACTAGGAAATGATAAAGCTTTATTTTTTGGTATTTTTTCCGCTTTGATTTTAAAGTATTTTAAGCCAGAATTTGCAGATAAAATGGCTCTTTATTTGGAACATTATGTACAATATGTTTTAAATCTATTCGTCTATCTCATCCCTCTTTTTGTCACTGGTTTTGTTTTTAAGCTACAGACTGATGGAGTGATCCTGACCATGGTTAAAGACTATGCGCTGATTTTTCTTGTCGTTGCTGTTGCTCAATTTAGCTATATAAGCTTACTTTATTTTATAGCGAGTGGTCTTAAACCCAAGATTTTTTCTAAAAAGATAAAGGCCATGATCGCACCAGTCATTGCTGGCTTTAGTACCATGTCCAGTGCCGCTGCTATGCCTTTAACTATCATCGCTACAGAAAAAAATGCAAAAAACCCCATGTTAGCAAAGTCAATTATCCCTGCGACTGTAAATGTGCATCTCATCGGTGATTGCTTTGCCATTCCAATCTTTGCCTATGCTATTTTAAAAAACTATGGATGCCCTGAGCCTACTCTTGTTAGCTATTTAATTTTTTCCTGTTATTTTGTTATGGCGAAATTTTCAGTCGCTGCCATTCCTGGTGGTGGAATTCTTGTGATGCTTCCTATATTAGAAAAGTATTTAGGGTTTAGCACAGAGATGTTATCACTGATTACGGCTCTTTATATACTCTTTGATCCGATGATTACTTGTGCCAACGTCTTTGGGAATGGAGCTTTTGCTTTGATCTTAGACGCAATATTCTCTAAGCGGGAAAAACTCAAAATATAATGTGTTATAATTACCTCAGGTTGTTTTAAAGTTTATACCAAGGGGTCTCCTATGAAATCACAGCAAGGTGAAAAACTACTTGAGGTATTGAAAGTCCGTTTTGAGAATAACCAGAATCGACATAAAAACATTCAATGGGAAAAAGTTCAGAAAAAGGTCGAGTCTAATCCCAAAAAAATGTGGTCACTAAATGAAATGGAAAAAACTGGTGGTGAACCAGATGTTGTTGGTTATGACGAAAAAACTGAAGAATATATTTTTTTTGATTGTTCGCCTGAAAGTCCGAAAGGTCGCAGAAGCGCTTGTTACGATCAACAAGCACTAGATGAAAGAAAAGAAAACAAGCCAAAAAATAACGCAATTTCTATGGCTTCTGATATGGGCGTTGAACTTTTGAGCGAAGAACAATATCGAAAATTGCAAAAACTTGGGCCTTTCGATACCAAAACATCGAGCTGGGTGAAAACACCGGTCGATATTAGAAAGCTTGGAGGAGCCATATTTTGTGATCGACGTTATGACAATGTCTTCGTTTACCACAATGGTGCAGAATCATACTATGCAGCAAGGGGGTTCCGTTGTGTGCTAAAAGTTTAAAGTTTCTATAGTAATATACTCTTCTTTTC
>Ga0206929_1111_pt2 | contig 19664 bp, 16 predicted proteins | sample Alteio_BWOrgHeat_19_FD_152929 | JGI IMG/M metagenome (GOLD analysis project Ga0206929, IMG submission 152929) | Enriched cells from forest soil in Barre Woods Harvard Forest LTER site, Petersham, Massachusetts, United States -... | ecosystem: Environmental > Terrestrial > Soil > Temperate forest >...
CCAAATATATCCTTTTTAAGGAATTTTAACATAGCACGGGGTTCTCTTCACACTTCCTTCATCCTGCCACTGTAGTTTTGCTATCATAAATAACCAATTAAATTAAAACTGTCATGAAAAACTTAAGTTTAATCCTCGCTTCACTGGTTCTGTTCACCGGTGTATCTTTTGCAAGTCCAATTGTAAAAAGCAAAAAACAAGACAAACAAAAGACCGAAAAGAAAGAAACAGTAAAGAAAGATGAAAAAAAGGCTGCCGATAAGAAGGAAGCCCCTAAGAAAGAAACCAAAAAGACCGAAACCAAGGCTGCTGACAAGAAATAATCAGCATTTTTTTCAAAACTGCCAACAGAACCCCGATTAGCAATAATCGGGGTTCTGTTATTTATAAGGTATTATATATTTGCATGCCTAATATTGTCGCATTGAAAACCTTATCCCTGGGGCTTGCATTTTTTCTTCTTGCCTGTAATTCATTATTCGCCCAAAAACATAAGATAGATTCTGTTAAAACATCATTGGTTAATTCTAAGTCCGACAGTGGAAAAATACGTTCCTATTTTGAACTTGCATCCTTACTAGAGAACACCAATCCAGATTCTTCACTCACCCTTAGTCAGCAAGCACTTGTATTAGCCCGGAAAATTTCATGGCCTGAAGGCATTATATGTTCGATGTATGATGTAGGCTTATACCATGACCTGAAAGGAGAAGTGTCCACAGCACTGATCTATGAAGATAGTGCCCTTGCTTTATGCAGCACATATAATAATAACAAACGGCTTTCAGTTATATATAATGTACTAGGCAATATTACAGCCGAGCAAAATCATTATTCAATAAGCACAAGTTACTATTTCAAAGCCCTGGCAATTGATAGTGTAGCTAATAAGAAAACAGTACCGGACCTATACAACAATATTGGACTTAATTACCAGGACGAGGGTAATTATGAAAGAGCCGAGGGTTATTACTTTAGTGCGCTTAAGTTATATCATGAGCAGAATAACGATGATGGTATGGCAACCACTGATGATAATCTTGCCAATATTTATGATTTGCAAGGCAACCACTTAAAGGCATTAGAAAATCATTTAAAATCGCTTAAAATAGACAGTACTCTACACAAAGATGCAAATGTGGCACTGGGCTATTCAAATATAGCTACCTGCTATATGTCTTTAGGTAAAAATGATAAGTCGCTTGAGTATTCCTTTAAAGCACTTGCCTTAAGCAGAAGAATAGGTGCATCAGGCAATCTTCCAAATAATTTAGGCAATGTTGGTCAGGCATTCATAAACATATTCGATGTTGATTCTGATAAGAAAGGATTCAGCTATATCAACGATGGACGAAAATTATATGTTACTCACGATGCTTTGCTCGATAGCGCCCGGGTATATGAAAACAATGCCATAATAGCTTCTACTATAACAGATAATAAAATGGGGCTCATGAATGGGAACCAGGGCCTGGGAGCTATTTATTTTTCGGAACAGAATTATGATCGTGCCATTTTTTACTACATGCAGGCCTATAATATTTCCGATAGCCTGGGGATACTTGATGAAAAAATGCTGAATGCAAAATACCTTGGCCATACCTATTTGAAAGCAGGCAAATACGATATGGCCGCTAAATACCTCGACAAAACATTAACACTAAAGGATTCACTTTTCAGTGACGAAAAGGAAAAAGCGCTTGGCAAGCTGGAGACCCAATACGAAGACGACAAAAAATTTCTTGAACAGCAAAAGGAAATGGCTATAGCAGCCGAGCAGGATAAACGCCAGAAACTTGCAACCGCTGGTGTTTCAGTGGGGCTAGGCTTGGTGCTTATATTTTTGTTCCTTCTTTTCAGAAGATTTAAAGTAACCAATGACCAGAAGAAGGTTATTGAAGAACAAAAAAAATATGTTGATGCTGCCTATGGCCAACTGCAGGAAAAAGACAAGGATATAACTGACAGTATAGCCTATGCACGTAAAATACAAAGCGCCATTATTCCGTCGGAAGAATATTTAAAGGATTCATTGGGCGATTATTTTGTGCTTTACAAACCTAGGGATGTAGTAAGCGGAGATTTTTACTGGTGCCATAAAGAAGGAAATAAAACAATTTTTGCAGTAGTTGATTGTACAGGTCACGGTGTACCGGGAGCCTTTATGAGTATGATCGGTAACAGTATGCTGAATCAGGTTGTTATTGAAAATAAAGTTTTTAGGAATTCGGGAGAAATACTGAACCAGGTACGTAATAACCTGTTAAGACAATTACAGCAAAGAGGACAGGAATCAGTTTCACGTGATGGTATGGATATGGCTATTTGTATTTGGGATAAAAATACAAACACCTTACAGTATTCAGGAGCAAACAATTCTCTTTATATAGTGAGGAAAGGAATTAACAGCTCAGCCTCTGAAAATCCGAAATTCAGGCCACATGGAAACGATATGTTGGAGGTGTTGGCAGATAAACAACCAATAGGTTACCAGGAAGGTAAAATGGAAACTGTGTTTACAACACAAACTATTGAACTGAAAAAAGGAGATAGTGTATATATATCGTCCGATGGTTACCAGGATCAATTTGGAGGTGATAAGAATAAAAAATTTACATCCAGGGCTTTCCGTGATATGCTTGTAGCTATTTCAGGCAATACTTGTGCTGAACAAAAACAAACATTAGATTCTACTATTGAAAAATGGAAGAGTTCCTATGCCCAAACGGATGATATATGCGTTATGGGAATAAAAATAGCATAGCATTTATTTTTTCTTCGAAGCTCCAAAGAAACCTTTATCGTAGGCAGTGCAATAGGTCTTATAATAATCGGTTGTGGCTTTAAGTGTTTTACGCGCATTGTCCATTAACTCCTTACTGAGTTTCTCATTCTTTGTGGCAAATTCAATCAATTCATCAGCAATGGCTGAATTATCTCTTCCCGCTCCCCGTAAATTGCTCCATGCACAAATGCTACCCATTTGCTCGAGAATTGTTTTCAGTTTTTTGGTATTGTCCGCAAATAAAGGGTAATGTATTCTATCAGCTACAGGCTGCAATTCTTTCAATACATAATTTTTCTTATCAATATTTATACTTGCCAGCAATGCAGGTGGTGCCGAAAGTGTTCTTTTCTGTACTTCAACTATTCTATCGGCTTCTGTTTTCCAATTTGGTTGTTTGGTTTTAATAACCCCGCCAAGGCACGATGGTAATGTTTCTTTCAGGTCGAGCAAAAAGCGGCCATCATACCCTCCCCTGCCCTGAACCAATACAGCATACCTGTTAAGCCCAAGGCTTGATGTGCCTGCAATACGAAAAGTAACATCAAGCACATTATAGAATTCCGGGCTACTCGTTCCCTTAGCCCATATTTTAATATGTTCAGCTACTTTACTTTTTCCCTTTTCAGGTATTTGTACTGTATGTGTTCCATCGATCAAAATCTTCTTCTTACTGGTTTTCCTTTCCAAAAAATCCTTTCTTTTCCTTTTTTGAACCTTCTGTAAAAAGTCTCTCATTATACCTGTTGTGGTTTCAACCTCCAACTCCCTTATATAGCCTTGTTTTAAACTATTGAAATATGCATCTACAAATACCTTACAAAGCGAGTCAGCATCACGTACATTCAGTTTTAGCCCGTCTGCTGAAACATAAATACTGGTCAACATTCTTGAAATATCTATAAAAAAGGAGCCTAAAATACACTCATCAAAATCATTTACACCGAAATAGGTCAGGCGGTTGTCTGCTTTATAGCTACCGAGGTTTTCCAGGTGAAGGTCACCACAGAGCCATGCATTTGGTGCATCGAATAAAAAGGAGTTTTTGGGGATATCTCCGTAAAGCACATGCGGTATAGCGCGGTAAAAACGGTATTTATCCTCGCGCATAGCTTTATACTTCAATGCTAGTATTTCAGGTATTCGTCCCTTATTATAGGCTTTTATCTGTTCAGCAATATCTTTCATAGGCAGTATTTGCGTTCTATGGCTAATGCGAATTTAACAAAAAGACGTTGGCAAATGCCTTATTTACCCCCTTGGAGCTGCACAAATTTCAGTAACTTTGACAACTAATTCTTTAACAGGAAAAGTGAGCAACCGAATAGTAATTGAGCCCGGGGCGAAAAGCAAACATTATTGGATAGATATTTGGAATTACCGGGGGCTTTTTTATTTCCTTGCTTGGCGCGATGTGCTTGTTCGGTATAAACAAACTGCAATTGGTATTGCCTGGAGTGTTATAAAGCCCCTATTTACGATACTGGTAATGTGGTTTATTGGCTGGTTATTTAAATCGCAGGTACCTGATGGGGTTCCAAGAGTTTTACTGGTTTCCGCTGCTACATTACCCTGGCAATTTTTCTCTGGTGCATTTACCGATATAAGCAACTCACTTGTTGGTAATTCCAATTTACTTTCAAAGGTTTATTTTCCTCGATTGATAGTTCCTTTAAGTACTATGATAGTTGCTTTGATCGATTTCCTGATTTCATTTGCATTGTTACTAATAATTATGTGCTTGTTGCATTTTATGCCGGACTGGAGAATACTCTTGCTTCCTCTATTCTTGTTACTGGCTATTATAATAACCATTGGAACGGGCTTGTTCATTGCTGCGCTTAATGTAAAATATCGCGATTTCAGAATTGTGGTGCCATTTATTGTGCAACTTGGCCTATATGCTTCACCGGTTGCATTCAGCAGCGATTATATCTATACTAGCACCCGAATACCTGAATTCCTTAAGTTTATATACTCCCTGAACCCAATGGTTGGTGTTATTGATGGTTTTCGTTGGTGCATTATAGGCAATGGAAGCACCATTTATTTTCCAGGGTTCATATTATCTGTTATTATCAGCTTTTTCTTTTTAATTATGGGAATATGGTATTTCCGTAAAACAGAACATTCATTTGCCGACGTTATTTAATGGAGCCTATTATTAAAGTTGAAAATTTAAGTAAGAAGTATGTTCTCAGGCATCAGGCTAAAGAACAATATGTTGCTTTGCGCGATGTAATTACCAATACAGCAAAATCATTAGTTACAAGCAAGACGGGTGGGCAGGCAACACGGGAAGAATTCTGGGCACTGAAAGATATTTCATTTGAAATAAACAAAGGAGAACGTATTGGGATAATTGGTCGTAATGGCGCAGGCAAATCAACCTTATTGAAAATATTCAGCCGCATAACCGAACCTACCGAAGGCCGCATAACTATAGATGGCCGTGTTAGTAGCCTGCTTGAAGTAGGAACAGGATTTCATCCTGAACTTACCGGCAGGGAAAATGTTTTTCTTAATGGCTCTATTCTTGGCATGGGCAAGCGGGAAATTGAAGCAAAATTTGATGAAATAGTAGCATTTGCAGAAGTTGAGAAATTCCTTGATACGCCTGTAAAAAGATACAGCAGTGGTATGTATGTTCGTTTGGCATTTGCAGTTGCGGCTCACCTCGAGCCCGATATTCTGATCGTTGACGAAGTACTTGCAGTGGGTGATGCCGCATTTCAAAAAAAATGCCTGGGGAAAATGGAAGATGTTAGTAAAAGTTCAGGCCGCACAATTATTTTCGTTAGCCATAACATGTCTGCCATTCGTTCTACATGCAACAAAGCTATCTTCCTTGAAAAGGGAAAAATAGAATGCCATGATGATATTGATACTGTTATATCTCATTACTACAATATAGCCAAAGCAACCCCCACAAACGGAGTACAGATCTCTTCTACCCCACTGGCTTCATCGGGAGAATGGGAAGTTAATTCTGACATTGAAGTAGAAATTAAATGGGATAAGTACAAATATGAACCGGGATGGCAATGCGATATTGCCTGCTATACTATTGATGGTGTGAAAATATTTGCCCTTGAAAGCCATAAATTTCATGAGTTCCGTTCTGACGACAAGGAATGTAATGGTGTTAAGTTTATTGTGCGAAATGTAGGGTTTCCAAATACTGAACTGCGACTTGATGTGGGAATAAAAAAATCAATTAATGAAAGTTATTGTAATCTGATAGAAAACTGCTTGCGCATATTCCCAAGCGGTAATAATCTGCCTGCTTATCTGCGCCACGATGTAATTACAATTCCACCAGCCCAATGCAAAGCGATAACACTATAACAGGGGATCGAAACCTGGCTGAACAAGGATATTGGGATACATCATACTCAAATTATTCTTTTTCATTAACTCCTGAAGAAGATAAGGTGAAGCAATGGATAAAGAAGAACATACCAGGCACGCAAACAAAAAGTTGTTTTGAAATAGGCTGTTTTCCGGCAAGGTATTTATCTGTTTTTGGTGAATTAGGGTACGAACTGAATGGTATTGACGTAACTCCCAGAACAGAAAAGGAATTACCTGAATGGTTGAAAACCGAGCACTTTAAAGTAGGCGAAATAACACGTGAAGATATTTTTAGCTATACGCCTGGTAAGCAATTTGATGTAGTTTGTTCCTTTGGTTTTATTGAACACTTTACCAATTGGCAAGAGCTTATTGAAGTTCATTTTAAACTAACAAAGCCAGGAGGGATAATTATGATAGAAGTTCCCAACTTCAGAGGAGCCGTTCAGAATTTGATTCATAAAGTGCTGGATAAAGAAAACCTTGAACGACATTATACCCCCTCGATGGATCCTAAACTTTGGGGGCAGTTATTAAAATCGAAAGGTTGTGAAATATTATACAGTGGCTATTTCCCTGAATTTGATTACTGGTACGATAAACCCCCAGTGTCTTCTTTGCAGAAAGTTTTTGCAAGCGGACTGAAAAAAATAAGCCCTTTGCTCAGGAAACTTCCGGTAAATAAGTCCTTATACAGCCCTTATTGCGGAGTAATTGCAAAAAGAAGACAATAATGAAGATACTGCATACAGTTGAATCATATTACCCTTCGCTTGGCGGTATGCAGGAAGTTGTAAAGCAGCTTTCAGAAAGACTTGTAAAATTAGGCCACGAAGTAACTGTTGCTACACGATACCACGAAAAAAGAACTGATAATTTATTGAATGGAGTTAAAATTGAACCGTTTAAAATATCAGGCAATGCGGTAAGAGGATATTCTTCAGATCCTGGAGAAATAACCCGGTATGAGAATTTTCTTCTTTCTCCAGACTTTGATGTTGTTACCAACTTTGCAGCCCAGCAGTGGGCCACAGACCTTGCTTTACCTATACTGGAGAATATTCCTTCCAAAAAGGTATTTGTCCCTACCGGCTTTTCAGGTTTTTATATGCCTGAGTACAAAGACTATTTTGAAAAGATGAAGAGTTGGATTAAGAAGTACGACATGAACGTATTTCTTTCAGACAGCTATCGCGATATTAATTTTGCCAGGGAAAATTCTGTACAAAACATAGTGCTGATACCAAACGGAGCAGGAGAAGATGAATTCTCGACACAGGAGGAGATAAATATCCGTGAAAAACTTAATATACCTGCTGATGCATTTCTTATTCTCCATTTAGGCTCATATACTTTATTAAAAGGGCATAAAGAAGCGCTTGAAATATTTTTAAGGTCACACATTCCTGATTCGGTATTATTAATGGTTGGAGATAATATAGAATCGTTCAGGCAACAAATTACAGGAAGATATTTTCTGTCTGGTCTCAGGAGGAAATTAAAGAACGGCAAGATAATTCTTACTGACTCGCTTACAAGAAAAGAAACGGTTGCTGCTTTCAAATCAGCCGACCTCTTTTTATTTCCTTCAAACATTGAATGTTCTCCGATAGTGCTTTTTGAAAGCATGGCAGCAGAAACTCCATTCCTGGTAACCGATGTTGGTAACTCACCCGAAATAATCAATTGGTCGGGTGGTGGCTTGCTTTTACCAACAGACAAAGATAAAAATGGGAATAGCCATGTTAATATAAAAGCGGCTATAGGCGTGTTGCAAAACGTATATAATGATTCTCAGTTGCGCAAATCACTCAGTCAATCGGGGCACACTTCCTGGAAGAATAACTTCACATGGGAAGTAATAGCAGAAAAATATTTGGGAATGTATAAGAAACTAATACAGCAGTAAAATGATAAACAAGCTAAAATCATTGGTAAACAAAGCTCCGGCTCAGAAAGTTTCTGATGCGAGGCTTAACGCTAATTGCACGATACCTGAGGTTAATAAGTGGATAATGTCAGATTTCATTTTAAATACACTTATTCCGGTAGTAGGCACACGACCATTTCCCCTTGATGAACTTATGCTAATGTCATCAGCCGTTGTTTATTCCAGGCCTTCATATATTTTCGAATGGGGAACCCATATAGGTAAATCTGCCCGCATTTTTTATGAAACCACTAAAGTGTTCAACATTCACTGTTCTGTTCATTCCATAGACTTGCCCGATGATGTAACCCATGTTGAGCATCCTAAGAATGAACGAGGAATGTTAGTAAGAGGAATAAAAGAAGTGACCCTGCACCAGGGAGATGGAGTAACAAAGGCCTTGGAAATATACAATACACTTGACAAGGAAGCTCCTGCACTTTTTTTTGTAGATGGTGATCATGAATATGAATCAGTAAAACGGGAGCTGGAAATGATACTTAATACAGTAAAGAACCCTTTTGTTTTGCTGCACGATACATTTTACCAGTCAAAAGAATCGAAGTACAATGTTGGCCCTTTTAATGCAATTAACGATGTTCTGGGCACCAAAGCAAATGCTTACCAGCTAATATCAACACAAATGGGGTTACCCGGAATGACATTCCTTTATAAGAAATGATTATTATACAACTAAACGGAGGCTTAGGCAACCAAATGTTTCAATACGCATTTGGCAGGCAGCTTGCCGTTTTACGAAATACAGAACTGTTTCTTGACACTTCAGCTCTTAGTAAAGGTGCACCTTACGGAAAGCTAGAAGTGGCCTTAGGTGTTTTTAATATTACAGTTCCCGTTGCGGGTCCGGATGTATTGAACAAATTTGAAAGCATTAGAAAAAGTAGCCTTAAAAGCAGGCTTCAACATGTTTTACCTTCCATGTTTCCTTACCATATTGTTCATCAAGGTACAGCTACTTTTGATAAGAAATTCCTTTCAGTACCCGAGAATTCTTTATTAATAGGGTATTGGCAATCGGAAAAATATTTCGAAACGATACAGAACAATATCAGGAGAGATTTTACTTTCAAACCCCTAAACAAGGAGGCAGATATTGCCATTGCAAATAAGATCAGTTCTTGCAATTCAGTCAGTATGCATTTTCGTCGGGGCGATTATATATCGAACCCTGAAGCATTAAAATATCATGGCACCTGCAGTGCAGAATATTACCAATCAGCATTAAAGTATATAAAGGAGAAAGTTAATGATGTGCAGGTATTTATTTTCTCTGATGATATTGAATGGGTAAAACAAAACATATCCTTCGGTACTGATAAAGTTACTTTTATAGAAAACCATAGTGGTGCTGAAAGTTATATTGATATGCAACTAATGAGCCTATGCAAGTATAACATTATTGCCAATAGTAGTTTTAGCTGGTGGGGTGCCTGGCTAAACAATAACCCTGATAAACTTGTTGTTGCTCCTCAAAATTGGTTTACCGATAACAAAATTGACACATCTGATTTAATACCTCAAGGTTGGAAGCGAATATAAAAACGCCTAAAGTAACAGTGCTTATGCCTGTCTATAATGGCTTCAAATATTTGAAGCAAGCCATAGATAGTATTTTAGCGCAGACTTTTTCCGATTTTGAATTTCTTATTATTAATGACGGCAGCACAGATGCAACTGCAGATATTGTAAAATCTTATTCTGATAAAAGAATCAGGCTGGTTGATAATGACAAAAACATTGGGCTTATAGCAAGCCTGAATAAAGGTATTGAGCTGGCTAAGGGAGAATATATTGCCCGTATGGACTGCGATGATATTTGTTTACCAGAAAGGTTTGAGAAAGAGCTAGAATATCTTGAAAAGCACCCTGATGTTTGCCTGGTTGCAACACATGTTGCATTTATTGATGAACAAGGAAATGAGATTGGTCACTGGAGGGAAGACATGATCACCAAAACATTTGAACAGATCAAATCGTTCTTACCAAAAGAAAATTGCTTGGCCCACCCTACCATAATGATGCGAAAAAGTGTAATACAACCTATAGGATACAATAAATCTTTTAAACACAGTGAAGATTGGGGCTTATGGTTAATGCTGCTTGCAAATGGTGAAAAAATTGTAAAGCTCGACACTGTGCTTTTAAAATACAGGATCCATGCTGAGGGCACTACTGTAAAAGTCAATACTGAAGGCCCAACGAAAAAAATAATCAGGTTTAAGTTCAACTACCTGAAATACAGGATTGGTAAACTGAGCCTGAAGAATACCGATTACAAAGTATTGACTTCATTATTTGTAAGTTCTGCGAGGTATTTTTTTCCTGGGATTTATTCACTTGCAGGCAAACTATATAGCACAAGGCCTTTATTATTCATGCAGCAGTTTACACGAATTAAAAACAGGTTCAATAAAAGCGACAAAGTAATAAGCCACGTTTTCTTTTTCCCTTTCTACCAGGCTGGTGGTGCAGAAAAAGTACACGCTGCTATTGTTGAAACAGTAGCCAACAGAACTCCTATTGTTATAGTAACAAGTAGTTCAGGCCCATCTGAATTTCGGCGTGAGCTTGAAAAAAGCGCTGAGGTTTATGATGTAAATCAATTACTGAATTGGCCATTTGCGAAAAAATGGCTAACAAAAAAGATCAGCTCAATCAGCAATAAACAAGCCATCTTGTTTGGTTCAAACTCCCGTTATTATTATGAATTACTGGCTGATCTACCCGATGGGACAAAAGCCATTGATCTGATACACGCTTTTATGCACGGCTATGAAGATGGTTCGGAAAAGTGGAGTTTGCCCGTTGTAAATAAACTACGTAAAAGAGTTGTAATCAATCAAAAGACGAAAAAAGATCTAGAAGAATTATACAAAAGAAATAACATTGCTCCTGTTTTACTTGATAGGGTTACCTGCATAACTAATTTTACTGACAGAAAAGAAATAGCCTTAAAAGAACAAGGGAAATTAAATGTGCTATTCGCCGGCAGAGGAACCGAGGAAAAACGGGTGTATCTCATTTCTCGTATTGCAAGAATTCTGGGTGAAAAGAAAACGAATATTGAATTCTATTTTGCAGGAGATGTTACTAATGCAATTCCTAAAGAGGATCTGCCTTATTGCGTTCTGCATGGCGTAATTAGTGATAATGCTGAAATGGATAAATTATATACAAAAGCGCATATTACATTGATCACGTCTTCCCGTGAGGGCTTCCCCATGACTATTATGGAAGCTATGATGGCAGGTGTTGTACCAATATCTACTAATGTGGGCGGAATACCAGAGCATGTTCAACATAACAAAACAGGAATATTGATAAATAACACTACCGACATTGAGATTATTGCTGAAATTGCGAAGGCACTTGAACACTTTGAGAAGAACAGGGAAGAATTAAATTTTATTTCGGTTTCAGCACACGAATACGCAATTGTTAATTTTGGTAAAGAAAAATTTGTAAACGCGTACAAAACATTATTGGGTAATTAATGGACTTTAAGCATTTCATAAAAGATATAGTAACCTTCAATACCTATTCCTGGTATACAAGGTGGAAAAAGCTGGAAGGTATATTGAAACGCGTTACCATACTACCATTAAAAAAGAAAACGAATATCAAGGATATCCCCATAATAATTAATAATCGCGACAGGGTTGGGTATTTATCTAAGCTGGTTGAATGGCTTGAGAAGAACGGATATAATAATATATATATACTCGATAACGATTCTACCTACCCACCTTTATTGGAATATTACGCCAGAACAAAGCATAATGTTATTAAATTGAATGCCAATGTTGGCAAGCATGCATTATGGAAATCGGGCGTAATTAAGCAGTTCAGAAGTGATTACTATGTATATACGGATTGTGATGTAGTGCCCATAGAAGAATGCCCCGATAATGTATTGCAGTATTTTATGGACCTATTGGATAAATATAAGTACATAGAGAAAGTAGGTTTTGGCTTGAAGATAGATGACTTGCCTGACCATTATGCAGATAAAGAGAAAGTAATTGAATGGGAGAAAAAATTCTGGGTAAACGAGATTGCGCCGAATATTTACAAAGCAGAAATTGATACAACGTTTGCGCTCTATCGCCCATATACCAATGGTTTTTTATGGCTACAACCCGCTTATCGGACAGGAGGCAAATACATTGCCCGCCACCTGCCATGGTATGAAAACTCAGCAGCCCCTAAAGAGGAAGATATTTACTACATGAGTCATATTAAGGGAGGAATATCGCACTGGATGCCGGCAACAAATGAAGGCAGTAAATAAATATATATTTACATTCTATGAATAACCCACTGGTAAGCATTTGTATACCCACCTATAATGGTAGTGCATACCTTGCCCAGTGTATTGAATCGGCCAGTAAGCAAACCTATGGTAATATTGAAATATTGGTTATTGATGATAAGTCTACCGACGACACCTGTTTACTGATTGAAAAATATGCAGCAGAAGACACGCGTATTAAACTGATACGTAATGATCAAAACCTGGGTCTTGTTGGGAACTGGAACAAATGTATTGACGAAGCTAAAGGAGAATGGATAAAGTTTCTTTTCCAGGACGATTACTTTGATGCCAATTGCATAAAAGTAATGGTGGAAAATATTTCCGATTCTGATAGGATAGTTACTTCAGGCAGGAATATGGTTTTTGAAGAGTCGTTGGACGAGGCATCAAAAAAGTATTCAATAAATGAAACACTGACTTTTCCGAAACTGGGTGTTCATTCTGAGAAACCAATAGTTATTACAGCACAGCAAGTTTCAGATTTTGCTGCTAATAATATTTGTATGAATTTTATTGGCGAGCCTACCGTTGTTATGTTCAGAAAAGATGTCGTGCAGGAAGTAGAATACGTCAACCCTGATATGATACAAATATGCGACCTTGAATACTTTCTGCGCATAGCAACCACATACGGCATCAAGTATATTCCACAACCACTAACTTACTTCCGTGCAGGTGCACATAAAGGTTCCACTTCAAGCGCTAACAGGTCGAAAAAACTATTCTCTTTAATTCATATTGACCCTATAATTACTACTCACCAGTTATTGTATGCCCCGGTATTTAAATCGTTCAGGGAAGCAATATCAGCAAAGCAGAAAAACAAATTGAAATTATATTTCAGAACGCATGTGTATGAAGCACAACAGGCTGCACTAAAAGCAGGCAATGAAGAAAGAGATATTTTTGAGCAGGTGTGTAATAAATACCCTGAAATAAAGAATTACAGGGATGGCAGCTTTTTCACCAAAATTATTTTGTTTTTTATAAAGCTAAAACGAGCATCTGCATAGAAAGAATAATTTTACACTTTACCTGATAAACACTACAAATGGTTTTTGACTGCTTCACCTTCTTTAATGAGCTCGACATACTTGAAATTCGATTGAATGTATTGAATGAAGTGGTTGACAAGTTTGTGCTTGTTGAAGCTACCAAAACCCACCAGGGTAAAGAGAAGCCACTACATTATGCCGAAAATAAGGCCAGGTATGCCCAATTTGCAGACAAAATTATTCATATCATTATTGACACCTACCCTGCTCAGGATGACAGCTCAGCATGGACGCTTGAGCGTTATCAGCGAGAAATGATACAGGAAGGCTTAAAAACGGCCAAGCCGGGAGACACTATTCTTGTTTCGGATGTAGACGAGATACCCAAGCCGGAAAAAATAAAAGCGTTAATAGGGAAAAGAGGAATAAAAGTATTTGTTCAGGAAACACACTATTATTTCCTTAACTGTGTAAACGCTGGTAATGAATCCAGGTATAAGTGGTGCGGAACTATAATGGCAAACTATAGTAGTAAGATATCTCCTCAGTTATTACGATATATAAGTATTCAATTCCTAGGTGTTTATTCCGACAGGCTTATCGTAAGGCTGTATTCTCGCTTAAAAATACTGCAATGGAAACTAAAACTCGGGCAGAATATTTATACGGTCGATGATGGTGGCTGGCATTTTAGCTTCCTGGGGGGAGTAGAAAAGATTATTAAAAAACTTGAGGCTTTTGCCCATTCGGAATATAATACGGCGGAATATAAAGACCCTAAGAAGATTGAACAGGCACTTGATGAAGGCAAGGATCTTTTCGGCAGAGATTTCAAATACAAGTTTGTGCCAATCGATAATTCATTTCCGGCCTATATTGTTGCTAATAAAGATAAATACAGCAACCTGATAAGGGACAATAAGCTCAGCAAATAATATGGCTAAACCTGATATAAGCATAGTTATTGTCAGCCATAATGTATGGGATTACCTGGATAAATGCATTCATTCTATACTTTCTCAAAAAGGAATTGTGCCTGAAATTATTGTAGTGGACAATAATTCTACGGACGGAACCCTTAATAACCTTAACATAAATCATTCTGCAGTAAGAGTTATTTCCAATAAAAACAATGCAGGCTTCTCTGCAGCCAATAACCAAGGTATAAAAGCTGCAACAGCCGACGTTATTCTGCTATTAAACCCAGATACTGAAATAACTGGAGTAGATACCCTGCGAAAAATGACCGATTACCTGGTTGGTGACAGTAATATAGGCATATTGGCACCTAAACTTTTAAATACCGATGGTTCTTTTCAGCCTTCTTTCTGGAACTTTCCAAGGGTAACAGTTATATTATTGGAACTATTCTTTTTGCATACGAGTAATAAAATCAATATTCCTAAAGCGCCAAAGGAAATTCAGGGAGCATCGGGAGCCGCATTATGCTTGCGAAAAAGCCAAGCAAACAGTTTAGACGGATTAGATGAGAACCTGTTCTGGATGGAAGATATTGACCTTTGTTACAGAGTTGCCAAAACAGGTAAAAAAATCATATACAATCCAGATCTTAGGGTTATTCACCACGGAGGCAAAAGCTCTGTTAATAAGCAACTTGTAACCATCCCCAACCAGGTTATAAGCAAAATCAAGTATTTCAAAAAAAATGGCTCATGGATGCAATTTGCTCTCAGCGACTTTTTAAGTTTTTTATTTATTCTAAGCCGGTTAGTGGTATTCTCAATGCTATCTATCGGTGGCAATTCCATATATGTACTAAAGCGTAAGGCATATTTCAGGGCCTTTTTCAGTTATATGCGCTATAATTTTGCTGGCGACAAGGGAATAATCAGCTAGAGCCCCATTCCCGAGGCTGTTTCACAAATTTTAAATACATTTCAATTAAATATGTCTATGTAATTGCTATTTCCTTATCTTTGCGCCCTTCGTAAAAAGTTCTGCTATTAGTATCGGGGTGTAGCGTAGTCTGGTTATCGCGCCTGCTTTGGGAGCAGGAGGTCGTCAGTTCGAATCTGGCCACCCCGACAACAACCTGATCCCGTAGCTCAGCTGGATAGAGCAACAGATTTCTAATCTGTCGGTCGTGGGTTCGAATCTCGCCGGGATCACTGGCCTCGGTAAAGAATCATGAAATTTCATCGTCACTCGACAAAAGATACAATACATGGGGTCTGCTAGTTCAGCAAAAAAGCTTTTACTATTCTTTGCTCCCGTATACATTATTGTCTTCTGCTCCATTTTTATTGCCAAGTCCTCCCCATTCTACATGACTGAACCCGACCCCAGCTATATCCATTTATTTAATGGAATGAACCTTGCCAGCGGAAATATGGAAATTGGAAATACCGATAATCCGGGTACAACCATTCAGTGCTTTGCTGCAGCAGTAATTTTTATAAAACACATCTTGAGTGGTTCCGCCCCACTTTACCAGGATGTGATACTGCACCCGGAAAGCTATTTATTTACCTGTAGCGTTCTATTACTAATACTATTTGCATGCATTAATTATATAACTGGCGTCTATATTTTTCGGCGCACGGGCAGTATTGGCTTGTCAATGCTATTCCAACTAATTCCGTTTATTAATATCAACATTATAAAATGGGTTGTTGTATTATCACCGGAAGCCATGATAATTATTATGGCGAACTTCTTTTTGGCTTACCTGTTTATTCATGCACCCGAAAATAAAATGCAGGGAGAAAAACAACCCGCATCCAAAACAATTATTCTGTTCGGATTGTTTTCTGCTTTCCTAATCGTTTCAAAATATACCTGTTCTCCTATTGTACTGCTTGTATTATTTATGCTTAAAAGCAACAAACAACGTCTGCAATACATTGGTGTTGTAATTCTCTCATTTTTCATATTTATTATTCCTGCACTATCAAAAATGCAAAACATGTACCAATGGGTACACGATCTTGCAACGCATGATGGTCTGCATGGAAAAGGTGACAACCGAATAATAGACCCGATGCAATTTAGCCATAATTTAAAGGGCTTGCTGACTACCGATGCAGTTTTCACGTCTATTTATAGCATTATTACACTAGCATTTATAATTACAATAATAAACTGGCTTCGTAAAAAAGAAACTCTTCCATACTTCAGAACCATCATTGGAATATGGATTTCCATTACCCTGCTATTACTAGCTGTAGCAAAACATACCGAATTCCATTATCTTATTTTTGCTGAATGTTGTTTTCCATTGGCACTAATAGTATCATACACCATTCTCTCTGCTTCTTTTTCTCCATTAATTCAACGCTATAGCAAACATGAAAAAGCAATTCTATATTCTTTCTTCTCGCTTTTTGTTTTGTTCTTAATAATTGAAAAAATACGGTATATACCAAACAAGCATCCAAAATATGTTGGCATGGACAAATACATTGGCAAGTATAAAGATGTTCCTTTGGTAATTTCAGTTAAAAGCGGTTTGGCATGTGAACGTAACGAACCCGCCTTCTATCTGGGTTACATGTATGCAGGAAACACCCAAGATACATATGCAGCGTTTCTTGACAAAATCTACCCGAATACATTTATCTATTGGAGCAATACGAATAGATTATGCCATTGGAACAAAACATTGGCCATGGGTGACTTTATAGCAAAAAAAGATAGCCTATTGATATATACAAAAGGGTATGAGGACACAGCTCAAACGACATTAATTAACCAGTTCAGCTTACACAGCACAAGGCAACTGATTCATTCCGATGCAGAAACCCAGCAAAGCGTTTATTTGCTTACTAAATAGAGCGTAGTAAGTCCTGTTTTATTTTTTACATTTGCCCATATACAATTTATCCTACTGATTTTGAAAACCCCCTATTTTTATTTAAGCTCTCTTTTAGTGTTATGTTTTTTTTCCTGCCAGCACCATCAGGAACAGGCTCAAAAACAAAGTGAAGCTTTTAAACCGGCAAAAACTATTGAAGCCAAGCCGCCACGAATTGTATTATTCGATACCTGCAAAAAGCCTTTAACTGTTACTATTCCCGATAAACCCTCTACCTACCAGATGACCACTGGGGGAGGTGAAGTTACAGTGCCTTTGCTACCTAACGAAGTTAAGTCAGCAGGTTTTTTAGCACTAATTCAAAATTACGGTGCCACTCAAGGCTTATTATGCGACAAAATAAAATGCTGTTATGCCGACCATTTAGGAAACCTTTGGTTTGGTACGGACGACAGATAATATAGTATTGAGCATATACGAAGATAAAAGCGGGAACATGTGGTTCGGTGTGCTTAATGGAGGCATAACATGTTATGATGGGAAGTCGTTTAAGCATCTTAGCATAGGTAAAGGAAGCGACTTAGCTAACATTAATTATATAACCCAGGACACAAAAGGGAATATGTGGTTCGGAACATATGGTGGGGCTGCCAGCTATGATGGTAAAACATTCACTATTTATAATAAAGATAAAGGGCTGGCAAATAATTCGGTGTTTGGTATAGCAGAAGATTCGAAAGGAAATTTATGGATAGGTACCTCAGGCGGTGTATCTTATTATAATGGTAAAACATTTACCAATTACACTACCGAGCAAGGGCTTGCAAATAATATAATCAGGGCAATAAAGATTGACAAAAGTGGAAAAGTATGGTTTGCTACTTACCTGGGAGGTATATCTTGCTTTGATGGTAAAGCGTTTACAAATATTACAAAAGCAGATGGGCTTATAAGTAATAACATTAAATGCCTGATGGAAGACAAGGCAGGCTTGATGTGGATAGGAACAGATAAAGGCGCAGAGCGGTATGATGGAAAAACGTTTACCACTTTCACAACCGCTGAAGGCTTAGCAGGTAATAATATATGGGGTATAATACAGGATAAAAGTGATAGAATATGGTTCGGTACTGCCGGTGGTGGTATTTCAGCATACGATGGAAAAGCATTTACCATGTTAACTACATCACAAGGTTTAGTTGATAATGCTGTTAACAGCGTCTATGAAGATAAAAGTGGTAACCTTTGGTTTGGTACTGTCAGCGGGGTTTCTAAATACGATGGCAATACTTTCACAAACTATACCTATAACCAGGGGCTGGCTAACAGTACCGTTGTAAGCATTTGCCAGGATAAAGATGACAACATGTGGTTTGGTACAGCCGGAAGAGCAATATCACGCTTCGATGGCAAAACATTTACAACATATACACGCGCACAAGGTTTAGGTAATAATGCAGTTTTTGCCATGCTCAAAGACAAAAAAGGAGAAATGTGGTTCGGCACATTTAATGGCATTTCACATTACGATGGTAAAAATTTTGAAACCTATTCTAAAGCACAGGGCATGCCTGCAACTCAAATTGTAAGTATGATGGAAGACAGTAAAGGCAATCTTTGGATGGGTTCAAACGAAAATGGTGTTGTGCGTTACGACGGCAAAACATTTACCAGCTACACAGTTGAACAGGGGCTTCCATCTAACTGCATTGTAAGTATACTTGAAGATAAAAAAGGGAATATATGGTTTGGAGCCGATGGTGGTGGCTTAAGTCGTTTCGATGGCAAATCATTCATTAATTATTCTATCAATGAAGGCTTGCTCAGCGACGTTGTAATGCAAATACTGGAAGATAAGGAGGGTAGAATATTTTTAGGAACCAAAAACGGGATGAATGTACTTACCGGTTTTTCAGTTGCCGGTGGTAAGAATATTGAAGCAGACAATTCATTAACTAACGAAGAATTAAAAAAATACACACCGGTACTTGAAACATATAACCGGGAGAATGGATGCCTGATGTATGATTTGAATTTAGGACAACAAGATGCTGCAATAGATAGCAAAGGAATTATCTGGGTTGGTACCGGAAGCGATAAAACCGGCCTTGTACGGTTCGATTACAAAGCATTGAATAAGAATTTAAACCCGCCGAAAGTCGTTATTCAGAACCTACGTATAAATGAAGAAAATATAAATTGGTACAATCTTGCACCATCTACCCAAACAGATTCTGCAACAGTAGCAATGCAGGAAGTTACCACGTATGGGAAACAGCTAAAGTCAACTGAAGAAGATACGATCCGTTCAACATATTCGGGCATTCGTTTCGATAGTATTACACGGTTCTACCCATTACCTGTGGATCTTAAATTACCGTATGCATTTAACCACATCACTTTCGAGTTTGCAGCAATAGAACCTGCAAGGCCTTCTTTAGTTAAATACCAGTATATACTGGAAGGGTATGATAAAGAATGGAACCCGG
>Ga0206929_1128_pt1 | contig 19499 bp, 17 predicted proteins | sample Alteio_BWOrgHeat_19_FD_152929 | JGI IMG/M metagenome (GOLD analysis project Ga0206929, IMG submission 152929) | Enriched cells from forest soil in Barre Woods Harvard Forest LTER site, Petersham, Massachusetts, United States -... | ecosystem: Environmental > Terrestrial > Soil > Temperate forest >...
ACTCGTTCTTCTTTCTTTGGTTATTGCATCGCCCTTTGCCTGGTATTTTATGAATGAGTGGTTGCAGGGATTTGCCTATCGGATCGACATGAGTCTGCTGATTTTCCTGCTGGCGGGTGCGATGGCACTGGCTATTGCCATCATCACCATCAGTTTTCAAGCCATCAGGGCAGGCATTGCGAACCCGGTGAATAGTTTACGTTCAGAATAATTCAGAGGTGTGACGCTGGTCTCCTATATAAAACTACCTTGTCAGTGAATCAATTTCTGTCCCCGGGTAATACGTGGTTATTCCCGGACCGGCCAGGTTGGTGACCGAACCTATCGCGGGAAAACTTAATACCAGCGAATGACTTGTCAAATTAAGAATTTGAGCTGTGGTTGTGTCGTGCAGACTACCAATGGTGTCCTGGCTCACAAATATAAATCCATTTTGTTTTTTGTTGATGTAAAAAGCGATTGAGCCTGACGAAACCTTATAAGATACGGTGTCAATACTAAAAGGCAAATAAGCGGTTACATATGAATAGGCGCTATCATTTTGACCAAAAGTGAAATAGTCATTGGGTGAATCGGTCTCCACAAAATTATTCCTTGGACTCGCTGGGAAACTGGCGGTTCGGGAAATCAGGGTCCATTTATTTTGTAAAAGACTATTTGCACCGTTGTTGTTAGCTGCATCCTTGCTACAGGAAATCATTGTAATAACGAATGCTCCCACGAGCAGATTTCTGAAAAAGGAATTGAGCATATTATTTGAATGTCCAATGATCATTTGAACGGTAAATTGCCTTTTTTGTTGTTCCGGTGAGTTGCGCAGTCATTCAGTTCACCTGTCGTTTATAGTTGCCGGAGGAGTAATGCCACACATTCGTAAATAAGCCCTTGACAGCTTTTTACCGATGCTGGTCAACCAGAATGGTATTTCCATCGGGATCAGCTATTATAAAACCTGCAGGTCCGGAAGTCTTCTCGTCTGCCTCTTTTACAAATTGGATTCCTTTATTTTTTAAATGTCGCTGAATTTCTCTGACATCGTCAAACTGCTCTATGTTTTTAGCGTTTTCATCCCAGCCCGGATTAAACGTTAAAATGTTGCCTTCAAACATTCCCTGAAACAGTCCGATGAGGGAGTTTTCATTTTTCATTACGAGATAGTTTTTCTTAACGTCGCCTGCAAAGGCGGTAAAACCAAGGTTTTCGTAAAATTGTTTTGAAGCATTAATGTCCCTGACATTGAGGCTTAATGAAAATACTCCCAGTTTCATATTTTCTCTTTTTTAAATGTTATTGTTGATTGTACTGTATTTGCAAAATATGCCATAAATTATAAAAGAACTGGCGCCTCCATCCCTTTTTTACAGACCTATCTAATGGAATAATTATGATAAGAACTATTTGCATCCTGCTGCTGGCTTGGTTTGCATCCCCAAACCATACCTATTCACAAACACGTGCCATTGACAGTTTGAAACGACTGCTGCAGGTGACGAAGCAGGATAGCAGTCGCAGCCTGCTGTCGGCGCAAATCGGTTCTGAATTCGCTCTCTATAAATCGGATTCTGCCCTGAATTGGGCGGAAAAGGGTCTGCAGTTAGCCACGCAAATTCATTTTCTAAGGGGGCAGGGTGTGTGTAAGAGAGTAATCGGCTTCGTATTATCTTCAACAGGAAATGAAGCAGATGCCCTGCAATATGCACTGGATGCCTTGAAGATTGCTGAAAGCACACATAATCAAAATGATATGGCCGCTGCCTTGTCGACGCTGGGCGTCGTCTATGCAGCTCAAGATGATTATATCAAAGCCATCGAATACACATTGATGGCAAAAGATATAGCGGGGCGTATTCATGACGAACGTCGTCTGATGATAGCCGAACTAAACCTGGGGTTTCATTTTGAAATGATTAAAAAATACGATTCTGCGATTTATTATTCAGAACAGTCTTATGATCTCGGCATCAAGACGGGCGATCAGTTAACCATCGGGAGCGCTTTGGAGAGCCTGGGAGACATTTATTTGGAATTGAATCTCATTCCCCAGGCAATGGACAATTACAGGAAAAGCATACCCCATTGCAGGATGGCCGAGGATAATGCGGATTTGTGTGTGTCGTTCATGGGTATGTCGAAAATTTTCAAGAAGGAAGGCCGGAATGATTCTGCCCTGATTTGTATAAAAATCGCCAATTCAACAGCAAAGGAAGCGGGCTTATTATATGAACAATATTCGATATACAGTATGCTGGCAGATTATTATAAGAATGATCATAAGATGGATAGCGCTTTCGCCTATCTTTCGCAAGCAGTTATAGCAAAAGATAGTCTGTACAATCAGGAAAAGACAAAAAAAATTCAGAGTCTGACGAGGGAAGAATCCCTGCGCCAGCAGGAGATCGCCGGGAGAAAGCAAAAGGCAGACGAAGATGCAAAAAGGACCCTCCAACTGACAGCCGTGGCTGTTTTTATTCCTGTCTTTTTTTTAATTATTCTTTTTCTAAGCAGGACGAAAGTGAAACCGCGTGTGGTAGAATTTCTGGCGATCTTTGACCTGTTGCTCCTCTTTGAATTTATAACAGATCTTGTTTTCCCATATATTGATACCTGGACGAACGACAGTCCCTTGTGGGAACTCGCAATCCTGGTGGTTATCGCCGCCCTGCTGGAACCCCTTAGCTACAAATTTGAAAACTGGGTGAAGACGCATCTCTCCCGACCTTCAGCACCTGCTTTAGACAATTTACCAGTATGAACTATTTACTTAATTTTCTATACTTCGTGCCTATGTAGTCAACGAAGTCAGGTTCAATTCTCTGCCGGCGCAGAATCGATTGGATTTGCGCTCTGTGATGTATGGAATGATAATTTAATTGCAAAGCAATGTCCTTTGGCGTGGCCGCCCACCTGGTATTGTCGGAACCAGTGAAAGTAACCTCAGTTGATAATTCTTCTTCTGTCTTCCGGGCGATATAGTTGAGCCAGGGGATTAAGCTTTTTGTCCATTCATCCTCCAGTCTGTCAAAATCATAAACCGGTTCCCACCAGCTCATTTTATTTGCATTGGGGTCTTGGATAACTCTTGCCATCCATTTATATTGACAATTAATCAGGTGACTAAATAGTTTGGTGGCTTCCCTATCATCGCTGAGCAACCTGATTTTGCCGAGCAGTTTTTTATTTGTCTGATCGTTGTAACTAAAAGTCTCTGTTAAATAGGTGTTCAATTGCATATCCAACTTATTTCACAGAAATAACAGTTGCCTGCTGGCAGACAGTCCGGCCTGGTGATTTTTTTATTTAGAATGTTTTAAGGTTTTAGCAGCGCCTGCAATGACGAAAGCAATTCCACTGTATGCAAGCGCCAAAAAAGCGCTGGTGACTTCACCTCCCATATCAGCAGAAGACGCGACGAACAACCTCGGGATGTGGAGAATAGCAAACCAGATAAAAATCATTGCCCCTAACATAAAAGCAAATAATTCCGGTCTGATTTTTAGAATAATCGCAATACCAGATCCCAGCAATCCTACACCGCCAGCAATAGTCCAGAAAATAGGGCCGGGTATCCACGATGGGACCATTGTTGATGCCTCTTTGGTAACAAGAAAATGAAGAATACCGAAACTAATGATTGGTACGGCAAACAAAATAGAACCGAAGGGAATTAACTTTTTCCAAAATCTCTCGGAGAGATTTTTGCCCGTTTCTGAAAAATAACCCGCAATAACAAATGCCCCACCAGCTAATGCCAGTTCTTTCACTGCATTCTCCCATTCCCCCAGGTGCATGTACCTGGACTTATCCATAAACTGATATGGAATATATAAAAAACAAAATATCAACAGAAGTACCCATCCGAATACGAATGAAACCGGCCTGGTCCTTTTTGCAAATGCAATGAAAGCACCGACCAGAATCAGGAGAGCTCCCGAAATATTAGTGATCACTGTGGGGACGGAGTTCAGGAAATTCAGCGGTGGTAGCAGCATATAGGGGAAGGCTTTATAAATTATAGTCGGGAACCCCATCCCCGCTATAGCTATACCATAAAAAATGCGGCCAATATCAGATACTTTTCCCATTGGATTAACTCATTTAATTTATAATACAGTTAACTGTTTCTTTTCAAATAATTTAAAAATCCATTCAAATATTCAAGATGTTCCTTCAACATATTATTATATCCTCTGAGTGCGATGGTAAATGTCCAATAATTATTATACAGCAAGTCCATTTTTTCCTGATCTTTTGAAATTAAAACATGTATATCGGATGGTATTCTATTTGTTGCATTATATAAATGAAAAAATCGGTTGGTAGTTGTGCCATCTAAAATTTGCTTAAAGGAAGTCCAGGTCTGCGCATAGTAATCTGTAACAAATCTTTCCTGCATTTTAATGTCATTATTTTTGGATTCATATAAAGCAATGCTGTCGGCTACCTTGCTTGTCTTAATCAGGCTATACCCTCCTGCATTCCTTAGTTGCACCAGGGTCAGATCATGGAACTGAAAGAGATGCAACGAGATAGTGTATTCAGCTGCATAGTAAAATATAGAATCCTGAACGGCGACATTGGTAAAATTATTTTTAGATACTTTCATAAGCGAGTCGATTCCCTTCAATTCCATATCATTTCTGTTTATCAGGCCTTTCAAATCAGCCGTGTCATTTTGTATATTGTTTATTAGCCCAATGATATAATCCGTTTCACGATGCCTTTCAGAAATATTTTCTCTTATTGTTTCAGCAAAAAACCCAAGTGTCACTGCTAAAAAAATCATCAGGAATTCAAGAAGATATTCTTTCCACTTTTTCTTATTATGATGCAAATCCGGGTGATGATGTACTTCCATGTCCTGGGTGTTTGTCGGTAATAATATTTTAAGGATTTTGATATTAAGATACGATCGTTTGGCCATTCCGGTGTCAATTACCTGCTTCAAAATAGGCCGGGAATTATTGGTAACTTAGACTCTTCCCTTCCAATTCCATCTTTTAAACCCGATGGCATTTCCAGACCTTAAAACTCAATAAATGAAAAACAGGAGAGAATTTTTGCAACTTGGATCAGTCGGTTTATTAAGTCCTTTGATGGCATCAGCTTATAAGCCGAATAAAACCCAGGCTGAAAATAAATCGGGAATTGTCAGGCAGCCAGAAGAAGGAGAAACTTTTTTTGTCAGAGAAAACACCCCGATAACGATTCAGATCTCCAAAAGAATGGATTCTGTTGAAGATATTTCACTGTGTACGGAAGAAATACAGCCTGGAAGTAAAATACCTGTTCATAAACATCTGAACGAGGATGAATTTTTCATTTTCATAAAAGGAACCGGAACCATTGAAATAGATGGACAGGAATTCCCGGTTAAGCCGGGAACCAGTGGATTGGTGCCACGCGGTGTCTGGCATAGCATAAATAACAACAGTTCTGAATTGTTGATTTTTACCTTTGGATATTCACCCGCCGGCTTTGAAGATTTCTTCAGGCAAATCGGCACGCCAAAGGGAGTTTCTTTCAAGGCAAAGACAGCCAGGGAAATTTCGTTGATTGCCGTGAAATACGGAATGGTTTACAAATGATAATCCCGTGACTAGAAAGAATATTCTTCAAACCTGTAAGCCCTGCCGGGATCAACAACTTAATTGTTGGGGACAAGGGAATAATCGTTAGATTCACATTACCCCTAAACCAACCAACTTGAAATGCTATTTCGCGTTTTTCTTATTTGCATTGACTACAACCAAGATTTACCCACAGTCTGTTCCAACCGCTCTGATTCATGTGACTGTTATTCCAATGACATCCCCGGCGGCGCTAAGAGACATGACTGTTTTAATATCCGGCAATAAAATTACCGGCATCGGGAAAACGGGAGAATTAAAAGTTCCGGATCATGCGATCGTCGTTGATGCCAGCGGTAAATTCCTGATCCCGGGTTTATGGGATATGCATGTGCATGTATTTCACTATCGTCATCCGAACCCTCCGGATACGTACGATTTTCCATTATTTATTGCCAACGGCGTTACGGGCGTCAGGGAGATGTGGACTAAGGGAGAAAAAATGAATCAGATAAAAATCTGGCGCCGGCAGTTTTATGATCAGCCAGGAACAGTTCCACGTTTTGTAGCTGTCGGTACGTTGGTAGATGGCTTGCCCAACACCTGGCCGAATTGCGATACCGTATCAACGGCTGAAGAAGCAAGGATGATGGTTGACAAAATCAAAGCGAGTGGTGTTGATTTTGTAAAAGTGTATGACAATCTTAACCGGGAATCCTACTTTGCCATTGCCGATGAAGCAAAAAAGCAGCATATTCCATTTGCCGGTCACATACCATTTAGCATTCTTTTGAAGGAAGCTTCCGATGCAGGTCAGAGAAGTGTTGAACATCTTACCGGAGGCAGTACGGAAGATTGTGGAATATTAGAGATCCTAGCAAAGACTGATTTGCCAGAAGCTAAAGCCTCTGGGTCTCCCGATCTACCATATATAGAACAGGTTATGGCAGTATGTGATGAGAAAAAAGCAATAACTCTCTTTCAGCATTTTGCTGAGAACGATACCTGGGAAGTACCGACACTGGTTATTAAAAAAACAATGTCGACCGACTCTGCCACTTTAAACCACGACGAAAGACTCAAATACATTCCCGGAGGAAGGGACTCAGACTATGGCGCGTATTGGTGGTTCACCCAGTCACCAGGAATAATGGACACTTTAGTGAAGCAGAAACTTCGATGTTTTGAGTTGGTCAGATGGATGAATAAGGCCGGAATGAAATTTATGGCGGGAACAGATGTGTCCATTCCATACAGCCTTCCCGGTTTTAGTCTGCATGATGAACTTGGATTATTTGTTGAAGCGGGCTTCACTCCGTTCGAGGCTTTAAAGACCGCAACCATTAATCCGACAATATTTATGGGCATGTCAGATTCACTTGGCACCATTCAAAAAGGAAATAATGCTGATTTGATTTTACTGAATGCAAATCCATTGGAAAACATACACAATACCAAAAGCATTTATGCGGTCATTGTGAATGGGAAATATCTTTCCAGAGAGGTATTAGATAAAATGCTTTCAGATGCTGCAGATCTGGCGAAGAGAAATTGATTTTTCAAACGCTTGGGGAACGCTAAATAAATTGGGGTCAAAATGCATATTGCAGAAAGCAATTTGGTCATGTCTTTTTGGTTAGATGCATACCAAAAGAAATTCCATAAATTGCCGTCAATCCAGGAGATATTTCTTAGTGCAGATCGATTCGAATTATTTACGGTGTGATCTTACAGTGGTATTTCTCAGTTTTAAAATCGAGTTACCTGATCGGACTTTCGGTAAAGTATAGCCCTTGTTTTTCGTCGTGCTGTGCTGCTTTGGTAGCTTTTTTGAATGTTTGATATGGAAAGAAAATAATTCTCCTGAAGACCCTGATCCCGCCTGTATTGCAACGGATCCATTCTGAGAATCATTTGTGTGGTACTTTTTCACCCGCTGACTATCATTACCAGAAATGAAAATGGAATTTGTCCAACCACTGGAATTGGAAAAATCCTGTACGAGTACTTCGCTTCCGTTTTTCCAGTACAGGACCAACGGACTGCCATGCTTAGATGTTCCTTGTAATTCTTTACCTGCCAGATAAATGTCATGATCCTGAACAACAATAGAATTCGCCATTGAATAATTTGAACTGTCGGTAATGGCCACCGCCTCCCCGTTCATCCAATATTTGGCAACAAAAAAATGGCCATCCTTAAATTCGCCTCCGGCTGCATAGACATCACCTTCTGCGATTGTTACAGAAAGCGCGATGGCATTATTTGAACCATCCGTAAGATGGAATGGGACCCCATTTTTCCAGTATTCAGCAATCATATTTCCATTCGCTCTATTCATTTCACCTCCTGCAACATAAATATCGGTTCCTGAAATGGTTAATGAATAGGCATGTGCTTCTTCAGAACCGTCCGTAAGGGTCATGGACCTCCCGTTCTTCCAGTATTTGGCGACATAATTTGTTCCAATATTTTCATCACCCGCCACATAGACATCATTTCCAACAACGACGATTGCGTATGCATCTGCATTATGTGTTCCATCCGTGAGTGGAACAGCATTCCCGTTTTTCCAATATTTTGCAGCTACCGTTCTTCCATTGCTTTCATTTCCCACAACATAAACATCATTTCCCGAAAGCGTTATGGCGTGCGCTACCGCCGGGGCTGTACCGTCGGTCAGTGGAACTGCCACCCCGTTTTTCCAATATTTCGCAACATTATTGGTTCCGTTGAATTCATATCCCGCAACATATACATCTTCACCGGAAACAACGATGGAAGTCGCCTCCGCATAATTTGAACTGTCTGTAAGGGCTACTGCTTTCCCGTTTTTCCAGTAGGTCGCATTACGACGAAATTCATCGCCAGTGCTGCCCGCCAGATATATATCGGGCGCGGGAGATTCGGTTTGACTATCCGAAAGATCGGATTCTTCTGAGTCATATTCCGTGCTGCAGGAGCATAATGCAATGGATATAATGAAAAACAGAAAAGATAATTTCCCTGAAATATAATATTCAGGGAATGGTCGGGGTTGGGGTTTGTGTATCATAAAAGTCATGTTTGTTATGACATTGAGATACTGAAGTTATTCCCGCCAAATACTTTTTCCCAATTGATAAATACTAATTGAGTCTAACGGGAATCAAGGACCGCCTTTTTAAAAAAAGTTAACATTTCATTTAGTGCTCATTTGCAAAAAATACTTGAGATTTTCTGGTCACCGTCAGATACTCATAAATTTTGTTGCCCCATTTGCAAAATTTACTAATGAACGAATACGGCCTGAATCCAACCAGAACTGTTTAGGAATTGGATATAAACCAGCGTGCGGCAGCTTTTTGGAGTTTGCTGCTATCCTGGTCCTTGTCAGATGCCCAGGCGATAATCCCATCAGGGCGAATTAGTGCAGCGCTCAAACCCAATTGTTCCTTGGCCCGGCCCGACATATATTTCATCTGATCGGCATATTCACCCGCCAGATTTTTAAGTGAAGCATTCATATCGAAATCAAGCAGTATTCCCCGGCCATCGCGCATGAACTCGCCAATTCTTGAACCGTTTTCGAACTCAAAGTTTGGAACGCTGTGGCCTGTCAGCGGGTGGTCGCCACCGAGATCGTACTGTGTGAAAATACCCCACGCTCTTCCTGCAAAATAAGTTGCACCATCGCGCGTATTCATCAGGTCGCGGACGATGGCATTCAGTGCGCGTGCCTCCGGGTCCGGTCTCATGATTGCAACCTGGGCACGAGACCAGTCAAGCACCCTAACCCCAATCGGGTGCCTTTCGAAATAATAACTGTCCAACAAGCCTTCCGGCGCTTTGTTTTGAATTGTTGCAGCAAGCTTCCAGCCCAGGTTCATGGCATCGCCCAATCCTAGGTTAAGACCCTGACCTCCCAATGGTGAATGAATATGTGCGGCATCGCCAGCTAAAAGTATCCGTCCGTTTCGGTAGGTTGTAGCTTGTCGTGACCGGTCAGTCCATGTTGTCGCGATATGCAGGGCGCTGATGGTAACGTCGGTGTTCGAAATGCGCCGTAGAAGCGCCTGCACGTGTTCAAGCGTGACCGGCTTTTCTGAATTATGAAATGCTCCGCCATCAAAATCCTGTATTATCACATAACCTGGCTGGGATTGGAGGTACATGCCTGTCGGCGTCAGATTACGGCCTGGCTTGAGTTTCTCGGGGTTGGCAATGTCAACCTGAGTAGTATAGCCGGTAAACTCCGGCTCCGTACCGGCGAATTCAAAATCGCCTGCCTTGCGAACAACACTGCGGCTTCCATCGCAACCGACGAGCCATTTACATTTAAAAGACTGGTCGCCTGACTCAACAGTAACTCCTTCTCCGGTTTGGTGAAAGTCAGTAACGGCAGCTCCGCGCCTGATTTCTACACCCAGGGCTTCCGCCCGGCGAGTCAGCACCGTTTCAAGCTCCTCCATTTCAGATATCAAACTGGCATCGGTCGAGCTGGACAGACGATACTTCCACTGTGAACTGTCAATATCGCCTTCATGAAATGGAATGCCGGCGAAGTGTCCAACCTGACGACGTGTCCCTTGTCCGGCATTTTGATGCGGATTTTTAAGGCGTTTATGAAACTCGAGTTTTTCCAGTAACCCGCGACGATAAAGTGTTTCAATAGTTGGCGCCGATAGCCCCCGTATACCGAAAGGAAATTGCTTCAAAGGCGAGTGCGGATTCTCCACCTTTTCCAGTATCAGGACTGAACATTTGGCCATGGCCAGTTCACAGGCGAGGAACAGACCTACAGGTCCAGCACCGGCAATGATTGTATCGTGATTAGATTGTGCGGAGGCCATAACGACGAAATAAAAATTCTACTTCAGATCTTCAAACCCGGCGTTGCCGGCTGCTCTGCATTCAGCGAGGTCCAGATTCCATGCAGTGGTGAGAAAATAAGGTTCGGCTCCCTTCGCATCCTTATTTGCATAACTGCATAAAATGCTGCGGGTCTCACCTGGTGCTAATTGCAGATAATTGTCGCTGAAGATGACTGGCAGAATATCATCGCCCGACCCGCCTTTTAGTGCCCGCAGGTGCGTCTGGAAAGCGACTGTTTTCCCCGTATTGGTAATGATCACAGTATACAAACTACTGTCCTGTTTTTTTGAACTCGTATAAGATATTTTCAATGAAGTTTTGCCGATGTCCTGCAATGCAGAAAAATCAGCATATCCGGTCTGCGGCGTCATGTACCACCTTGATTTCACCCAATCAAGCTCGTCCCCTTTTTTGGATAGCCAGTACCAGTTAATGCTTTTCACGTCTCCTTTTGCATCGCTGAGTTGCAGCCGCAGGAAATAAGTATCTGAAAGATCATTGATCTCTGGCAGCACAAAACATCTTTGTATGCTGTCGGGTTCAATGCTGGTAATAATGCTTTTGGAATACTTCAGGTCACCATCCAAATTGTAGATGTCCGCTTTGGCTTTTAGCCCGGAAAATTTATACAGCAACGAATTCGTAATAACTACTTCGTTATTGGTATAAGAATACATAATGTGCAGAGGTTCCATCGACTTTTTCATGCCGAAGTATGTACCGGCAGGATATAAATAGTAATCATATGTATGCCAGATCAGGCCCGGCCATGGATTGCTGCCCATCCATTGAACCACACCGGTAGCATTGTGATATTTATGCAGGCCAAATGATTCCATCATGGCACGGTGTGCCTCGTAGTTTTGTGCCTGCGCTTTAGCGATGTAATCCTTTATATCGGTTGCTTTCCCGTAACGTCCCTCAAGTGCATCGTTAAATACCTGTGTGTTGCCGAATGTCATGGTGCCGCAATGATATTTCCAGCTCGCTGTACTGAACCACAATGAATCTTTTGGTATAAATTTTATCAGGGATTCATAAGTCGGTATAGATGGTCCCGGCGATATTTCTGTCGCGAAACTCGATGCGCCGCCACGTTTCAGTGAAGAATCGCTTTCCCAATAAATGGGCGGTACCCACTCATACGGGCCGTTCATTTTTACACCGCTGAAACCTGAAACTTTCGACTTGGTGGCGTCAGCGGTTGAAATAGTCGGGTTGGGCCATTTCAGCGACGCTTCAATAGCCAGGTAATCCTGTTCAACCGTCGAATCGCGCGGCGGCATATCACTGCCGTTGAGCCATACCATCATGCTTGATTTATTTCGCAGCCAGAGCATCACGCTGCTGTCGGAAGCCATTGCAGCCGCACGTTTGGCGGCGTCCCAATTTTCGGGATATTGCCACGCGCCGCAACACATCCATCCACTCATCACCAGCATGCCATATTTATCGCAGAGCGCATAAAAATGATCGTCTTCCATTTTCCCTTCTGAGCGAACGATGTTCATGTTCATGTCACGATAAAGCCGGATTTCCTGTTCCTGGCGTTCGGGCGAACGGCGTTGAAAAATGTCCGGTGACCAGGCCGCACCTCTTAGTACAATGCGCTTGCCATTCACGATAAAAACACGCGATTTATCATCTATCAGCTGCGATGTGATCTGACGAATGCCGAAGTCCTCTGCGATGGTATTGCTGACCGTATTATCATGTGCCACGGAAAGTTCAATATGATTCAGGTTTGGTTTCCCATATTGCCAGGGCCACCAAATGCGTGGGTTTTTGATATTCAATTGCGGGAAATCAGCCGGGGTAAAAGTTATCCCGGTCGTTTCATTGCCATTTAGGTGAATTTTCTTTTTGAAACTGATATTGGAATTTATCTTACCCCTCACAATGACATCCTGCGGTTTGCCTGAATAATTGGTCACCAGCGCATCGACGGTAAGATGTGCTACTGCCAGGGATGGCAGATCGAATTTTGTAGTCACCAATGGATATTGAATAGCGACGCGATCGTAGATTTTGATTTCAATATTGTTGATGATTCCTGCATTGTAATCGGGGGGATAATGTATCCAGTCTGCATAATCAATCGCCAGATCACCACCATGTTTATTTGGATCGATCGGGCGTTTAATTTCCAAAGCAAGTGTGTTGATGCCTTCTGATTTAATATTTTTGGAAACATTCAGTTCTATGATCCGATAAGGATTTACAATTTGGTTTGAATCGGCTATGAGCACACCATTCAGCCAGACATTTGCTTTGTAGTTGATGCCATGTAGTCTGAGCACCACGTCCTTTCCTTTCTCAGTTTTTGGGAGTATGAACTCTTTGCGAAACCACCAGGTGGAATCAAGCTTCGGATCATTCAGCTTCTCGAAATTCCTATCATAAAACGGATCGAAATCATATACTTTATTTGACAATAAACCGGCGATGATGGTCGTAGGGACGCTTACTTTGTACCAGCCCGAAGTTTTATAACCGGCCTGAGACAGGCTTGCCCCGGCCTCAGCAACCTGCGTGGACGACTGCATCTGCCACCCGTCCCTTAATATCATTTTGAAATTTTCACTGCTTTGCGCGAATGCCTGCGCCATCATCAGAGATGAAATTGCGATTACGCCTATTTTTTTCATACATGAATTTTATGAGCCCGATAATAGCGCGTTCGTTGTGTTGGGTTCCACCTGATAAAGCACGTAGCCGCCCTTGACATCATGCTGGACATCTAATGTCTTGGTGTTTGTTCCCTGTGTCATGGTTACTTTGCTCCATTTTTCAGGGACATAAGTTTTGAGTGTTAACGGCAGATCGTATTTCGTTTTGTCCAGTGTATGGGTGAGTGATATACTGATCTTCCCGTCTTTTTCACTAGTCTTTACGGAAGCATGCTCACGCTCACGCATGTATTTGGCTGCATCGCCAAAAGTTGCAATCCAAAGTTTGTCTTCCCTGGACTTGATATAATTAAAATATTCTTCGAGTTTTGGGATCGGTGTCGGTTCCCAACCCAGGCTGTCAATGCCATGAAAAACAAGCACCAGCCACATGTCTTTATTTGCACATGCGGTATCGACCCAGGATTTCATCAATGTCAACGGCGTTTTATGCAATGGGCCCCGCTGCCATTGCACATAATCCTTATCGGTCGGATGAGGAAGTTCTTTGCTCGCGCGATCTATCTCTTTCAAAAATGGTTCAGGCATGCGGTTGCGAAGAGCGGGATAAATTGTGTATGCGATCTGCATCACGCGGTTGTCTTCATAGCCATAGGGAACTTCGCAGGAGAACGTGTATTTGTCGCCCAACTGATTTTTGATTTCTTCTTTACTATTCTCCAGTTCATAACGAATATTGGCTTCATCCAGACCGGGCATGGTGGCATGTGTGATGGAATGGCTCGCAATTTCATAGCCTTCCCCTGCATCTTTTCTGAAATCGTCCCAAGTCGATCCGACAGCTTCCTTATATTCCTGGCATGGCTTGTACCCGAGTTTAAAATCTCCGTTGCGCACTTTGGCGTAGAGGCTATCCATCAAATGAAAAGCCTGTTGTTTTTTTCCCAGATGAATACAAACCGCCTGCGCGTGTGTGATAGGTGATTGTTCCCATATAGCCCAGATATCCCGCTGCTGAACATCGCTCCAAAAAATTCTGTTCATTGGTCGGGATCGTAGCGGATTCTTTAATGATAACTTCTACCGGCCGTCCCACAAATTTGCCATGGTATGTAGAGCCGGTGATCGGGCCGGTGATGACAAAGAAAGTGGCGGGAATTTTCAACCGCTCCATGGCCGGCAACGCTCGGGTAAACTGGTTTCTGGAGGCATCATCGTACGTAATGGATACCGCACCGTTTTTACCATATTGCCATTCGGTGATCGTGGTGCTTCCGGTTTGCGCCTTGCACAGGCCGAATGATAAGCTGAGAACAGTAAGAGATAACAGAAGTTTGGGGTGGCTTGATAAATTAAGGTTCATAATGGACCATGAATTTATTGAAAATCGGAAATAACCCATGATATTATTTGTTAACCCCGGGAATGATCGAAGCAAATGACAATAGGATATTGAAAATCAAGTTATCAACAAGACGGCATATTTTTGGGATATTCGCAGGACATTTCCAGTCCTCCAATCGTCATTATAAATTATAAACGATGTTCAAAAATTTCTTAAAAGTTGCGCTACGCAATTTATGGAAGAACAAAGCTTTTTCTGCCATTAATATAGCCGGCCTTTCGGTTGGGCTGGCGGTCTGTCTTTTGATCGTGCTATATGTGAAAGATGAACTGAGTTATGATAAATATTACGCCCAGTCGGAAAGTATTTACCGAATTGACGCCGATATTTCTTTTAACGGAACCCAATTTATTTCAGCCGTCAGCCCGGCGCCACTTGTGCCAACATTGAAGAAAGATTTTCCCTTTGTGATTCAGTATACACGGACCCGGAATTTTGGTGATATTTTGGTAAAGAAGGATAATCAGAATATTCCAAACCACAATGCGGTATTTGCCGATTCCACTTTCTTCCAGGTATTTTCAATTCCCATGATCGCAGGTAACCGTTTAACGGCGCTGAATGAACCCAATTCAATCGTCATTGATGAAACAACAGCCAGAAAATATTTCAACTCAACCAATGTCATCGGCAAAACTTTATATGTCGATAATTCGGTCAACTGCAAAATCACAGGCGTTATCGAGGACTTTCCGCCGCAATCCCATTTTCATTTCAGCTTTATCCGGCCGATGCACGATACCTGGCACGATGATCAGGGTGATTGGCTGAGCAACAACTACCCAAGTTTTGTATTGGTACGGCCAGGGGTAACGAGAGCCGCCCTGCAGCATGCCGTCAATGCGACCATCGACAATTATCTCGCCAAACAACTTGAACAACTTTTGCACGTGAGTGCAAATGATATGAAAAACAGCGCCAATCATTTTATATATCCGGTTATGCCCCTTACAGATATCCACCTGTATTCGAACAAATCCTACGAATTCGAAGCCAATGGAAATATATCCTATGTGTATATTTTTTCCATTATTGCCATTTTCATTTTGCTGATCGCCTGTGTCAATTTCATGAACCTTTCAACGGCACGTTCTGCCAACCGCGCAAAAGAAGTGGGCATTAGAAAAGTAGCCGGATCCTTAAGGTCTCACCTCATTACCCAGTTTCTGACTGAATCCGTATTAACCAGCTTCTTTTCACTGGTACTCGCCATTGGAATTGCTGCTTTGCTATTGCCCTTATTCAACCAGCTTGCAGGAAAGGAAATGAGGGTGTGGACATTGTTTTCCACCTGGCTGCTGCCCCTTCTTGTCGCATTGATCATCGTCGTGGGTTGCGTTGCAGGAAGTTATCCCGCCTTTTATCTCTCATCATTTCAACCGGTACAGGTATTGAAAGGAACGATTGCCAAAGGTTTTAAAAATAGCTGGCTCAGAAGCGGATTGGTTGTTTTCCAGTTCTTCATTTCAGTGTCACTGATTATCGGCACCATTGTTATATACAATCAGCTCACTTTTATCAGAAGCAGGGAAATTGGTTATAATCGTGACCAGGTGCTGGTGATAAATAACGCATATGCCCTCGATAAAAAAATCAAATCCTTCAGGCAGGATCTGTTGAAAATATCCGGTGTACAAGACGCTACCATTACAGGATCGCTGCCTACTCAAACGTCATATAGTCAAAACGGATGGTTCAAAGACCCGACACTGGATGCAAAGCAGGTAAATATCATGACGGATTTCTATGTCGACCAGCATTATATCCCGACACTGGGTATGCAGATGGCAGCAGGCAGAAATTTTTCAACAGATTTTCTTACGGATTCATCCGCCGTGATTGTCAACGAAACGGCGGCGAAGTTGCTTGGATTTAAAAATCCGTTAACTGAAACCTTGTACCGGCCGGCGGGATATGCCAGCAGCGGGGGTTTCGCATCGAAGCCATTTCATATCATCGGTGTGGTGAAAGATTTTAATTTCAACTCCATGCACGACAAAGTGGGACCCCTGGTGATTGAATTTAACGACGATTGGGGAAGGATTGCCCTGCGTATCGACACCAAAAATATTCCTGCCCTGATCAGCCAGGTGGAGAACAAATGGAACAGCATGAGCCCGGGTCAGCCATTCAACTATTCATTTTTAGATGCCGATTTTAATAAGATCTACAATGCAGAGCAGCGAACAGGAAAATTATTTATCACATTCGCCATCTTCGCCATTTTTATTGCCTGTCTCGGGCTATTTGGACTGGTTACATATGCAGCCGAACAACGCATAAAAGAAATTGGTGTAAGAAAAGTTCTTGGCGCCAGCGTCCGTGAGATCGTGGCCATGATCTCAAAAGATTTCATCAAACTGGTGCTGATCGCATTTGTGGTTGCTTTTCCCGTGGGATGGTGGATGATGAACAAATGGCTGCAAAGTTTCGCCTACCGGATTGATATCAGTTGGTGGGTGTTTGCCTTCGCAGGATTGTTAACCATTTCCATCGCGTTGATCACAGTAAGTTTCCAGGCAATAAAAGCAGCAATGGCAAATCCGGTAACCAGCCTTCGCTCAGAATGATCTTCGGAATCTTAACTGCATCGAATTTCTATAAAAAGTTTATTTTATAGCACCAAACGCTGCAAAGCAGGAGTGCTTGTGTAAAACTTCGACGCTGCTAAAACCAACTTTCCCGAGCAGGGCCAGCTGATAATTAAGTGATCGTGGGGTATCTTCATATTGCACGTAATCCAATACTTTCTGACGATATGCAGGACCTCCCAGCGTTTCCAAATAACTGCCATACTCATCCTCAAATAGCGTTTTGATAAACTCGGAATCGTGGGTGACCAGGTCAGACACCCAAAAGCTGCCTCCTGGTTTCAACGATTTGTAAATTTTAGTGAACATCAATTCCCAGTCTTCATCGTCGCGTAAATGATGCAGGGTGGCCGCCGCGAGAATAATATCAAAATGATTGTCGAACAGGTTCAGGTTTCGCATGTCATCCTGAATCAAAGTAACTATGCCCTTCGTTTGCGGTGAAACCCTTTCTTTGGCTTTTTCCAGCATGGGCATGCTCAAATCGTTCAGGACGCAGTTCAGATTAGGAATCTTACCCAGCATCTTCAATGTATAATTGCCTGCGCCGCAGCCTATGTCCAGCAACTCCTTCGCATGCGGGTTCGCATATCTTGCCGCTTCCGTACACAGCTCCATGGTCAGCGGCGCGTCGATTGTGGTTTGCTGTCCTGTTTCGAGGTTTGAAAAACGTTCTGTATCCTTATCAAATCTCTCCCTGATTTGCTCGTTTGTTGCCTTTTTGGAATAATCTGTATTCACAATTAGTGATTATTGTAGTCGCAAAACATAACCGCCATAAGTACCTGCCCAGCCGGTATTCATGTCCAACATATGGAGACCGGAAAATTGGTCGTTGGCGAGTTTACAACTCAGCGTCCATGACAAGCCGCCATTGGTGGTTTTATAAATCGTATTATTTGCAATGCAGTAACCATTGTTCACATCAAAAAAATAGGGAATGATATAATCTCCTCCGGTAGTTGGGAGACTAACTGTCCAGTTGACGCCCCCGTCCGTTGTTTTCGACAATCCATTCGGTGAAGATGAATATCCATTCAGCGAATCTAAAAACTGCATTTTGTAGAATGCAAAATGACTATTGGTAAACGCTCCTGCAGAAATTGTTTGCCAGGTTACGCCTCCGTCTACGGTTTTATTGAAGGAATGGGTTCCCATAAAGTAACCTTTGAGGCTGTCCAGAAAATAAAAACAATATATATCATCATTCGTATTGCTCACGTTCTGCCAGTGATTGCCCGCATCTGAAGTCTTGTAAATCCCATTGTTCTGGTCGCAGTAAAATCCCGTATTGGCCGTGATAAATTGAAAATTCCACGCCTGTTTTAACGAAATCGAAACGAATGACCAGGTGGCGCCCCCATCGTGGGTAACACCAATTTGTTTATCACCCTGAACGAATCCGGTTTGGTCGTCCAGGAACTGAAAATTGAAAATCATAGGAAACGTAGTGTTCGCAACCGGCGTCCACGTAACACCGTTATCGGTGGATGTAAACAGAGATGTATTGTTTGTAATGAATCCGGTTTTGTTTGAAGTGAACCAGATATCGAAAACGCTGGTAGTTACCGGCTTACTCGTCTTGGTCCAGCTGAATAGTGAATCCGACTGAGTCGGAGTTACCGGTGTCACCGGTGTCACCGGCGGCGTCGTCACAGAAGGACTGGTTTTAGAACATGATACGCATAGCGATACAATAAAAATTGCAAAAAGGCTTTTTTTCATGGCGTTGGATTGGGTGAAAACTATGACAGGTAAAATACAACATTTTAACTGCATTTTACACCGGACAATTAATGAACACCCGTTGAATTTACGCTACCCTAGCACTTTTTTCAAATTATTGAAATCGTTGGTAACATTTTCCATTGGCTTTGGCGGGCCGTCCTGCTCAATAAAAAAGTATTTCATGCCGGATGTGCTCCTGGCTTCAAAAATTGGTTTAAAATCAATATAACCGCTGCCAATTTCTGTGGGCTCCTTTGTGGTTTTATCCATATCCTTCACGTGCCACAGCGGTATTCGGCCTTGGTATTTCTTAAATATTTCCACAGGGTTATAGCCGGCAACGCTTGCCCAGCCAAGGTCAAGTTCACTCTTTACCAAATCTTTGTCCGTATTGGCCATAATATAATCATAAGGCAATACTCCGTTTATCTGCATAAACTCAAAGCTGTGGTTATGAAATGCAAACTGCACTCCGGCTTTTTTGCATGCTTCCCCGGCTTTCCCAAATACATCCACCGCCATGTTAACATCGTCCATCGTTTTTGTGGGGATGGCTGCGCACACAAGATATTCCACACCACCCTCCGCCGCTTCGTCGGCTAATTGCTGCGCATTGTCCCGCAGGTTAATCGATTTGGGCATGCGCTCAATCATGGCCGCATACTGTTTTATCTTGGCAGAGTCTGCCGCATTCGTGGCAAGTTTCAACAATGTGGGTAAGGTA
>Ga0206929_1115_pt2 | contig 19346 bp, 13 predicted proteins | sample Alteio_BWOrgHeat_19_FD_152929 | JGI IMG/M metagenome (GOLD analysis project Ga0206929, IMG submission 152929) | Enriched cells from forest soil in Barre Woods Harvard Forest LTER site, Petersham, Massachusetts, United States -... | ecosystem: Environmental > Terrestrial > Soil > Temperate forest >...
GTCCATACAGCTTCGGAAATGATTGTTCTGCAAAATTTCATACGGGGGGATTTCGCCATTCAGCTGGGCATCTATAAATTCCTGAACTTCGTTCGCAGTATATTGCGACCCCCGCCATTTCCAACCGGATCTTTACTTATTTTAAAGAATGATCTGAACGCAACCATCAACGGTATTGGCACAATTGTTTTAAAAAAGAACCAGTTCAGTTTTCTGCACTTCAATGACGAAAACATGCTGACTGATTTTGAAGGAGGTGAGGAGTATCAGCTGCTGGAAATATCCTGTTCCGGTGACATGTTTTCCCAGGCCCTTCCCCATTTTCCGGGTCTTGCAGAACAATTCCTAAAAACGGGTTCACGCCCGAATGCCTCGCTATTATCCACGCCCCGTGTTATTGGCGAAAAAGCGCTGGATCTTGTTCAGGATCTTTTGAATTCACCATTCGATCCCGGAGTAAATGAAATATATTTCGAATATAAAGTGAGAGAATATTTATTGCTTTTGCTGATGGAATCATCGAAAGCAGAAGAACCTCAAATATTTCTAACAACAGACGAGAAAAACAGACTGCAGGCGCTTAATACACGATTGAAGGAAGATCCCAGAGGAAAGTTTCCAATCACTCCCCTTGCAAAGGAAATGGGGATGACTGAAATGAAACTCAAGCTCGCCTTTAAACAGTTATTTGGCAAAACTATTTTTAAATTCCATCTCGATCAGCGCATGAAAGAAGCACGCAGGCTGCTCAAAGATTCCGGACTTCCTACTAAAGTAATCGCCGGTATGGTCGGCTATGATCTGACAACCAGTTTCATCACTCAATTTAAGGCGTATTTCGGATACCCGCCAAGCCAGATACAAAAAAAGCCTTAGTCCTTTTCTTAATTCTTTTGCCAATCTTTCTATACGAAATGCCAACAGCATTTTTTTGGAATGCATTGCGTGTTGTTGTCATCTTTGTATTCAACAAATATCGGATGCAATCAACCCAATCAATTAAAAAATATTTCACAGACACCATTTCTCTCATTTTGATACTCCTATTTGTTTATGCGGCGGCAAGTAAGCTTCTGGACTTTCAGAGGTTTCAGGTCCAGCTTGGACAATCTCCGATATTGACCCATTTCGCGGGTTGGGTTGCATGGATCATTCCCGGATTGGAAATAATTATTTCCATTTTGCTCGCAATACCGTGCTATAGAATCCTTGGCCTGTATGCTTCCTTTAGTTTGATGGTAATGTTTACGGCATACATCATCGCCATTACCCGGTTTAGTGAGTATATCCCATGTTCCTGTGGGGGTATTTTACAGCACATGAACTGGAACCAGCACCTGATCTTTAATATGCTGTTTGTTTTTCTATCTCTTATATGCATTTTATTCGATCAGTCATTTTCCATGGGCAAATCAACTTTTAGAAATAATTAAAATCATCAAAATATATTTTATTGCAATAGAATCAGGGGAAACCGAAAACCTGTAAAAAAGAGTAGGTCAATATTTCATACTTAAATAATTTTTTATGAAAAGAATTAGAACAGCGATGGTTGGGGCATTTGTCATAGCCATCGGGGCTGCATTTGTTACCAAAGCCTCCGTCAGTTCACTGCAAAATGCCGGATTCCAGGTTATCAATGGAGTCTGCACTCCAATTTCGACTCCCTGTAATACAGGAGGAGCCAACTTGTGTGATGCGACTCAGCCAGTATATCAATTAAAAATAAACGGCGTTTGTACCACCCGGCTTTTACATAAAAACTGATCCATTACAAGGGATTGATAAACACCTTATCAGTCCCCTTATTCCATTTTAATTTGTATCATGTCGCAATTTAAAAATAAAATACCTGGACTAGTTTTATGTCTGGTCATGGGTATCGGAGTCGTGGCTGTACTTTACATATATTCCCAAAAAGCGAATCACAGAAAAAATCCGTTTACCAGGTTATTCCCACCCCAATTCCTGGGATTATCAAAACAAATTGAACTAAAATTCAACTCCTTTTATTTATCAGGATGCACAAAGAATAATATCTACCTGGGCAACAAAACCGCAGCGGCTTTCCTCTTAACAACGAATTATGCGTTAACTGATTCGGGTCATATACTGCTTTCCACCGGTTCCGATATTAAAATGTCCGTCCCGGATATAAAACTGATCATCGATTCACCGGATATTTACATACTGGAGGGAGTCTCACCCAATATACTGCACGGAAGTCTGAATAATCCGGTAATGGCAGATTTATTTTACCAGGGACCGCATTTCGACGCAGTCAGTCTTATCTCTAAATCTTCGTTAGCTATCCGGACTTACGATGAATCGTCAAAAGAATATATGCTTGGTAAATCAAATTTTGTTATTGGTAGAAGTGTCCGTTATCCTGAAATACTAACGAAGCGGGGCGATGGATTATTTTCACTGGACGGCCTACTATTAAAAGATTCATTTACCGGACAACTGGTTTATGTCTATTTCTACCGAAATGAATTTATATCCATGGATTCGAACATGCATGTCTTATTGCGCGGAAAGACCATTGACTCCATACATACACCCCAGTTAAAAGTTACCAGCATCGTTTCAGAGGGAACAATTACCCTTTCATCTCCGCCCCTATTTGTAAATAAGGCCGCGTGCGCGGATTCCGGTTTTTTATTTGTGAATTCGGGACTAATGGCCAAAAATGAAGACGAAGAAGATTTCTCGAAAAATTCCGTAATTGATATTTACTCACTCAAAAATGGCGAATATGTATATAGCTTCTACGTACCCGATGAGCAGCATGGAAAATTGAAAAGCTTCGCTGTGAGTAGTCATCATTTAATAGTTCTTTACGACCATACACTTATTACTTTTAAGATGAATTTTTAGTCCTATCCTTTAAACCATTAGCCTGTATACATTCCGGCTCGTTTATTACCAGGATATCCACTAACCTGTCCTGCAAAAGGATATTGATTTTATATTTTTTTTTAATCGCCAGGACGACTGTGTTTGCATCATTAAAATCAATATTATCCACCAGGATATCTATATGAGATTTCATATGTATGTCAGAAATGAATGGATATGGGCTTTTACTGAAGAAATTATAAATAAACCTAAACGGAAGATCGGTATCCGGTACGTTCCTGATAACTATTGAGTAATCCTGATCAGACATACCATTTGCATAGTCTCCGCCTTTTGTGAGCAGAAGGGCCGTGTCTTCCGCTGTCATCACCCAGCATTTCATCCATCTCTTCTCTATATGCGCCTCCAGATTAAAATATCGCATAAGGTCCTGCTGCATCATTTTTTTCAACTCCGCCGCGGATCTGTAAGGTGCAAACAACTGATAATTGTAAAGATTATTATGTTGAATTTTCCCATTAATATAAAAAACATATTTGGAAGTATCTTTTACATGCAATACCGTCCTGTTTTCCGGTATATTTAGTTCATTCAGATAATCATTGAATGCTATCTGAAAAAGTCCTTTGATATTCCAGGAAAAAGCATTCATTGTACTGTTACTATCACCTTCATAAAAATATCCACTTGTCACTGCCGTATTTTGGGAAGATTTCGAAAGCATGGAATAACAAATAATACCACGGCCGTTTCCCCCGTTTCCGTTTACATATAATGGCTTAAAACTATCATAATACGAAAAAGAATCTTTTTTCTCTTCAATATTCAATGGAATATGGTTTAAAACCAATTCGATATTTTCCGCCGTGACGTCGTCTCCAAAGCTGATATACCGGATGATCCCTTTTTCGTCAACCCACACATAATGCGGAAATGAAGGGGGTTTGAAATATGCGTTCAATTGCTGATCATTACAAACTATCGGGAGGTCGACACTTAAACCGGTGATTTGTTTATGTTTTGACAGAAACTGCTGGACAGTCTCTTTTGACTGATAGTTTACCAGTAATATTTGCAGTTGTGTACTATACTTGTCCTGTAACTTCTGCATTTTGGGGAAAGCTTCTACACAGCTCGAACAGAGTGTATTCCAGAAATCAAGGATGGTCAGTTTTCCTTTTAAATCGGATATTTTTATTTTCCCCCCGGGATAGTTGGTCACGTCCGATATAATAATATCCGGCATTCTGTCCCCGATCCCAAGTCTCTTCACTACTGTACCTTTAAGTTTTTCCTTTCTGAATGAACTTATTGACTGACCCTCCAAATAAGGATTCAAAAAGAAAACCAAGACAAAAAGCGAAATCCATATTTTCATAATTCCCTTTTTTTGTTTCATAAGATAGCATATGCTCCACTCGCTAGCCGGAGAGGATGTTCTTAGTAAAAATTACAGGTGGCAGATGATCAATCAGTAGCCGGGATTCTGTGTCAGGTTTACATCCTTTTGTATTTCTCCCTGTGGTATTGGAAATAATGTGTCTGTTGACTGCCAATCGGCTTTTATAATGCTCAGGATTGAATTCGCCCGCCCGGTGCGTTTAAGATCAAGCCAGCGATGACCCCATTCTGTAAATAACTCGACCTGGCGCTCGTGAACAACATCTGATAGCAACGTAGACTTATCTAAAATTGAAATCAAAGGCAGCCCTGCTCTTTCCCGAATAACATTCAAATCCTCCATCGCTCCATTCAGATTGTCCTGGTTAATCCTGGCTTCTGCTCTTATCAGATATTGTTCGGCGAGACGCAGCACCATCGAATACTCCGTCAGGGTCTCGCTCGACTTCACTTTATATTTAAAAGAATAATAAAAGGTATCCAAACCAATTATAGTATCAGCCACCCAGTTTTGCAGCCTTAAATCTCCGGGCTCAAAAGCATTCACCAGTTCAGGGGAAAGTGTCGCATATACGGGCTCAGAAGTCAGGATGTAAACAGAGCCTTCATTTGTATTCAGTCCGGGTGCATTTGGCATTAGCTGCCATATTGCTTCATTGCTGTTTTTAAGGTAGACCTGGTTTAGGTCGGAAACCATTGCATACTGGTCGCTTTCATTTATGACAGCGGTTGCCTGACCTTCTGCATCTTTCCAACGCCCGGTATACAAATAAACCCTTGCCATCATTGCTGTGGCTGCCCATGAATTCGGTCTTATCCGTTCACCATTGGAAAAGGAATAATCCCCCGCCATTAAAGATTGGGCGTCTGTCAGATCTGCAATGATCTGACTATAAACAGAATCCTTATTGGCACGAAAAGCATTTGCATTGACATTATAGTCCGTCGTCGTGATCAGGGGAACATTGCCGAAAAGATTTGTAAGATAAAAATTGCAAAAGGCCCGTATAAATTTGGCTTCACCAGTTAGTTCCCTTTTAACAGCTGAACTGATTTTCGTTGAACCCGAGATTCCCTGGAGCAAACTGTTTGCATCGTAAATACAATTATAAGGAACCACCCAGAATGCATTGTAAAGTGTGTTATTATTTTTATTTAAGGCGTTTTGATAAAATTGAATCTGGTCAGGGTACGTGTAGTAGTTGGTCAGTTCATCGGAGGACAGGCCTGTTAAAAATCCCACGCTTTGCGTTCCCCCATTGGCAAAGCCATCCGGCCCCTGTAGTGTCCCGTATATCCCATTCATCGCTGAAAGCGCCGTCTGATCACTTTCAAACACCGAGCTGGACACAAGTTGTGTGACCGGAGGATCAACGGTTATGAATTTTTGACATCCTTCAATCAGGGCTATCGGAAGAAGACCAATCAATACTACAATAATTTTATATCTTTTCATGGATGTTCCGTTAAAAAGTAATCTGAATACCAGCTGTAATAATTCGTAGCGGCGGCAACAATACGTTTGACTGATTTTCGGGATCCAGACCGAAATAGCCGGAGATCGTCAGTAAGTTCTCTGCCTGCAGATAAATCCGTAGATTTTGCATTTTTAACCTGGCTGTTGTGGATACAGGAAAACTATAAGACAGAGAAATATTTTTCAATCGTATAAAGGAAGCATCCCCTACCGCATTGTCACCAAAGATTGCAGAGTTAAAGAAGTAGGCATTCCATGCCGAATCAAAACTCTGTGTATACTTTTGAAATGTTGCCACATCTCCTGATTTCATCCAGCGGTTCATTACCACGGCGGGTTGGTTCCCCAGCATCCCAGGAGCTACTAAATAGTTTTTGATATAATTCCACCCTGCCTGTTTCGTAAACTGAAAAAATATATCCAGATGCCAACCTTTGTATTGAAAATTATTCTGCAGTCCCCCATAGTAACTTGCGGCAACATTTTTTACAGCCTTTAGATCATCCGGATAAACAGGTGTCAGCGTAGCTTTCCCTTCACTATTTAGAAATTGGTAAATACCCGCCTGCGGATTTACATTCAGGTATTGAAACGATTTATAAATACTCAATGGTTTACCAATTTGGTATAAATTATTATAGTTCGTCTCTTCAATATTCGGAAATGATATCAATTTGTTATTCGGTATCGTTAGATTCGCCGATAAATTCCAGTTGAATGACGTTGATTTGATCAGTGAATAGTTTAATGAAAATTCTATCCCGGTGTTTTGTACGACAGCGTTTAAATTTTGTTGGATAGTGGAAAAGCCGGTGATAGTCGGCAACGGGTATCCAACAAGCTGGTTCGATGAATGATTGTTATAGTAGCTGGCTGAGAAAATTATCCTGTCATTCAGCAAACCAAGTTCGATACCCAGTTCAAATTTCCTGTTTATCTCCCAGGCATAGTCCGGATTATACAACCTGGTTGGTATTAATCCCGACATATTTTGGTAAGTATAAGGAGTGGGAGAATAAGAACTTAAATACTGATAATCTCCAATCTGGTCATTACCCGTGGTACCATAGCTGATCCGCAATTTGCCAAAACTTAAAAAAGGAAATAAATTTTTGCCGAACTTCTCTTTTGAAAATATCCACGCACCGCCAACCGAACTAAAATTTGCAAATTGCTTTCCGGGACCAAAACGGCTCGACCCATCTCTTCTGCCTGTCAGATTCAGAATGTATTTCTCATTCATGTTATAGTTTAGTCTTCCAAAAAAAGCCTCATAGCGATATTGAGAAAAACTACTTGCCAAGACCAGAATATCAGAAGCGGCTCCTATATTTTCGAGAAGAGCATCGCTGCTGAAACCGGAGGCATATTCCGTTACGGCATTTCTCGTATCCTGTTCTGCCGTAGCTCCGAGTAAAACATCCAGTTTGCCGGGACCCAGCTTTTTTTGATATTCTATTTGGGGCTCCAGGATCCAGGTCTCAAGGCCACTATTGGAAAAAACTGAATTTCCTGAAATCACATTAAACGCCGGGTTGTACGAGGTAGTAGGACTGTTCTGCATCTCATTCATCTGGATATTGTTATAGCCCATCGCTATTCGGAGCTGAAGTGCAGGGATGATATTATAACCCAAAACCAGATGACTAATCAGATTATTTGTCTTTGCCTGATATTTTTGCTGGATATACCTGTACGGATTATCAAAACCCGGAGGCCAGTTTAGCTTTCCGGCACTATCGTATGGTGATGGGGCATCGGGCGGCAAATACATCGCCTGGTAAACAAAGTCAGTCTGCGGCTGATTATTATTTTCTACAGCATAGGTCAACGATAGATCCACCTTGAGTTTGTTATCCTGTGAATTATGATTCAAATTAAAATGCCCCGATCCTTTTTGATCTGCAAAGTCCCCGGGAAAAACGTTGGTCTGTCTGTGAAATCCTCCGCTCAGATTAAACCGGGTATTTTCATTTCCGCCAGAAATACCAAGCTGAACATCTGCAATATGGGCAGTGTTTCCTATAAGCAGCTTTTGCCAGTCGGTATATCTGGTAGTATCCCATGACAATAAATCATAATCCCCATTCGCCAGGCTGGGTGTGGTCCCGTCATTTTTAAATGCTTCATTCCGCATGATCAGGTATTGCTGCGTGTTCATCAGCTTCAGCCGCCGGTCAACCTGGCCGACTCCGAAATAACTGTTGAGGTCTATTTTTGTTTTGCCCGGCTTACCCCGCTTGGTAGTAATCAATATAACCCCGTTGGCGCCGCGGGAGCCGTAGATGGCAGTAGCATCGGCATCTTTCAGAATATTTACACTCTCAATATCTGAAGGGTTAATACTACTGAGTGGATTTCCACCAGATACAATACCACTTGAAAAAGCAGAAGTCAGCGAAGTGGATGTATACGGAACTCCATCGATGATATATAAGGGATCATTCCCATTCGATATACTGTTCTGACCCCTGATTTGAACAAAGAATCCACTTCCGGGAGTTCCTGAATTTTGTGTGATAATCAGGCCGGGAGCACGACCTTCCATAGCAGACAAGGGATTCGAAACGGGTTGTTCGGCAAAGGTCTCAGCGTTAATCGTTGATACGTCACCGGTGTTGAGCCTTCTGGTTGTGGTGCCATAGGCAATTACCTGCACTTCATCCAGTTTACTGACTTTTGCTTTGAGCGTCACGCTTAATGATTGCTGTCCATGCAGAATGATCTGGCTGCCCTCTACATTCGTACCACTGAATATCAGAGTAGAAAAGGGAGGAACCTGTTTTAGTGCAAATCCGCCTTCCGCATCAGAAGTCGTGGTCTTAAGCGTTTCCAGAACGGTAATAGAAGCCCCGCTCACGGGATCGCCTTTATCATTCTTTATTGTTCCCATAATATCAACCGGATTCATTTTTGTCTCTTTTTCTTTCCGGTGAATGATAATAAATTTATCTTCAGTTGAATAATACAACGGTTGATCCTGAAGGCATTGCTTCAACAAGGTTTGCACCGTCACATTAACTACGGAAAGTGTAACCGGCTTCCCATCCTTTAACTGTTCGTTTGTATATACGAAACGATAAAAAGTCTGGGCTTCAACAGCCGAAAAAATTTTTTGAAGTGGTGCGTTTTCGACCGATAGCGTCACCCGGTCACCCGACTGGGCGGGGAGAGTCTTAGGGCTGCCCAGGATAAATACAATCACGAATGTGCACAATAATGTATAGAATGCTTTCGATCGCATCGGTCCGATTGATTTTGAATTTCGAAAAATTTGACACTGTAAATGGCCGCCTGGCTGAATTTAATTCATGACCGTGATGGTTTTATCTTCAATCTTAAAATGTACCCTGCCGGTCGCTTCTAACAGGTGCAGCAGTTTGCTAACGGGTACATTTCTTGGAATTCGCGCATTGAAATGGTCGGTGATATTATCCTTATAGAAAATCCTGGCATCGTACCAGTGTGAAACCTGTTGCATGACTTGTTCAAGTGGCATCATATTAAAAATAAACTGTCCGTTTTTCCAGGCCAGTGCCGATTCCAGTTCAGCCGGGCCGGTTTGTATTTTCCCGGACTGGTCAATTACTGCCTGCTCTCCGGGCTTTAGCAGCACAGATCCGTTCAGTTTTACTGATCCTTCTTCCAGTGTTATGATAGCTTCACGGTTGTCGGCGTAGTTGTTGACATTAAAATGGGTTCCCAGAACCCGAACATCATTTTTTCCCGTCAAAACGACAAAGGGATGTGCAGCATCTTTGGCGACTTCAAAATAAGCTTCTCCCGATAATTCAACTTTTCGAACCGTACCCGAAAACTGTTCCGGATATTTTATCGTTGTAAAAGCATTCAGCCAAACCCGTGTGCCATCACTCAGGCGGATCTGGTACTCTCCTCCGGCAGGTGTGCTGAGCTCATTAAACATAGAACCCGGTTTTGATTTACCAATCACTGCGTACTTCAATTCCCCACTGTCTTTGATAATCGTCAGATCCTGCCCGGCAGAAATTTCACCGGATTTGGCTGTGTCGAGCAAAATTCGGGTTCCGTTACCAAGTGTAAGGACCGCATGTTTTCCGCCCGGCGGAAGGTCTTGTTTCAGTGCGGTTACAGATGGCTGTAAAGAAGATGTATTCTGCCGTAGGTGGATACCAAAAAGAATAATTCCAATGACTATTGCTGCTGCGAGCCCTAAAGGCCAAATCCTCCGTTGATTAAAAGACCGGGCCTCCTGCTGAAAACCAAGCTTGCTTTTAATTCTCTTTAATGCCGCCTGACTATCAAGATCCTCCTTCCAATCAATCCATTTTTTAATATTCGCCGGATCGGTTAGTTCCTCGAACAATTGCTGGTTATTCATATTTTCCGAAACCCAATCATCCAGTTCCCGGTGCTCAGATACTGTCAGTTTCTTCCGGATATACCCATTGATCAGATAGGCAATCCGTCTCGCGAGCTCCTCGGACGGATCCTGCCGGAAGGGTTCTTCGGTATTCATTCTATTAAGTTAAAAATAATTAATAGACCATCCTCCTAAAGAGTCTTCAATTGTCGATTTGGAATACAAGCTGTTGGATTTTTCTGAAAAAAATATTTCGAAGAAGGATGATACCCCGCTTAATCGTTTCCTGGCATACTAAACCTGGTAAAATCCGGAGGCTTTCTATTTTTCTCACAGGCAACCGGGTTATTACTTCTTCTAAAGTTAAGAAATCAATGATTCCTGTTCTATACATGAAAACCATTAGGCTATTAACTAAATTTGCATGACTAACATGAAAATAAATCCTCAGAAAGACAGACTGGATATCATAAACGAAGTACTGGAAGAGTGCATCCTGGCCTACCCGGTATCTTCGTTTATCATCAGCCTGTACAAGCAATACCAGCAACGGGGATCGCTGAGCAAAAAACAATTGCAGGGACTGTACGGGAAGGCTTCAAAAATCGAAAACCTTCCACCGGGGAAACTCGCCACGATCGAGGCCATCATCAAGAGAATGCCCACCCGGTATAAGTCGGAACTGCCAGGACATACGCCTCTCTTCGAAAAGGAAGAAGCCACGGGCCTGCTGATCAGTGACATACTGGAAAAATTTCCGCAGCATAAACGGGTTCTCTTCCTCAAGGTCAAATACGAAAACAATGAACCCCTTTCCCCCGCAGACCTGACTGATCTTAAAAGAATCAAATTGTTGATTGAAAATAAATCCTGATTCAAAACCCATGACCATTCATTAGTTCTGTGCCGGAGTAGTTTGCAGTAACTTAATATCACCCCCACACTCTTATATTCTTATACTCTTATACGTTAACACGCCTGCATTTGCCGGCTTAATGTTTCATATAGGTATTCATGGCTGCCTGAACTGCAGGATATTTTTGAACACGCTGCATCGTGAGAAGGGCTTCGACAGTGGATTCCGCGCCGGAATTTAAATTGACCTGTGCGCCTGCGGACAGGGCGTCAAAACAGCGGCCGGTGGTCGAATCATACATATTCGCGGATGCCTGATTGGCGCCTAAAAACCATGCGGCGATATGGCCCGCGATATCCGCATATTGATGTTGCCCGGTGAACGCATAGGCTTCTGCCGCGGCAAAAACCATGGGCCTGAATCCATAAGCGATCTGATCAAAATCATTTTCAATCAAGGGTTGATACTGTATACTGTCAAACGACAGACTCAAATTCGATTTGTATCCGTTGGCAATTAACCAGGGATAGAAATTACTGATTTCTGCCAGCGCCCGGGAAGAATAAATGGTGTCATTCAGAAACTCACCTGCGAGCAGCAGCGCATAAGACTGATCGCTGCCATAAGCATGCCACTGGTTTTGTGTGCTCAGAAATAATGAAAAGGGAAATGAGCCTGCATTTCCTTCCTGCATCATTACTATGCCGTCCGCGAGTTTCTTAATATAATTCTGAATCACCGGATCATTGTTCGTTTTGCAATAGGGAACCAGGCCAAGTATAAGGGTTGCAGCCTGGTCGGTTGCGCTGCCAGCTGGCAGCCATTTCGGAACGGTGATACCACTGATGGATTCAGTAGTTTGGGGCAGCGACACCAGATCTGCTTTGATATTCGCGATAATTTTATTGACTGCCCCGTCCATCGCCGCGCCCAGCACAGCGTCGAGGGTCTTCACCTGCAGATTTGTTTCTGTAAGGGTTTGTAACGCTCTCCACGACCACCAGTTCTGTATTGCCAAACTGGTCATACCGCCGGTATTGATAGTGCCGTCTGTCTGTAAAAAATTGTAGAAATATCCGTCACCTGCCTGCATGGCAAGGATAAAATGTATCAGCTGAATCGCCTTTTTCTGAATGGCCGTATCAGATGAGAATTGGTCGCTTCTGAAATAGACAAGCGCTGCCCTCGCTACATCGTCGAGGCAGGTAAATCCCTCGCCGGCTGCTTCCACATGTTGATAGTCTGGATATGCGCTGTAAATATATACACCTGATGCTGCGGTTCCGTCAGGAAAAACAACGGGTATATACAGATCGTTGAGATGAGTCAGGTTAATAAAGGCGCTGTCTTTCTTAACCACAACAGGTGGCGCAGTGCCCGTTTGCTTTTTACATGAATTCAGAAAAAAAACAAAGGATGCCAGGCATAATAAAAGCAGTTTTGCTTTTTTCATATCATATTTTAAAAACCCCTGCCTGTAAATCACAGGACAGGGGTATCATATCCGGCTGTTTACAAAGTACTCTGATTCGTATAGATCGACTGAACCTGAGGTCCCGTCAATGCTATATTATAGAACATCACGTCATCCATATCGCCCGTCCAGAATCCGCCATAGTCAACCAGGAAATTCCCGCTTGCATCCACTGTCAGGTATTTGCTCGTCGGCAGATCTGCCCCGATGACCAGGTTGATGGGATTGACCAGTGATATCGGTGTGCCCCCTATATTATTTGTCCATTCTTTCACCTGCGTACCATTGATATAAAAATCCTCAACGCCCGCTTTAAAAGTAGCAACCAGGTGATACCAGGTAGGTCCCGGAACAATGGCTGTGCCGGCATCATCGCGGTCGTAAATGGTTGTATCTCCAGGTGCGGGTGTGGATTCAAATACTTTTACAGTATAGAAAGGCAGGAAAGGTTGTGTCTGGAATTTATAACCATTCCAGCGGTTCATGGCAAACATGTAACAATTGGCAGGATTGATTTTTCTTCCCGCTGTATCCTGTCTGACCCAGAGACTGATGGACATCTGGACCGGGTTCAGTGCAGGGGCATAAGGTATTTCAATATTTCCACCATGGTCAAAATGATATGCCATGCCGGCGCGGCCAAAACGATCAGGTGTGAATACCGGTGTTCCCGCTCCGAAGTATGCGTGTCCCTGTGTGACGACTCCGTTATGGCCATTGCCGGATGAATCATTGGCGTTGCCGTTCATTTTCCAGTAACCAATCAGATTCACTGCGGCAATCTGTCCGATGAATGCTCCTTTGTATGTAGTTGTAGCGCCCGTTAAATTGGCTGCTGCATTGGTCAGGGTTGCCTGCGAGGATGTCGGGTCATTTAATATCGCATTGGCGGCATCCAGGGCGGTTTTCAAAGGTGCCTTGGATCCAACCGTATAGTCTCCGGGTTTTGTTCCTTCCAACGTTTGTGAATAATAGAATTGAGCCGAGTCGACCGCTTTCTGCAGTGCAGTTTTATCTGTAGGCGGTGGAGGCGGGGTACTGCTGCTCTTGCTACAGGAAATGTAGAACAGCCCGAAGGACAAGCTCAGGAGCATTGTCCATTTAATGAATTTTAGCCGGAAAACTGATGGTGTCATGATGAGTAAATTTTATTGATTAAAAAAGAATGATTAGTGCAAAGCCTTATCGGTATCCCGCTCGCTTTGCGGAATGGGAAAATGTTTGTTGTTGGCATAATTGAAGTTGGGGACTCCGCTCATGGCAGCCGTGGCATAGGTTTCCCCCCAACGTATGATGTCGAAAAACCGATGGAATTCGAATCCGAATTCAACCCGCCGTTCGTGCTGGATCTGCGCCCGCAAACTGACTTGATCCGTATACACCAGGTCCGGCAATAGTCCTGTCGGAATGGTGCCCAGGCTGGTTGCGGAATCAAAATGATAAAAAGTTAATGAATCGTCGTACAGATAACTTTCCCTTGCCCGTTTCCGCACCTGGTTGATGGGAGCAATCGCTTCGGCGCCGCGCCCCAGTTCATTCAGTGCTTCGGCATACCAGAGCAATACATCCGCATAGCGGATATCGGTGTAGTTGATACTTGCATCTCCTTTCAGATTGATCGGAATTTCAGAAAAGGGCTGCTGATGTTTCCGAGTAAGATATCCGGTGGGTGACCACAGTTTGCTGAATATCTCCCCGTTGAACCAACGCATGCTGTCCCTCCCGATGGTATAATCGAGCCGCGGATCGTAGACGCCCGCGGGAGTCACTTCAAATTCATCTACAAAATTTTGCGTAGGTGCATCGAATCCATATCCGCCGTCGATGCGCGGTGCAAACCATTGATTGAGCGAATTGCCGGTGGAAGGAACCTGGTTGCTTAAATGCTGCACTTCAAAAACGGATTCCTTATTATTCTTGTAGTCTGCACTGAAATCCTGGGAATACAGTGGCATGAGCCCATATTGAGCGCTGGCGATCACCAGCAGGGCGCTCGCAGATGCGCTATCCCATTTGTTCTGATACAGGTATGCTTTTGCGAGCAATGCAAAGGCCGCGCCACTGGTGGCTCTTCCCAGATCCGCGTTGCCGTAACTGGCAGGCAGACTGGCTGCGGCGCTCAACAGATCCGGTTCTATGACTGTTTCAAATATGATGGATGCAGCGGTCTGGGGAATCTGCAATTCTTCTGTATTCTTGGGTTCCAGTATTACGGGAACATCGCCAAAAATATTGACCAGTGTGAAGTAATACCAGGACCTGAGAAAACGGGCTTCCGCTAAAATCCCCGCCTGAGCTGTTTTATCCATATCGATCGACGGCACCCTTGCGAGCACGATATTACAGCGACTGATCCCCTCGTATAATGTACCCCATTCATTTCCCAGGTTCCCGTTGATGGGCGAAATATTAAACTGATCAATGAGATCAATATCCGCCTGGTCTCCCGGATCACCACCTTTTTCCGCATCGTCGGATGCGATGTCTCCAAACACCCAAAGCCGGTTCTGTGAACCGGAAGTAAAATTTAGTGGCTGATATGCTGCATTAATCGCCTGTTCTGCCTGTGTTGCTGTTTTGTAAAACTGCGTATCCGGGTAATCACCGAGGACTTCCGTATTCAGGAATTTTTTGCAACTTATTCCACCTATAATCAGGAGTGAAAAGAAGGCAGTATAAATAAAAAACTTTTTCATCAGAGAAAAATTTGATCCATCGTATTTCAAAAATTCAGATTCAATCCCAGGAAATAACTTTTTGCGCTTGGATAAGTGCCCCAGTCAATCCCTGCCGCCACATCTCCTTTGTATGCTTCATTTTTCACATTGTCGCTGGTATGCATTTCAGGATCGAGCCCTGGATATTTTGTGAATGTCAACAGGTTTTGAGCCGATACATAAATCCGGAGACTCCTGATATGTGCGCCCTGCATGAGTTTCGAAGAAAAAGTATAACCCAGCTGAATATTTTTCATTCGCACGTATGATGCATCTTCCAGGAACCGGCTCGATGGTGTTTTATTATTGGTTGAACCCAGCCAGGAAACCCTTGGCATGGTATTACTGGTACCCTCGCCATGCCAGTGTTCATCTACCACGCGCTGGGTAACATTGAATGCCCGGTAAAATCCTTCGATATCCTGGTTCACCTGCATGTAGAGTTTGTTTCCATAAGAACCCTGAAAGAAAACAGAAAAATCAAAATGACTATACTCCAGGTTGGATGTAAGTCCGAATGTGTATTTGGGAATTGCACTCCCTAAGAAAGTCCTGTCTTTCTCGTCGATGACTCCATCTCCGTTCTGATCCTTGAATTTCACGTCACCGGGTCGGATATAGTTTCCCTGGTATGCATGCTTGAATATGTCCGCATCGTTCTGAAAAATTCCCTCCATTTGGTACATGTAGAATGATCCGATCGGATGCCCGACAGCCGTTAATGTGGCATAAATATTATTGTCAATCCGTCCTCCGGGAATGGGTGCACCGTTGCTCAGCGATAAAACTTTATTATACAGTGTTGAAAAATTTCCGTTGATATTATATTTCACTTTGCCCTCATTGTTTTTGTAAGTGAATTCCATTTCAAACCCGCTGTTCTGGACACTTCCGGCATTCACAAACGGCGTGGTTGCACTGCCGCCGATCAGTGGAAGCGGAATCGGAATCAGCATATTCGTTGTTGTCTTAATAAAATAGTCCAGCGACATGGTTAGACGGTCGCGCAAAATGCCCAGGTCCAGGCCCGCGTCGAACTGTGTGGATGACTCCCATTTTACGTCCGCATTCCCCCTGCTTGAAATCGTATAACCCTGGCTGATCGCAGGCGTTTCGCCGAAAACATAATTGTAGCCGCGGCCTACAATAGATGCCCATGGATAATTTCCAATATCCTGATTTCCAAGCTGACCGAAACTGGTTCTGATTTTCATCGTGGAAAAAATCGGAAGTTTTTCCTGCATCCATTTGGTATAAGCCAGGTTCCAGCCTGCAGAACCGGAAAAAAAGTTGGCGTACCGATTGTCTGGTCCGAAACGCGAAGATCCGTCGCGCCTGACATTAAATGACAGTAGATATGTATTGTTATAATTGTAGTTCACATTGGCAAAAAGCGAGAAAAGTGCCCATTGCTGCTGGCTTTCAAATACATTCCTCGCTGCAATGTCCAGTCCGTTTCCAAAAAAACGAAGACTGGGGATTTGGTCTGGAAAATTTCTGTCTGAACCTCCGTTCGTGACCACATTATTGCTGATCGATTCTGTTCCCAGCAGAAAACTGAAATTGTGAACCCCGTTAAATGATTTGATATAGTTCAGCGTATTATCCCAGATAATATTCGAGTTGGTGATATTTGTTTCCGTCAATACGCTCGGGCTGTTTATACGCAGATTGGTCCCGTAGTTTTCATCGAACCTTTTATCTTCCGTCATTATGACATCAATGCCAAGATCCGACTTAAATTTTAAGCCCTTGGCGATTTTATATTCGGCAAATGCATTACCAAAAACACGGAAGAGTTTTTCCTTGTTGTCTGTATTTTCAGCCAACGCCACCGGATTATACCCGTCTCCAAAAAATTGTGGAGATGCAGGAAGGTCAGAATAACTTCCATCCGCATTGTAAATAGGTATGGCCGGCGTTCTGAACAACGCATATCGCACCACACTGCCACCGTTCCCGCCATATCCGTCGCCGGAACTGCCCACAATGTTTTTATCTGAATAAGAAATATTCAGGTTATTTCCGAAACTCAATTTATCTGTCAATTCAATATTGAGCTTGGATCTCAATGAATACCGGTCATACCAGGAGTTAACAATGATGCCATCCTGATTGAAATAACTTCCGGAAACAAAGTAGAGCACCTTGTCGCTGCCGCCATTAATGGAAAGTTCGTGACTGCCGATCGGGGCAGTCTGAAATATGGAGGATTCCCAGTCGGTATTTGCCATGGGCGTTCCTGCCGGAATGGGTATCCTCTTTAATGTCGCATTTGTAATATCCACATTATCATTGGCCACGGCTTCGTTATATATCTGAACGTACTCGGAAGTATTCGCCATCTTCGTAAGTTGTCCATGTGTTTGAACACCTGTATACCCATTATAACTGATTTGCGCCTTCCCCTTTTTACCGCCCTTGGTTGTTATCACGATGACCCCGTTCGCAGAGCGTGCCCCATAAATGGACGTTGAGGCAGCGTCTTTTAAAACGGTTATGGACTCGATATCATTGGCGGACAAAAAATTGATGCCGTCCTTGGTGGAAATTCCATCAATGACAAACAGCGGATCATTATTATTGATCGTGCCCACTCCACGAATTCTTATAGCCACTCCCTCGCCGGGCTGACCGGTCGTCTGGGTGACTCTTAAACCAGCGGCTTTACCCTGCAGGGCCTGGTCGGCAAATCCTGTCTGCAGTTTGGAAACATCTGCAACATTGACGATGGAAACGGCGCCGGTAATATCGGCCCGTCTTTGTGTCTGATAACCCACCACGACTACTTCACCCAGAGACTTACTGATTTCTTCGATTGAAATGTTCAGTTCCGTACGGCCATTCACGATGATCTCCTGTGCCTTGTATCCAATAAATGTGATGATCAATACTGCATCTCCGGCAGCAGCTACCGAGAAATTTCCGTCCTTGTCTGTCTGTACGCTGGTTGCAGTTCCCTTTACGGATACTGTTGCACCGGCCATCGGTTTACCCGCTCCGTCTGTAATCAATCCTTTTATGGGAGCCGCTGAGGCATTGGGCATGACAGTATGTGCATCAATCTTTCCTGAATTATAAACAAGAACCATATTTTTTTCCAGGTTAAATGACAGCCCGGTTTGCCTTGAAATATTATCCAGCAGCCGGCCTAAGACCTGCTGACCTGTAGGCACAAATATTTTCTGATGAATATTGACGCGATTCTCATCATATCCGAATGATATCGGAGTTTGTTTTTCTATGACTTCAAAAAATTGAACCAGTGTGAGATGACCATTGGTGACGGTTATCACGATTTCTTCGGGAGATGCATGCCTGGCAGGCGCCGCAACGGAAATCCCCGGGTAGATGAAAGACAATAGAAAGTAAATGGCATACCCGGATAGCGGTTTTAAAAACCGGGCGTAATAGCTTGGCATGGCAACGTTGGTTTATTAAACGGTCTCTAATTATTTGATCAGTATCGTATCGCCCCTTACCTCACTATGTCAGGAATTTTTCGATCACGCTTCAGGAGGATGAATATCAGGAGGAATTGTCTAAAATTACAAATTCCATTGAACCATCAACCCGTGTGGATGGGTACCGGCCCGTTCTGAAATATCCGGGCTGGAATATTTCTTCGAAGTATATCAGAAAAAATGCTGTCCGCTGGACAGTACCTGTTTTGGCCATTCTGCTGGCAGGCGGATATTTTTTTGTGAAAGGATTTAACCTTTCCGCATCTGACCTGATTGAAAATTTCAACAACGGAAACGTCCCGCTTGTTTTTACCATTCCGGATGGAACGGTCATTACCCTGGCTCCGCACAGTGGGTTGAAATATCCGCGAAAATTTGATTTGCCGGTAAGAAAGGTGATGCTGGACGGAGAAGCGTCATTTCATGTAACCGCAGATCCAGCACATCCTTTCAAAGTTTACCAGGATGATCTGGTGGCAACTGTGCTGGGAACTATTTTCAATATCAGAAAAGAACGGAGAGATTCTGTGATGGTGGTTGAGCTGATCAAAGGGAAGTTGCAGGTTGAGATTATCGGAGCGGACACTAAATCTGTTCATTCCATCATGCTTCAGCCCAATGAAAGGGTAGTGTACACAAGGTTTAACCGGCAGTTATCCAAAGAACAATGGCAGACTGAAAAAGATCTCGGGATGCGAATGGATCATATAGCATTCCGGCAGGATAACTATGATGCCATCGCAGACAAAATAA
>Ga0206929_1129_pt1 | contig 19303 bp, 15 predicted proteins | sample Alteio_BWOrgHeat_19_FD_152929 | JGI IMG/M metagenome (GOLD analysis project Ga0206929, IMG submission 152929) | Enriched cells from forest soil in Barre Woods Harvard Forest LTER site, Petersham, Massachusetts, United States -... | ecosystem: Environmental > Terrestrial > Soil > Temperate forest >...
AATTCCCGATGAACAGGCAGAAACCATTACAACGGTTGGTCAGGCTATCGGATACCTGGAAGAACACGCCAAATAAGAGGTTTCTTGTGCTGCGCTAAAATTCGTTGATCCGCTTTTCGAAGGCTTTACAGCTGAGAAAGCGGATTTATCACATTATTTATATCCGCGCAATCGCTAATATGGAACTGAAAAGAGTTGTTGTAACAGGAATAGGTGCGCTTACACCGATTGGAAATAGTCTGAATGATTATTGGAAAAACCTGTTAGGCGGCGTTTCTGGTGCGGACATGATTACACTTTTCGATGCATCTAAATTCAAAACCCGTTTTGCCTGCGAGTTAAAGAATTATGATCCGCTCAGTTTCCTCGATAAAAAAGAAGCACGGAAACTTGACCGGTTTGCACAGACAGCCCTCTGCGTCAGCGACCAGGCTGTTGCGGATGCCGGTATTACAAAAGATAATGTAGACAGTGACCGGGTAGGTGTCGTATTCGCCAGTGGCATCGGAGGAATCAACACATTTCAGGAGGAAGTGGGCAATTTCGCCAAAAGCGATGGTGTTCCGCGTTACAATCCTTTTTTCATTCCGAAGATGATTCTTGATATTGCTGCCGGTCATATTTCCATACGTCACGGATTCAGGGGGCCCAATTTTGCCGTCGTCAGCGCCTGCGCATCTTCTACCAATGCACTGATGGAGTCATTCAACCTGATCCGGCTGGGCATGGCAGATATCATTCTGACCGGGGGATCCGAAAGTGTTATTACCGAAGCTGGTGTAGGCGGGTTTAATGCTATGAAGGCCCTCAGCGAGCGTAATGATAATCCCAAAACAGCAAGTCGCCCTTACGACAGGGGGCGTGACGGATTTGTAATCGGCGAAGGGGCCGGTGCTCTGATCCTCGAAGAACTGGAACATGCCAAAAGAAGGGGCACCAGAATTTATTGTGAGGTTGCAGGTGCCGGTGCTACCGGGGACGCACATCACATTACGGCACCGCATCCCGAGGGCAGGGGCGCTAAAAATGTTATGAACGCGGCATTGCGGGATGCGCAGTTAACAGCAGCCGATATTGACTACATCAATACCCATGGTACATCCACACCACTCGGGGATGTTTCGGAAGTGAAAGCAATCATCGATGTGTTTGGAGAAAATGCTTTTAAAGCGAATATCAGTTCCACCAAATCAATGACCGGCCATTGTCTCGGCGCCGCCGGCGTGGTAGAAGCCATTGCCTGCATCATGAGTGTAGTGGATGATATCGTTCCGCCAACCATCAATCACTTCGAGGATGATCCGGAACTGGATCCCCGCCTCAATTTTACTTTTCACAAACCGCAGAAAAGAATTGTACATGCTGCTTTGAGCAATACGTTCGGATTCGGGGGGCACAATGCGTGTGTAATTGTAAAGAAATACAAAGACTAATATGGGAGTATGGGAGTATGGGAGTATGAGAGTAACGAAACTTAATAACGATTTGTTTACTGCTTGGATCAAAAAATTGCTCTGAAATGCCGCACTCTCATACCCCCATACTCCCATACTCTCATACTTTCTTTTGGTTTGATACGAAATAACTTATTTTAGTACCGTGGGAATATTAGACCGGCTTTTTAATACCGACTCTTCGATTGTCTCTTTCCGCAAACAGTTGCGCAACGTACTGGGTTTTGTGCCTGGGAATGCGGTATTGTACAAAACAGCCCTTACCCACCGCTCGGTTAAAGAAAGTTCTGACCAGAATAATGAACGACTCGAATACCTCGGCGATGCCATACTGAGTGCAATCATTGCAGATTTTCTTTTTAAAAAATATCCCTATAAAGAAGAGGGTTTCCTGACTGAGATGCGGAGTAAAATGGTGAACCGTGTTCAGCTCAATGACATTGCGGTCAAAATGGGACTCAGGAAAATTTCTTATTTTAATAAATTCGACGGCTCGCTAAAAATGAGCCAGATCTTTGGCAATACATTGGAGGCTGTGGTGGGTGCTATATACCTGGATAAGGGCTATGATAAATGCAGACAATGGGTCATGGAAAGAATCATTCAGCCTTATCTATTCATGGAGGACCTTGAAAACCTGGAAATAAATCATAAGAATAAATTGTATGGCTGGGCCAACAAGAACGGCAAGAACCTGGAGTTTGAAACCATTGACGAACATATGGAAGGAGGCCGCCGGTTATTCACGGTTGGCGCCGTGGTAAACGGAGAATTAATTTCGCAGGGTCGCGCATATAATAAGAAAGACGCCAGTCAGATCGCTGCACAACTGGCCATGGATAAACTCGGTCTGAACAAAGTGGAGGGAGAAGAGTAATTACCCGGAGAACGAAGAACATACCCGGAGAACGAAGAACATACCCCGAGGAAGAGAACATACTTTGAGGAAGAAGAACATACTTTGAGGAAGAAGAACATACGTTGAGGAAGAAGAACATATGTTGAGGAAGAAGAATAGCGAAAGGCAGGACTATGAATAATTTCCTATTCGCCAATTAACCTGTTTAACTGATCGGCATCCATTGATTGCAGAAACGAGTTGATATACCGGGGCGATCCCTCAACATGCATGTCAATAACCCTCACTACATTGCTTGGAATCGTTTTTACTGTCGTTAAATCAATATTTTTTTTGTCTGTTCTGTAATGCGGGTGATAATAGCCATATCCATCTGGTTTTAAAGTCCAGTCTCCAAAAAGAATAAATGCCAGGTCGGTGCACCTTTTAAACTGATTCAGATCGAATAACGCTTTTTCATCTGTTCGATCGTTGTGATATAGAGAGGCAAAATTTGCATGGGAAATATTTAGTGTACCGGTTCGGTAAAAGTCTTCCGTAATGGAAGAGGCAATGGCGTCAGCAGTATTTATTTCGATTTTTACCCGGAGCATGCTGGCGTTGCGAAAACTTTCGTCTCTGTTTTTTTTCAAATCCTGCATGCTTGCAAAACTCGAATAGTCGTTATGAGTGGTCATTTTTTTTATTTCGTCCTGCATGTTTGTTAAAAAATCCTGTTGCCAGTTCTGCCATGCCCGCAGGGAATCGGAATCAACGATGAAAATAAAACTGATCTCATAATCATGTGGCGGCCTCATATGATCTGCAAGCGGACCGGTACGCTCCGCATTCAGATAACCCGATCCGGCCGATTCGTCGAACTGATAAACTTCCCAGCTTTTTTTTCCGGCTTCCTTTTGCATCAGCACTGTAAGAAAATCATGCAATCTGATTTCCATGCTGATTTCCGCCGGTATTAGCGGGTTCGCAAATCTTTCGGCTGAATCAGGCAACTGCCTGTCCGACGGACAATCCGCCGGAAACCACGAACAGGATTGCGCATGAGAAAAGCTGAAAGGAATGACTGTTATCAGCAAGACGATCAGTACCAGGGAAATTTTAAAGCGGGACGAGTATTTAGCTTCGCAGGATGAAGGGATGAAAAAGCTATTCAAATTCTCCAATTAAATTTTTACAAACTCTACCCTCCGGTTATTCGCCCTGCCTTCGGCGGTGCCATTATCAGAGATGGGTTTTGTATCCCCGAAACCTTTCGTTGTTAAGCGGGAGGCGCTGACGCCCATGGATATCAGCTGCGTCTTCACTGCATTTGCGCGATCCTGTGATAAACTGAGATTATGCGCCGGGTTACCTGAATTGTCGGTGAAACCCTCGATATCAAATTTGAGGTCAGGATTGTCCTTCAGGATCTGTGCTATCATATTCAATGTTCCCATGCTTTCCGGTCTGATGGTTGATTTATCCACATCGAAATTGATGCCGTGGGTTACAATTTTGGTATCGGTAAATTTTTGTCCGATCATATTCATATTGCCACCTTCCGCGATCCTGATATTGGTTACGACACATTTTCCCGCTACGCGAATACCGAATTTATTTATTCCGGCATCCTTTACTTCGGGAATAACATACAGTCTTATTTGATCGAGATAAATTTTCATCTGTTTATCCTTATATGCGATGGCGATATGGTGCCATTTTCCAATGAAATTTACTGCGCCCATATTTTCGGGAAGCTGTTTGCTGCCCTCTGCCAGATTTGATGACGACAATTCCATTTGTTCGGACGAAAAGGAGATATCGTTATACGTGTTTATTACTTCATCCGTGCCATAAAAATTCAACCCCGCCCAGTTATCATTTATATTTTCGTCACCCGGATGCGCATCAACATACATATCAAATTCAACAGTAAAACCCGCTGGCATATAACCTGACATTTTTTTCATCCTGTGTTCTATGACCACTGCACGGTCGCCATTCTCACCTTCTGTGAGTGCGAACACTTTTTTACCGTCAAAATCAGCGATAACGCCCTGTCCATACCCCAGGCGCCAGTGTGCGGGAAACTCTCCCTTGCGATCATCACTGAAATCATCTGCGAATATGATTTTTTCGCCGGGAACAAAATCATAGTTTTCATAAGCCTTCAGTGAAGGTGATTGTACAACAGTTGATGAATTTGCATCCTGGGCATTTGCGTTATAAAACATCAAACCGGTACAGAGGCTAATCATGAATACTCTGTTCATACTTTTCAGTTAATCGTTAGAAGTGTGATATAGTAAATTTATTTTGATGCTGTGATCAATCGGGCGTCATGGTTTTTCCATGCACAATTCTATCAGCACGCCGTTTGTGTTTTTCGGATGCAAAAAACAAACCAGCTTATTATCGGCACCGGATCTTGGTTTTTCATTGAGCACAACAAAACCAGCGGCTATCAGTCTTTTTATTTCAGATTCAATGTCTGTAACCGCAAATGCGATATGGTGAATGCCTTCTCCTTTTTTTTCAATGAATCTGGCTATGATACCATCGGGATCAGTACTTTCCAGCAATTCAATTTTTTGGGCAGCTACAGAAAAAAAGGCAGTTTTTACAGTTTCGGATTCAACCAGTTCTTCCTTGTAACATGGCGTATTTAATAAGGCTTCGAACAAGGGAATGGAATCGGAAAGGCTTTTCACGGCGATTCCGATATGTTCCAGTTTTTCCATTGTTAAATTTAGTGTTTAAGGAGATTCAGGCCTAAAGCGCAAAGCTTAAAGCCCAAAACTTTTTACCGGAAGAGAACATGCCAAAAAACTAAAACTTCTGTGAGCCGGAATTTCGTTTTAGAATATTGATTTATTACCGATCGTTCATTTCTCGCGTATCCCAAATAACTGGCGCAACTTTTAAGAGGCGTAAAGCTTTAAGTTTTACACGTTAATCTTAAGCTGATTTTGGGCTTTAAGCTTTAGGCTTTTGGCTTTAGGCTTTTAGCTTTAGGCTTTTAGCTTTAGGCTTTAGGCTTAACTTTGCATATGAATCTTCCTGTGTATATGGACTATCATGCGACCACTCCCTGCGACCCGCGGGTGCTGGAAGCCATGCTGCCATATTTCAGTCAGCAGTTTGGAAATGCGGCCAGCCAGGGACACGCGTTTGGATGGTACGCGGCTGAAGCCGTAAAAATTGCCCGCGAGGAAATTGCCTCCCTGCTGAATGCTGATCCATCTGAAATTATTTTTACCTCCGGCGCCACGGAATCGGTCAACCTTGCCATCAAGGGGGTCTTCGAAATGATGGCAGGGAAAGGGAAACATATCATTACGCTTTCAACGGAACACCGGGCTGTGCTGGATACCTGCGGACACCTGGAAAAACTTGGAGCCGAGGTCACTTATCTTCCCGTTCAGCACGACGGGTTGATTGACACCACTTTATTACAATCTGCGATCCGACCCGATACGGTCCTGATAGCCGCCATGTACGCTAATAACGAAACCGGGGTCATTCAGCCCATTCAAACTATTAGCAAAATAGCCAGGCAACAGGAAATTTTTTTCTTTACAGATGCAACGCAGGCAGTGGGTAAGATACCGGTAAATGTCATAAAGGACGGCATTGATCTGCTCGCTTGTTCTGCCCATAAAATCTATGGTCCGAAAGGTGTGGGTGCTTTATATGTCAGAAGGAGGAATCCGAGGGTGCGACTGACTGCCCAGATGGACGGAGGAGGTCAGGAACGTGGATTCCGGAGCGGAACCCTGAATGTACCGGGTATTGTTGGATTTGGAAAAGCTGCCAGTATCTCTCAGGCCGAAATCGAGCAGAATAAAATATCCATCAGCCATTTGCGCGATAAACTGGAAAAGGCAATTTTGAATATGGGTGGAGGAAAGTTAAACGGGCATCCCCTGAACCGGCTTCCGACGGTGACTAATTTATCGTTTGCGCAGGGGATGGGAAATCAGCTTTTGAAAAATTTGCTCAAAGTGGTAGCCGTATCATCAGGATCTGCCTGCAGCTCCGCTTCACCGGAACCCAGTCACGTGTTAAAAGCAATGGGCCTGGATGATACAGCGGCTTATCATGCCATCCGCTTCAGCCTGGGGAAATATAATACGGAAGAGGAAGTTGAATTTGTAATACAGAGGGTCAGGTTGGCGTTGGAGGAAATGAATTCCGGAATGGTTCATATTCAGGATGCTTAAAAACCTGAATTTGGGAAGATTTTATTCCTTTTTTCAATCTTTCAGGGCCGACATTTGTTGTTAATAATAGAAAAAAGATATAAATGATCTACGTTTCAGATAAAGCAAAAGAAAAGGTAAAACACCTCATGGAAGAATCACCGATTTCAGATAAATCAGATCTGTTTCTTCGGGTTTCCGTGATTGGAGGGGGCTGTTCTGGCCTGAGTTATAAGATGGACTTTGACAACCAGAAGAAACCCATGGATCAGGAATTCGAGGACAACGGAGTAAAAGTGGTTACCGACCTTAAGAGCTTTTTATATCTCGTTAATACCACCCTGGAATTTTCTGAAGGTCTTAATGGGAAGGGTTTTTATTTCAATAATCCCAATGCCAGCAGGACCTGCGCCTGTGGTGAGAGTTTTGCGGTTTAAGCACTAAAGCCTAAAGCCTAAATCCTAAAGCCCAAAGTCTAAAACCGACTCGAATTCTGTCAATATTCTTTAGTTTATCGACCGGCCGTCAAACTGCCTTTGCCATCCCGTTATTGGCGTGATAACGATCAACGGTCAACGGTCAACGGTCAACGGTCCACGGTCAACGGTCAACGGTCAACGGTCAACGATACACGAAATACATGCCCCGCATTCGAAAAAAACCAAAACCGCAGAACGTTCAAATATTTCCATTTAGCGTTCCCCAATAACATTTTATCGAATATTTTTCTTTCATCTCTCTTTTAATTTATTATTGATTATCAAATAGATACAAAATGGCTTCAGGCCTTTAGGATTCTGCCTTAAGCCCGTAATTAATTGTTAATCAATGCCCTAACTCTACGAAGTATATTTACGATTTGAATTGGTCGGATCAGGTGTTACTTTTATTCAGTCTAACCCTTATTCTGGTGATTTAATCATCCAGAAAAGTCCAAACCAAATGAAAACCTATACGAGCAATTTTACCCTTTTGCGGATCACTTACACCCTGCTTACCATCGCACTTTGTGCTGATCCGGCCCTAGCTCAACTAAAAATCGACTACGGTAAGAGCTATTTGAATATCACAAAGGGAGCTACCGGCGGAACCATTGAACCAGGAGACATTCTGGAAGTGCGTGCCACATTCGTGGTAGGAGGATCCGGAGTAAATGACTTTGTGGACAGTTGCGCCTACTTCGATGTTGTTCCTGCCAATACGACTTATATTCCCGGCACCCTGGCTATTCTGACGAACGAGGGATTGGTTTACAAAACCTTTACGGATGCAGTGGGTGATGATGCGGGTGGAATCGCCGGGTCCAATGTTCAGATCAACCTGGGTTACAAAAATGCACCTACTGCCACAGCTTTCAGGAGAGGTCGGATAAGCTATAACGACAAACCTTCCTTTTTTGGCGCCACCTGTATCATGGTTGTTACCTACCGGGTAACGGTTTCCGGTGGATACGGATCGCAGGTGAATCTGGGGGGTGGTACGATCTCCTATTTTCCAAAAGGGCTTTCTCTGACATCCATCACATTTCCTGCGGATTCTGTGATGATTTTCAAGAACCTTGGCATATGCCCGAATTCTTCCAGTAACACAATCACTTCCGAGTTTGGAGGTACATTTGGATCAGGTAAGGCAAAAAACCGGGGCCCTTCTTCAAAAATATCAAATAACTACACATATAATGTATTCGGACCCAACACCCCGAATGACTATTATTATAATATTTCCAATAATACCAGCACAGGTGCCGCTGGTTATACCACGCTGAATACCTGGCCGATACCGGATCCGAATATTGCAGGTTTTACCTACTCGCACCGTGTATTCGGAGTGTGGGATATCATCGGTGACCATACCGGGGCTGTCAATCCATTATTGGGTAATCCGGCAACCGACACAGTAAACGGGGTAGGCGGTTATATGGCCGTCATCAACTCATCTTATAAACCCGGTATCACTTTTCTGGATACGATCAATAACTTATGTCCAAATACTTATTATCAATATTCTGCCTGGTTTAGAAATATCTGTTCCAAATGTGCCTGCGACTCGAATGGTAAGGGCCCGACCTCTGTGGGTTATATTCCAACAGGTCCGGGCGACTCATCCGGAGTTCATCCGAACCTTACATTTAATGTGAACGGATATGATTACTACACTACCGGAGACATTCTCTATACCGGACAGTGGATCCGTAAAGGGTTTACCTATTTAACAGGTCCGACGCAAACAAGCATGATCATCTACGTGCGGAATAACGCACCGGGTGGCGGGGGTAATGACTGGGCGCTGGATGATATTACCGTGGCTTCCTGCGTACCAAATATTGCGCTTACGCCAAATAAAGCCGATACGCTTTGTCGTGGTTCGGATGATACGGTTCGTTTTAAAGTAACCGCGTTCTTCAACAATTACACGCAATGGAAACTGGAGAAAAGTGTGAATGGCGGCGCTACCTGGACCGACCCGGGTAATGACACGCTCGGAAATGCATCCAGTGGAACGGCGACTCCGGTGTTTAATCCTACTTCAGGACTCTATGAATATCTTGTTACCCGTTATTTCCGTTTGAATAACATTGACACAACCGTAATATACAGGCTCACTGTTGCATCCACCCCCGGAAGCCTTTCCAATCCGGGTTGTAATTTTATTACTTCCACGCCAAAGTTTGTGCGTACGGCAAATTGTAATCTCACGCTGCCAACCCAAGTATCTGTGAAGGGAACGATGGAGGATGGCGGACTGGCGCGTATACAGTGGACGAGCCGTGAAGAAACTGATGCCATTCAGTACGTGGTTGAAAGAAGTGATGATGCAGGTGCTCATTACCGTTCGGTCTATACTGTATCGGGTACCGCATCTCCGGGTATGGGTGCCAGTTATACATTTAATGATCCAGTGCCCGTAACAGGAGAAGTGTATTATCGTATACAGCTGATCGATCATGAATATCATAATTATAGTTCGGTGGTCCTTCTGAGTAATTCAGAAATAGCACTGAAAATTTCAGGACTTGTTAACCCCTTCAATCAATCGATTTCATTTAATCTGACAGTTCCGGAAGATCATACAATACAGGTGGGATTATATGATACCTACGGAAGACTGCTGATGAGTAGTCATCAGACGGCCTATAAGGGAATCAACCGTATTGCAATGACAGAACCAGCAGGTCTGCAATCGGGCATGTATGTTTTACAAGTGATCTATCAGGGACAGGCCATTACACGTCAGCTTATTAAGAAGATTAACTAAAGCACAACGCCCAACGCTTAACGCGAAACGCAAAAAAAATCCCCCTGGTAAAACCAGAGGGAAGGTTAAGCAAGTAGCAATGGTATTTTATCGAGGAATAACAGGTTTAACAGATAGTATATAAGCGGGTGCGAATATATAAGATTTTGATCACATAGTGCTGCAAACAATTATATCTTTATTTTCGCGTCTATGTGGGCCGTTTGCAAAAAGGAATTCCGACAGTTTTTCAGCAGTTTAACAGGTTACATTGCCATCATCGTTTTTTTACTCCTGACCAGTCTCCTCTTATTTGTATTTCCTGATACCAGCATCCTGGATTTCGGATATGCCAGCCTCGATAAATTCTTTGACCTGGCACCATGGATACTACTCCTGTTAATTCCGGCTATCAGCATGCGTTCATTTTCTGAAGAATTCCGCAGCGGAACATTTGAAATATTACAGTCAAGACCGCTTACATTCTGGCAGATCGTACATGGGAAATATTTAGCAGCCCTTTTTGTGATCGGCATTGCGCTGCTGCCAACCTGGATCTATTTTTTTTCGGTTCAGCAACTCGCAACCCAGTCAGGCATGGATCTGGGAGCAACTGCGGCCTCCTATATCGCTTTATTTTTTTTGACGGCTGTTTTTGCTTCCATTGCTCTTTGCTGCAGCAGTTTTACAAGTAATGCCATTGTAGCATTTATCACCGCAGGTTTTGCATGTTTTTTAATTTATTCCGGTTTTCATGCGATCAGTACTTTGAAATCATTTCCTTCCGGCGCGGATTATTATATAGATATGATCGGAATAGATTTTCATTACCGAAATATGAGCAGGGGTGTTATCAGCTTCCGCGACCTCGTATATTTTATCAGCGTGATCGCTTTTTTTCTAACTCTTACCAGGAACAACCTGTTTAAAAGATAAGTGACCATGCAGAAATTCTTCAATTCAAGATTCGGCTGGTTATATCTTTTGATCGCCATCGTTCTGCTGAATATGCTGGCCGCCCAGGTGAATGCGCGTTATGATATGACAAGCGAAAAACGATTCACGCTTACAAAGCCGGTTAAAAATATGCTTGGACGCCTGCACGAGGAGGTTAATATAGATATTCTGCTGGAGGGAAATCTGAAATCAGGTTTGAGAAAATTACGGAATAGTACGGAAGCGCTATTGCAGGAATTCAATGAATATGCCGACGGAAATATTCATTACAGGCTCATCGACCCGGTAGCCGGCGGCGATGATACCAGTCGTGCACTCGTGCTGGATTCACTGGCCAGAATGGGCATTCAGCCCATGACACAGATTGCACAATCAAAAAAAGGAGAAGAGCAAAGTCAGCGTATCGTGATTCCCGCTGCCATCGTGCGGTATAAAGATCGTCAGCTCCCGGTGGATCTGCTGAAAGGTGTACAACGCAGCCGCGAGGGCCAGAGTCCGGAGCAATTATATGTAAATGCTGAAAATCTGCTGGAATATAAATTCGCCAGCACAATAGATAAACTTACCAGCGACACACTACCCGCGATCGGTTACCTGATGGGAAACGGAGAACCCCTGGATTATCGCGTATACAGCCTGATTCAGTTCCTGCGGGAAAATTTTCGTTTTGGCATAGTACAGCTGGACAGTGTACCGGTTATTCCCGGTGAACTGGCTGCTCTGATCATGGTGAAACCAGCAGCAAAATTTTCTGACGATGAAAAGCGAAAGCTGGACCAGTTCGTTATGCGCGGCGGCAGCCTGGTATGTATGATCGACAATTTAAATGCAGAGATGGATAGTCTCCAGACTACCCGTGAAACGGTCGCTTTCGACAAAGGTCTCAATCTGGATGATCTGTTATTTCGATATGGCCTGCGCATCAATCAGGACCTGATAGAAGATATGCAATGCGGAAGTATCAACCTGGTGGTTGGCAGCCAGGGAGGGAAGCCACAATTTCAATTATTGCCCTGGCCCTACTATCCGTTGCTGGATGGAAGTCCTAATTCAGTTATTACGAAAAACCTGGACCCCGTATATTCGAAATTCACAAATTCGATAGATACTGTTAAAGCAGTTGATATCCGAAAAACTGTTTTACTTCAGTCATCACCCAACGCGAGAACCGTCGCCACTCCTGCCCTCATTTCATTGGAAATGGTAAAAACGGCCAGCGAACCCAAGGCCTTTCAGCAATCGAATATCCCCGCCGGCGTAATCCTGGAGGGGAAATTTCAATCACTCTATGCTAACAGGATGTCGGCTGTGATGAGCGACAGTCTGGCGAATGTTTTTCATCAGCCATTTTTAAAATCCGGCATTAAAGAGGCGCGTGTGATTGTTTGTGCCGACGGAGATCTGATGATGAATGAAATCAGCGATGGCCGTCCACTGCCCCTGGGATTCAGCAAAGACATCAATTATACTTTTGCCAATGCTGAATTCCTGAGTAATTGTCTTGATTATTGCGTTCATCCGGCTGGTATTCTGGAAGCCAGATCTAAAGACTACTCACTTCGTCTGCTGGATCCGGAAAAAACAGAAGAGGACCGGAGTTTCTGGCAACTCATCAACATCGCCTCGCCTTTACTGGTTATTATCATATGCGGACTGATTTTTCAATATATCAGGAAGCGGAAATATAGCGCCACATCCCTTTAGGGGTTAAACTTTTTCATTTGAATCATTTACAGGTTACATATCTCATTTTTGGTGCTGCGCTGATCCTTGCGCTCATTTTCGATCTTGGCCTGCTGAGCAAAAAGGGATCGGTCGTTACCATGAAAAAGGCACTGGGCCAGACATTTTTCTGGGTGGTGCTGGCGATGGCTTTCGGGGTATTTATTTATGTTTATAATGGCCAGCAATCAGCCCTGGAATACCTGAGTGCCTACCTGATGGAATGGAGCCTGAGTATTGATAATATTTTTGTTTTTATCCTGATTTTTACCTTCCTGGCGATCAGAGAAGAATTTTTTGGGAGAGTCTTACTGATAGGTATTTTACTGGCAGTTATTTTCAGGATCATTTTTATTACTGCGGGTATTGAACTCGTGAGCCGTTTTACCTGGCTGTTGTATTTGTTCGGTGCTATTCTTATTTATACCGGACTGAGTATGTTCTTTGCAAAAAAAGGAGAAACGGACGATTTGGATAAAAACAAGGTATACCGTTTTCTAAAAAGATTTCTGCCATTGATAGCGGAAGACGGGAACGGTAAACTCACCATCCGCCGGGACGGGAAGAAATATTATACTACGATTTTTGTTGTGATCATTCTATTGGCTTCAACGGATATCATTTTTGCACTGGATTCGATTCCGGCCGTTTTTGGGATAACCCAGAACAGGCTCGTGATTTATACTTCCAATATATTTGCGGTACTCGGTCTGCGCTCCCTGTTTTTCCTGTTACGAGGCGCAGTGGATAAATTCAGATTTTTACCGAAAGGGATCGCCACGGTGCTTGTTTTTGTAGGTTTGAAAATGACGAGCGAACTGGTTCATATTAAAGTTTCGACCGTAATTTCATTGATCGTAATTGTTGTTTGTATCGGCAGTTCTATTTTACTGTCGGTTGTTATTAAAAAAAAGCAACCCTAATTTTAAATTTTTTATCTGGGTCATACTATCCGGCATATCGCTTCAATCGTTTCAGGATCCTTCCTGCAATTCCATCAGGATGATGTGATCGAGCAATTGCTGACCGACAGTCGCCGGCTGGTCTTTCCTGAATCAACATTGTTTTTTGCACTCTATGGATCGCGTCGTGAAGGGCATGCTTTTATCGCAGATCTCTACCTGCGGGGCGTTCGCAATTTTGTTGTTTATCAGACGCTTCAGGTAGAAGATTATCCCGAAGCGAATTTTATTCTTGTGAAAAACAGTCTTCGGGCTTTACAGTCGCTCGCCATTTTTCACCGGCGGCAATTTGATCTGCCCGTTATTGGTATCACTGGTAGTAATGGAAAGACCATTGTAAAAGAATGGCTGAATCAATTACTGGAAGACCGGTACCGGATCGTGCGCAGTCCACGGAGTTATAATTCGCAGATCGGTGTTCCGCTGAGTGTATGGCAGATCAGCGAAGCGAATGATCTGGCCCTGATAGAAGCGGGTATTTCCCAAACAGGTGAGATGAAAGTTCTGGAAGAAATCATCAAACCGACCATCGGTGTATTTACAAATATCGGAGAAGCCCATGACCAGGGATTTGAAAATACGCATGCTAAAATTCTCGAGAAACTGGAGCTATTTGTTCATGCAACGGCCCTGATCTATACGTCTGATCAAACTGAACTGGAAAAAACCATCGTGGCCTGGCATTTCCTGCACCCTGAAATCCGGCTGATTTCCCTGGGGAAGGATGCGGAAGCGATGATTCAGGTAAAAAATATTCAGAAACAAAAAGGTAAAACCTCCGTAACGCTCGGTTATAAAAATGAAAACCTGACCCTGGATATTGGTTTTGAAGATGAGGCATCCATACAAAATGCATTGACCTGTACGGCTGTGATGCTGTTCCTGTCTGTTCCGGAAAAAGAACTGCAGTCCAGGCTCAACAGGCTTAGTCCCCTGGCCATGCGCATGGAAATGAAAACAGGGATTAACCATTCTTCGGTTATTAATGACAGTTATAGTGCCGATATCAGTTCGCTGAAAATGGCCCTGGATTTTTTATTTCAGCAGAAACAACACAATAAACGCACGCTCATTTTGTCGGACATCCTGGAAACCGGCAGGAAGCCGCAATCCTTATACAAAGAAGTGGCTGCCCTCCTGCAAAAATATCCGGTGGACCGTCTCATCGGCGTTGGCGAACAATTGTCGGTAAGTGATTTGTTTTTTATCAATTCGGGTGTGAAGGAAAAGATTTTTTTCAAGACGACTGAAAACCTGCTGGATGCACTGCCAGGCCTTATATTCCGTGATGAGGCCATCCTGTTAAAGGGCGCGCGGGTATATGGATTCGAACGGATCGATCAGATGTTGTCGCTCCAGGTACATGAAACCATGATGGAAGTAAATCTTGATGCAATGGCCCAAAATCTGAAGCAGTATCAGCAGATACTGCAGTCTTCTACAAAGATCATGGCCATGGTGAAGGCTTTTTCTTATGGAACGGGGGGTTTCGAAATCGCACGCCTGCTGGAATTTCATAAAGTGGATTACCTGGGAGTCGCTTATGTTGACGAAGGTGTTACCCTGCGCAAAGCAGGTATCCGGTTGCCCATCATTGTTATGAACACGGAAGAAAGCGCCCTCGTTCCCCTGCTCGAGTGGCGGCTTGAACCGGTAATCTATTCCTTTCGTGGTTTGACGGCTTTACAGAAACTGCTAAAACAGGAAGCTGTAAATTTATTTCCGGTCCACATTGAATTGGAAACGGGCATGAACCGGCTGGGATTTGCGCCATCGCAGATTGGAGAATTGTCGGAACAACTCAAGTCCGGTGATTTCAGGGTACAATCCGTTTTCAGTCATCTTGCAGCGAGTGAAGAAGCCCAGCAGGATGAGTTTACACAGCGGCAATTTGAAAATTATGAGGCCATGGCAGGACGTATACGGGAAACCATCGGTTATTCTTTCATCAGGCATATTTCAAATTCAGCGGGTATTGTCCGGGACCCCTCGCTGCAGCTGGATATGGTTCGCATCGGTATCGGATTATATGGTATTGATCCGGCCTCTTCAGGAATATTGGATTTGAAAGAAGTGGGCACGCTGAAAACGACCATCGCACAAATCAAGGAACTGGCAAAGGGAGAAACCATTGGATATAACCGTCGCGGCATCGCAGATCACAAAATGAGGACAGGAACCCTGCGGTTAGGGTATGCAGACGGATATCCGCGAAACCTGGGCAACGGGGTCGGAAAAGTATGGTATAAAGGCAGGCTGGTGCCCACCATCGGAAGTATCAGCATGGATTTAATGATGATCGACTTATCTGAAGTGCCGGATGCCATGGAGGGCGACGAAGTAGTTATATTCGGGAACTCTTTGTCCGTGACCGAACTGGCGCGATGGGCAGGTACGATTCCCTACGATATTCTGGCAGGGATCTCCCAACGTGTAAAGCGGGTATATTTTGAATAAAGCTTTCACAAATTGGAAGGGATTCATCTTTCCCTAACTTATTATCTTTGCGGCTCATTATGAAAGGAAGAAAGATCATTTTCATCGTATTATTAATCATTGTGGCTGATCAGGCACTGAAAATCTGGATTAAGACACATATGCCCCTTAGCCATACCTGGGATGCATTCTATCGTTCACCCGTGTCCCCATATGACAACGGTATCCATCTGCTGGGTAAAAAATTTCAGCTGTTCTTTGTCGAAAATGAAGGAATGGCCTGGGGATGGAAATTTGGCGGCAATTTTGGAAAGATGTTCCTGACCTTATTCCGCCTGGCTGCCGTGATTTTCGGTATTTATTATATACGCACACTGATTAGAAAAAATTATCACAAGGGTTATATTATCTGTGCGGGACTTATTTTCGCCGGAGCCCTGGGTAACCTCATCGACAGTATGTTTTACGGATTAATATTTGAAGAAAGCACTTATGATCATGTGGCAAAGATTTTTCCGCCTCACGGATATGCAGGCTTCCTGCATGGAAGAGTGGTGGACATGCTTTATTTTCCCCTTATTAAAACACATTACCCCGGCTGGTTCCCATTTGTGGGCGGGGACGAATTTGAATTCTTCAGTCCGGTTTTTAATATTGCCGATGCGTCCATTTCAATTGGTGTGATTGCCCTTTTTCTGTTTCAGAAAAGGTTTGTAAAGAAACTGCCCGAAAAGCCGGATTTATCAGCGGATAACACGCAGGAACGCCTAACGGTAAACGCCTAACGCGGAACGCCTAACGCGGAACGCCTAACGCCTAACGCGGAACGCTTAACGCGAAACGCCCGGGCTAAGGCTTGCGCTGCAAGATCTGAAATACTTTCGACAGGTCCTTTAACGACCCCTCTTCCAAGTAGTGACTTTTAACCTGATAACAGATTGATTTTTAAGCATTACGCCTTAGGCCTTCGCCCCGGGTGAGTTGTTTTACTAAGTCAAACTGGGGCTTTTTCTATTTCATAAGGCGTTGATTTTTTGTATGTTTAGGTATAATACGGCCTAAACCGTTTATCAAATCCGATACCGATGAAAAAGTTCCTGCTGGTGCTTTCGTGCCTCCTATTGTCTTTTATCGGATATACCCAGATCGTTTCTTTCAATGGTCAGTTTTTTAAGATCGATACTTTATATCCATTATACGACGCTCCCTCACATAATAAAGGCCTCAGCTTTCCCTGGGAACTAACCTATGGTCCGGACGATTCTCTATGGATCACGGAAGCTCATCGATACCGTATCTGGAAAATTCACCCGGGTAATAAAGGCAACCGCGTTTTACTCGATCTGAACAGTATTCCTACTTTTAATTATTACGATATGCCAAACGGTTATCCGGCCCCGCAGGGCGGTCTCATGGGCCTTGCCCTGCATCCGCAACTGCTTACGGGGAAACCTTATGTGTATGTGGCCCTGGTATACGATATGTATGGCACGAGTGGTTCTCCGAATAACAGTAGTTGCGCCGGCGCAGGTTCAGTAACAAACCAGCCTTGTTTTTACAAAACCAAAATCCTCCGGTATACCTATAATACTGTAACGCATTCCCTGGGGTCAGCAACCATTGTGATCGATAATCTCATGGGAAGCAATGACCACAATTCAGGGAGACTGAAAGTAAGTCCGGTACCTGAAAGTGACGGTAAATATCATCTTTACTATACGATCGGAGATCAGGGTGCGGGCCAGTTTAATAATGGGTTCCGAACCAACAACGCCCAGAACAAAGACGTATATGAGGGAAAGGTATTGCGCCTCAATACAGAAGATGACGGCGATTTGGATGATGGCGCCTATAGCCCTTGGATTCCAAATGATAATCCGTTTACGAACTCTGTTTCCGGAAAAGTAAATGCAGTATACTCCTTTGGACACCGGAATGCACAGGGTCTTGTCTGGGCGCAGGTAGGTGCACAGTATATTTTATATAATTCTGAACACGGCGACAAATCGGACGACGAAGTAAATATCATTTCGCCGGGACGAAATTACGGCTGGCCCAAAGTGGCCGGTATGTGCGATGATAATTACACGACGGCGGATGCCAACCCGAATAATGATAAACTGGCGAACCAGATCATCACTGATGAAAAAACTTTTTGTGTTGCCAATAATGTCAAGGAACCTATCTTCTCTTTTTTTAATGTCAGCGGCAACAGCATTCCCTCCAGTGGCTCTTCCAATTATACATGGCCTACCATTGCTCCGTCAGGTATTGATTTTTATGATAAAACATATATACCCGGTTGGGCGAATTCGTTATTGGTAACCTCCCTGAAACTAGGAATGTACCGTCTCAAATTAAAATCTGACGGGTCCGGAATCGATAGCTCAAGTACGGCGCAGATAACCGATACGATTCCTTATCTGCACGAATACCGAATACGTGATCTTGCGATTGCACCGACAGGGGACACGCTGTTCCTGGCCATTGACAGCAGTGGTTCCACCTCCGGGCCTACCGGTGGATTTACAGGTGCTACGGTGGCAACTAAAACACCCGGTCATATCCTGCGCATGGTTTATCTCCCGGGTACGCTTGAACTCCAGCAGGCCCCACCGGTTGCAAGGAAAGAAAAAGTAAATACGACGATCGTCTTTCCAAATCCGGCGACAGATCACCTGGAAGTGTTATGCCGTGATTTCCTGCAGCAACCTTTCACGGTATCTATGTATGATGTATCGGGAAGAAAGATGCTGACCCAAACGTTTTCAAGCAGTCATTTTATCGTTCGACTGGAAAATGTTCCTCCGGGATTATATATTTTTAAAATGCTGGACGGTAATGGCACTACTGTCACCACTCAGAAAATTCTGGTCCTGAAATAATTGTCAATTGTTAATTGTCAATTATGCAAACTCCAGTTAACAATTGAAATTAGTCAATTTTTCCAACCATCTTCTTCGGATCGACCCACTCATCAAATTCTGACGATGACACATAACCGAGTTTCACAGCCATTTCTTTGAGGGTGGTTCCTTCCAGATGTGCTTTTTGCGCAATCTCTGCGGCTTTGTAATAGCCGATTTTTGGATTGAGGGCAGTCACCAGCATGAGAGAATTATTCAGATGCTTTTTGATGTTTTCTTCTATGGGCTTGATACCAACGGCACATTTATCGTTGAAACTGACACATCCATCTCCCAGCAATCTCGCACTCAGAAGAAAATTATAGATCATCATGGGTTTGAAAACATTCAACTCAAAGTTTCCCAATGCTCCACCGATATTGATAGCCACATCATTGCCCATCACCTGGGCGCAGATCATAGTTAAAGCCTCACATTGTGTAGGGTTCACCTTGCCCGGCATAATGGACGAGCCGGGTTCATTATCAGGAATGAATAGCTCGCCAATACCACTCCGTGGTCCCGAAGCCATGATACGGATATCGTTCGCGATTTTCATAAGGGATGCGGCAACAGTTTTCAATGCGCCATG
>Ga0206929_1131_pt1 | contig 19168 bp, 21 predicted proteins | sample Alteio_BWOrgHeat_19_FD_152929 | JGI IMG/M metagenome (GOLD analysis project Ga0206929, IMG submission 152929) | Enriched cells from forest soil in Barre Woods Harvard Forest LTER site, Petersham, Massachusetts, United States -... | ecosystem: Environmental > Terrestrial > Soil > Temperate forest >...
TTCGTTTCCGATTTCGTCGTCCTCAAAAATGTAATACTCCATATGAATATGGTGTTTCGCAGCTTTGAGTGCATTGATAACCGCCGGAAATTTATTTTCTCCATTCAGCAATAGCTCTACTTCATTGTTGCCGGTCAGGGGGCAACTTCGCGAAGCATTTTTGGAAGATATAAAAGATGCAAATAAAATTGATCCGGCCGTTTGGGCAAAAAGAACCAAACTTAGCCAGCTACCTGAAAAACTTGCCAGATTATTATCACCTCTTCTGTAGTAGTGTGACTGGAAGACTGGAGGGACGTGAATTCATAATGAACGGCCCTGTTTATATTTTATTCAAAAAAATTAATGATGACGTAAAATAATAATTCCTGTCTGGGCAAATACAAACAGTATCAGGGAAATTAGAAAAGGCTTATAAAAGCGACCTTTTAGTTTGTCGAAGTAAATTAAAGTGATCAGTGCCAGATCAACTACTGTGATGGAAATTAATGCTGCATAGAAAAAATCAACATGGAACCAGATTGCCAGTGATCGGATGAGGCTGGCATCTATGAATACCAACCCTGTTACAATCATGTATCTCATATGAACAGCTGTATGACGCTTATTTATGATTGCGAGTAAATAAAAGATTGAAAACAACAAAGTATCCGTCAATGGTAAGTAGAGTCCGTTCAGAATGGAAATAATATTTTTAGAAGAAGATTCACTAATCTGTTTGTTCATCATGCTGATGAAGGATAAAATAATGACAGGTACCAAAAAGTAGGTAAACCGGCCTATCAGCCGATGAGCAGTATATTTATTTTGCCGGATTAAAATCGGCTGGATAATGAGCAGAACAATCCAAAGTACAAGAACAAATACGTGGAAGTGAACAACGGGGGTAATATGTTCATTAAAATGCGGGAACAGTCCAAAATATGTTTTGAAGAAACCGAAGCTTACCAGAAAAAGTAAAAAGATGAACGGATAGCCGACATTCCTGTATTCTTTTTCCACCCAGGAGATTTTAAGTAAAAATATCCAATAAGGTAATATGCCCTTAGTACAAAAACGACATCTTAGTAATAGGTTCCATTTTTTAGCTTTATCGAAGTCTCCTGAAGAGCCCGTTCTATTTCTGTTGGGTTCTCGCCGGTAAATTCCTTGAAATCGCGAATAAAGTGCATTTGATCATAGTATCCACATTTATAGGTTAATTGAAGCCAACTTATATTGGGCTGATTTTCTTTCATGAGCCATGCACGTGAAAACCTGACGAGTCGCGAAAAGAACTTTGGTGACAGACCGATTCGGTTCTTGAATACCCGTTCAAATTGTCTGTTACTAAGGCATGAAGTCGCAGCAAGTTGATCGACAGGAATAAGGCCTCCACCCTTTAAAAGCATGAGCATAGCAGAATCAATGGGTAAAAATGGTTTCAGGTAAATGGATTTTGACAATAGAAACTGCTCAATGATAAGTTTCATCTGGTTGAATGATTCTGCTTCTTTCAATTGTTCAAGAATAAGGTTGATCTCATTGCCCCACACATCTCTTGCATCCATACCATCATATCCCAAAAGTGATTGCATGGGTATTCCTAACATACGATGCAAACCTCCCGGTTGAAATGAAACCTTTATAACATGGTGCCGATATCCAAACCGAAGATTTATGCGAACAGATGTCGGCCCCCCGATTATAGCCGGTGGAACTTCCGTTTCGTTTTTTTCATGGCTACGTTCAACACTTATCCTGTCGTCGGGATAAAAAAAAAGGGATTGTTCCGGAAAAGGTGGAAAAGGAAATACGGGTTTCGGTTTGGATCTATCAAAATCCACGCGATGGATCATGATGTTATTTATCCACTCTTTCAATGCAGGTTGTGGCAAAAAGAAATGGAGATCCATACAAGAGAATTTTGATTCTTTAAACAATCTTACATCAATTATTATCAATGAATGATATCTGCAATTTGGGCATTTCAATAAAGTGAGGCTTAGAACCAGAAGGTAATCTTATTGAAAATACTTCGTCATCGCATCCCAGTAATGCTGCTGCCAGCCAATTGATAAATGTTCTTTCAGGCCCTCCGGAAATCCGACGTGTTCAAAAATTACCCGGGTGCCTGAACCTTCAGCGCTGATATCAAATCGCGCGATGGAATAGACTCCGGCCGGCCAGTCGACGACCCGCCATGCTTCAACAATCCGCTGATGCGGTACCAGATCAAGAATGCGACCTGTTATATGCCCGTCGAATAATGTAAAAGTCCCACCCACCAACGAATCTATCTTTGCCGAGGATGCGCTGAATATATCAAAAGATTTTTTTGTGCAGGCACTAAATTCCCGTGAACTGAGCAGGAGGTTATAAACCTGAGAGGGCGCCACTTTGAAATAAGCGGATTGATGTATCGTTATGCCCTTTGCCGAATCAGCGTTGTTAATTTTTTCGGTCATTGTATTCATTGTTTGTGCAAGGGCGGCAGCGTGAAAAAAAATAAATGCCATGAAAAAGACAGGGACAACAAATAACTTTTTATACATCGGTTCACTGTTTAGTTACCCCCAACCGGCATCATGGGATGCACTTCAATTTTTGTGGGGATGTCGTTGAAAATAGGATTCGCTTTGGCAATAGTTAAGGCCTCATCCATGTCGTTGGCAGTTACGAGAAAATAACCGGCAATTACTTCTTTGCTTTCATTAAAAGGGTGATCCGTAAAGGAGCCCCTGGAACCCGTAATGAGTTTGCTGCCTTTGTCCACCGGACTGGCGCTTTTCAGTTTACCCTCCGAAATCAATTTGCCGATATAAGCCATTCCATGTTCCATATGCTGTTTGAGCTGATCCGGAGAGAGATCGGTCCATACGCTGCCCTCTGTTCGCAAAATCAGGAGAAAGTCTTTCATTTTTTGTTTTTTTTCAATCTTTTAATTTGAATAACGTGTTATGACAAATGAGAAGACAACAGGAGGACATGGGGCTATCATTATTTCTTCACTAATATCCGAAATTTCCAGCTTCATTCAGATCTTTTCGCCATACATACATTCCATTTCTTAATAAGCATGGCCTTTTCCGCGTTCAGCGGTGTTAGTCCGATAGCTTTTTGCAAAATGGGCGCCGCGTCTTCAAACCGGTCCGATTCTATAAGAAGGCTGGCCAGTGTTGAATAATACAGGTGATAATTTGCCAGGAGGGGAGAGTCTTTCATATTTTTCAATTCCGAAATAGCTTCTTCCAGACCCACGGCTTTTGACAAAGCGATGGCACGGTTCATTTGTACTACCGGTGAATGATCCAGGAGCAGCAATTTATCATAGAGGGAGAGAATGGAATTCCAATCAGTGGATTGATAATCGGGAGCAGTACAATGATAAGCCGAAATGGCCGCGAGAATATGAAAAACGGATATATGATCGTTCGATGTGGATTTATGCAGACTGACAAATCCTTTTTCCATCAATTCAAAATCCCACAGCTTCCGGTTTTGTTCTTCCAATGTATAGATATTTCCGTCGGAATCCTGCCTTGCATTAAATCTTGAAGCATTCAATTGCATCAGGGCCTGCAGCGCAAATGTATCAGCCTTTTCAGTAATCAGCGGATGGGTGGAAATGATTTCTGTAAGCCGGATGGCTTCCTCGCAAAGTGTATAGCGGATCAGGTTTTTTCCGGTGGACGCGCTGTATCCTTCGTTGAATAAAAGATAAATGGTATTTAAAACGGCCTGTTGTCTTTTTTTAAGCTCTCCCCCCTGTGGTATTTCAAAGGGGATTTTTTGTTCTCTGATTTTTTGCCTTGCCCTGACCAGTCTTTTGCTGATATTTTCTTCAGAAGTTAGAAAAGCCCGTGCGATTTCGGGAATGCTCAATCCGCAAATCGTTTTCAGCGCCAGGGCGATTTGCGAATCAGGATTCATTACAGGATGGCAACAGGTAAAAATCATCCGCAACTGGTCGTCTTGTATTTGTGTACTGGAAAATAAGTAATCGAGCGCGGGTTCAGCGGTCCAGGAGGACTGTAAATAATGACTCGTCTCTGCTGAATACTGACGTTTGTATTTTTCACGGTTTACAATATTCAGCGCTTTATTTTTCGCCACCCGGTATAACCAGGCGGATGGATTATCCGGCACGCCCCTGGTCTTCCACTGACTGATTGCTTCCAGCATTGCGTCCTGTACTACATCCTCAGCAAGATCCAGATTGGCAGTTCCAAATATTTTTGTGAGCACCGCAATCATCTTTCCCGACTCGTTCCGGGAAAAATGTTCAATGATTGTATATGTATCAACAGGTTGAACCATTTTTGGGTAACTTCAGTTCAGGCTGCACCAAGTTACCGGAATTCCCGTAAAATTTCGAAGAGACACTACTCGTTTGGATTATTTGTATAACGTATGATTGGGAACTGTTTCGTAATTTAACAGAGCCGTACTTTTTCAGAATGAGTGACAAAAAAATTATCTGGACGATTGGACATTCTACCAGGGCTTTTGATGAATTCGCCTCTTTGTTGTCCGCGTTTCAAATTCATCATCTCATCGATGTTCGTCGTTTTCCCGGTTCCAAAAGATTCCCGCAATACAATAAAGAATTGCTTGCCAAGGGACTGTCAAAGCTTGGTATTCAATATACTCATATGGAAGCATTGGGTGGAAGACGAAACCCCCGGCCTGATTCACAAAATACAGCCTGGCGCGTGAAAGCTTTTCGTGGTTATGCTGATTATATGGAAACGGATGAGTTTAAAAGAGCCATTGCTGAACTCGAAATAGCAGCCATCCATGAACGTTGTGTGATGATGTGTTCTGAAGCGGTCTGGTGGAGTTGTCATCGTGCCCTGGTATCTGATTATCTGAAAGTAAATGGATGGGAAGTCCTGCACATCATGGGTAAAGAAAAAGAGCAGGAACATCCCTACACAAAGGCCGCTACTATCGCAAACGGGACCCTGATTTACACAGATTCGAATCAACTGTTTTAGCCTCAGAGATGATGTTCAGGTTCCTGTGATGCAGATTTTTAAATCATCGGTATTTTACCCGTCTTTTAAGTGAAGGGTTGGACAAACTCTCAATGAATAAAGAAGCTGTCTGAATTAAATTGTCCCATTAATTTATATGGGTCGAATCAGCCGAAGCCACAGGTAGGGATGAAGAACCAACCATGATTGCAGCACGTTGCGAATCAAGGTCTCTCAACAGTTTTTGCTTTTGTTCGATCTGGGCTGTGAGTTCTTTGATTTTTTTGTCATTCTTCTTTTCATCTGCCACTGCATTTTTTGCGTTATTGGCCTTTTTGTCGGCCTCTTTTGCATCTGATACTGCTTTTTTCGTGTCTGATGTATTGCCATTGGTGGCCACATCTGCCTGATCTTTACTTGCCTGGGCAGTGGTGACGGCATCTCCTGCAGTAGTAGATGTTTTTGAGTGATAGTCCGCAGTTTTGTTCTTTTCCTCTATCAACTTTGTATTTAATTTGGCCATTTCCAGACTAATCTCGCCATATTCCTTATTCAGCCTGGTCGTGTCAGACATTGTCTTATATTTCTGGCCCTGGGCAACCGATGCAATTAAAAGACCGGTTAAAATGAAAGAACTGCTTACAATGCGTTTAATGTTTATGTAATTCATATAAATAATTTTGTGTATCGTTACACTATACTATTGCCAACAACCGGGCCGCTGTTCCAATTGCCCATTATATAACTTTCAGTCCTCATAATGCGGCTAAAATGATAGAATCACTCTGTTATACAACGCATGCATGTCACAGTTGATCCTATTCGTATGTTGTCAGGGGAAATATTCGAACATACCTCCTAAAATATAGTCGTGCCAGGAAACAGCCGTCAAAACCTTCCCGTAATTATCAATAGTTGATCAACTTGTCTCAATTTTCATTTCAGGGTCATAATCCCGCATGGGACCTGATCAGGGAGGCGCTAAATAAACTAAATTCAAATGTTATTTAGTCCTGTTAGTCATGATCAGGGAGAAAATATTTAATATATACATAATCATCACGATATGAAAAATATCATTTTGTCTATAGCCATCATCGTATCGTTATTCCCGGCTACCCGGGCACAACAGAAGAATCAGCTATCCAATAAAAATGCAAGCAGGGAAGCAATTGCATTATATGCCTATATAAATGATCTTTTTGGAAAAAAAATCCTATCAGGCCAAATGTTTTCCGGGTGGGGCTTTGATGAAATCAGTTTTATTTACAGCATTACCGGTAAATATCCCGCTATCAAGGGATTTGATTTTATTCATTCAGCCGAAAATGATTCTGTTGTGCGTGGAGCTATACAATGGTGGAGAGAAGGGGGCATTCCAACGATTATGTGGCACTGGGGTGCACCCGGAATTGGTGAAGGATACCCCAACAGTAAAAAAGAAATAGATATCAGCAAATGTTTTGAAAAAGGCACATTGGAATATGATTCTTTCTGGACAGAAATCAAACTGAAAGCTGACCTTCTTGAGAGACTGCAAAAAGCCAATATCCCTGTATTGTGGCGTCCGTTTCATGAACTGAACGGCAATTGGTTTTGGTGGGGGAAACAGGGCCCGGAAAATTTTAAGCGTCTTTGGATTACCCTGTATAATTATTATACCAAAGAAAGAAAGTTGAACAATCTGATTTGGGTTTTGTGTTATACCGGGCAACCTGATAGTGCCTGGTATCCCGGCGATCAATACGTGGATATTGCAGGCGCTGACACGTACACAAAAACGAACGATCCGGAGACAGAGATGTACAACAAAGTGAAAGCCATAGTAGGTACACGTGTTCCAATCACTTTCCATGAGTGTGGCATTCCGCCTGATCCTGAAAAATGTTTAAAGGAACATACCATTTAGTCGTGGTGGATGGAGTGGCATACCAATTTTTTGCAGGGCGTGGATAAAGAATACCTGAAATATGTCTACAATCACGATCTCATCATCACAAAAGATGAAGTGCCGGATATCATGAAGAAATATAAATAATATGAAAAAAAATGTTACTCATTTGCTATGTATATGTTTATTGCCTTCTGCTTTCCTGTTTGCACAAAAGGAGAAAACGTATGAATTAAAATCTCCTGATGGAAACATTTCTGTAAAAGTAGAAGTTGGTGATAAACTGCAATGGTCGGTACAACAGAAAGGTCAGCAGATCATTGCGGCATCGGCTATTTCTCTTCAGCTCGATCACGCTGTGCTCGGAGATCATGCATCTGTCATATCAGCACCGGTAAAGAAAATAAACGACACGATGAGTGCCACTAACTATAAGAAGGCGCGGATACCCGACCAATACAATGAATTGACATTACATTGCAAGGGCGATTTCGGCGTCATCTTTCGCGCATTCAACGATGCGGTGGCATATCGTTTCTTCTTAAAAAAGGACGGAGATGTTATTGTAAAAAATGAAGAAGCCAACTTCAATTTTACCGATGATTATACATCTTTTATCCCTATACAATGGGATTACCGCGATGGTAAAATTTTTAATTCCTCGTTTGAGGCCTTATACCATGAAATCAGGCTCTCGCAATTTCCAAAAGATTCCCTGGCATTTCTTCCCTTGTTGGTGGAAGCGGGGGATAAAAAAGTAGTAATACTGGAAGCTGATCTGGAAGACTATCCCGGCATGTATCTGGACCTGAACGGTAGCGGTAAAGGTTTGAAGGGTGTTTACGCTCCATACCCTACGGAAGCGCAAGTTGTGGGACTCAATTATATTCCAACAAAAAGAGAAGATTTTATAGCCAAAACAAGCGGCACCCGTAGTTTCCCCTGGCGGATAGTGGTGATCAGTGAACAAGATAAGGAGTTATTGAACCAGGACATCGTACAAAAACTGGCAGCTCCATCCCGTTTACAGGATTTTTCATGGATAAAAACCGGACTGGTAGCCTGGGACTGGTGGAACGCAACGAATGTTTCCGGTGTTGATTTCAAGGCCGGCATGAATACCTCCACTTATAAATATTATATTGATTTTGCTGCAGAAAATGGGATTCCCTATATCATCATTGACGGCGGCTGGTCCGTCGGTGAGGACCTGATGAAAGTGATACCCGATTTAAATTTGCCTGAGATCATTAACTATGGAAAAAACAAGAATGTGGGTGTCATTCTATGGTCGACCTGGCACAATATCATGTTGCAGATGGATTCAGTTTTCCCGGTATACGCCAGGATGGGTGTGAAAGGATGGAAGATTGATTTTATCGATCGTGATGACCAGGTCGCTGTGAAATCATTATATGATATTGCAAAAAAAGCTGCAGATTATAAGCTGCTGGTCGATTATCATGGCGCATTCAAACCGACCGGTTTACAACGTACCTATCCAAATGTAATAGGCAACGAAGGGGTGAAGGGGCTGGAAAATTATAAATGGGCAAATGAAGATCAGCCACGTTATACGACTACTATTCCATATATCCGTATGATGGCGGGTCCGATGGATTATACGCCGGGTGCGATGCGTAACGCCACCGCAAAGGACTATCGGGTTGTTCCCGATAACCCGATGAGTAAAGGAACACGTTGTAATCAACTGGCCATGTATGTCATTTTTGAAGCACCGCTTCAAATGCTCTCCGATAATCCGACGATTTATAAACGGGAAAAAGAATGCACCGATTTTATTAGCAAAATGTCCACCACATTTGATGAAACTGTAGCTCTGGATGGTAAAGTAGGGGAATACGTAGCATTAGCCCGCAGAAAAGGCGCCAGCTGGTTTGTGGGTGTTATGACCAATTGGACGCCCCGCGATCTTACGCTTGATTTTTCCTTCTTATCCGAGGGTGACTACGAAGCTGAAATTTTTAAAGATGGCGTAAATGCCGACCGTGATGCCACCGATTATAAAAGAGAAATCGTACCGGTATCAAAAAACACCCGGTTGAAAATAAAACTTTATCCGGGTGGGGGATGGGCAGCGCGTATTTATAAAAAGTAAAAAGCCGGGGAACTCCCGGCTTTCTGGGTGACAGCCGTCTACCTGTCTATTGGTGGTTTTCAGTGTATTTTAATAGTGCGTTTCTTTTAAGCTCGTCCAACTTCTCAATCATTTTTTTTAGCTCCTGAAAGAGCAGTTTTGTCTTCGCAAATTCTTCGCCTTTAACCATCGACTTATCAAACAGCAGCTCCTGATTTTTGATTTGTAATTGCAGCAAGGCAATTTCTTGTTTTTTGGACAGCATTTGATTAGGATATTGAAATTTATTAATCGTTTACAGCCACCCGAAATCTGATTATTTGTTCTTTTTCAACCGTTTCAACTCATTCAGTTCTTCGGATACCTGTTTTAACTCACGCAGGATGACTTTCGTCTTGGACAATATTTCATCTTTTGTTATAGAATCATCCAACAGCTTTTCGTATTGTTTTAGCTGGTCTTCCAATAAAATAATGGCTGCATTTATTTCTCTGTCTGGCATGGCTGATAAATTAAAGTGATAAAACACTTATCAGTCAACATAATATGGTACGGATGGTTAATTACCTGGAGATGCTCTTCATTCTAGTTTGGTTGGGATAAGGCTCAGGGGTGCGATGCAGACTTTCGAATGCTGAAAATACTAATTTTTGTTGATTTACAAATAATATATAAAAATTTTTATTAGCCGGTCCGGGTTTTCTACATAGTTACAAAGTCAGAAACTTCTATTAATAATTTTTCCAGTTCCGACTGCTTCGGGGAAGTAACACAGTATAAATTTTGGAAGATTCATCGGAATTTATTTAACGTGAAATTATTGCAGAAAATCTATGGGAAGAAATACTCAGTTTTTAAACAGAATTTATTTATTTATTTAGGGAACAATATCGTACAAGATTTAGTGGTTTCACATTTCAAGCATCCGAGTTAATGCCATTTTCCAATCAGGAATTAAAGCCCGGGATCAGATGAAAAGGATCATAAGAACAACGAGCTATCCAGGTCTGATTGTCAGATTGGTAGTCGGCATTATTTTCTTATCAGAAGGAATCCAAAAATTTCTGTATCCCGGGGACCTTGGCGGTGGCAGGTTTGCCAAACTGGGAATATATCCGCCTGTATTCTGGGCCAATCTCACAGGGGTTTTTGAAATTTGTTGCGCGTTATTAGTCCTCGTCGGACTTTTTATCAGGCTGGCTGTTATTCCATTAATCGTCATTATGATGGTCGCTTTTGTCACTACAAAATGGACGTTTTTCAAACAAAAAGGTTTCTGGTCAATGATTCATGAAAGCAGAACCGATTTTGCGATGGTAATGCTTTTAATACTTCTTTTTATTTATGGAGCGGGGAATTATTCAAGAGACTTGAATAAGTATTTGAAGAATTAGAACAGCATTCGTTTATATGCAAAGTCCTATAAAATTCTCTTTATCAAAATCCGGAATTGCAGGATTCATTCTTTCTACATTTTTTGTTGTTGCTGTTTATTCGCAAAATAATTATGAAATCCAGGTATATGCCTCACCGACACAGCCCATCCATTCGACCATGTTTGAATTACACAGCAATTATACATTTGAGGGAGGTACACAAGTAGCAGATGGCGTAATTCCTTCTAATCATTCATTGCATGAAACGCTGGAAATTACGACCGGGATCACACCAGTGTTTGAGATTGGTGCCTATCTTTTTACAAATTATACATCCGGATACGGTTATCAAATCGTTGGTACACATATACGACCGCGCGTAATGGCACCTGCCGACTGGGGTATTCCATTTGGACTCAGCCTTTCGATAGAAGCAGGTTATCAGAAGCCTGCTTATGCAAACGACACCTGGAGTCTTGAAATAAGACCCATCATTGATAAGCAATGGGATAAATTATATATATCCCTGAATCCAACTTTCGGCATTTCATTAAAAAGTCAATACAATTCATCTGTTCCGACTTTTGAACCAAATGTAAAAATTTCTTATTCTTTTTTTGAAAATTCTGCTTTTGGTATAGAATATTATGGAGATACGGGCCCGGTCAATCAGTTCGACCCGGGAAGCCAGCAAAATCATGCGTTGTTTATTGCATATGATCTTATGAATAACACAAATTGGGAGCTGAATATCGGAGCCGGTTTTGGTCTCACACCTGCAACCGATCCATTTGTATTTAAGGTGATATTAGGCAGAAAGATAAGGTGGAAGTAATAACCTCATTTCTTGAACTTTATTTAAAAGTAAGATTAAGGGAAATAATATTTGCATTCAAATCGGTGGTTTGCATGTAATGACTGTACCTCAGTTCCAGAACCCTGAGTCCATTCATCAAAATCCCCTTCGGAGGCGCCAGTCTGATACCTGCACCCATGAGATGACTTGTAAAAGCCGCAAGCGCATAATTACTGGTGAAATATTGATCCGATTCTGAATGTTCTTTGTAGGGAGCAAAATACTTCGCCGCCGACTGAATATATAACCTGTAAAAGGGTGATACGGAAACAAACGGTGTAATTTTTACCGGTACTTCCAGATTAAATGTATTTGAAACAAGTCCCCAGTTGTCAACGTAAAACCGGTAATAGGATCTGAAAATAATATTATCTCCTAAAAAATAATTCAGCCTGAATCCGATCGGCAATTTAAATCTTTGGGAAGGCAGGTTCTCTATGGTATCTTTTCCGGTATTATAGAATACTCTGTGAAAGGGAAGCCCCAGATAACCCGTCTGATAAACCAGGTCCATTTCCACGCTTCCCTGCATGCGCTGATTAATAATCTGGGTAAAGGAAAGGGACGCCGTATATGTATTTCTGGGTTTAGTGGGAGTTTCCGTTTTATGTGATTTAGTGTTGCTAACCAGTTGGCCATTGTTATATACAAAAGCCTCGGTTTGTCCGCTGGCGGATGTGCGATATACGATGCTATCGGAACTTTGGGTGTTTTTTAGAGAATCGACCGGATAAAATTCTGACGGGTAGATCATATTGATCTTGTCGAAGAAACTTACCATTTTCAAACTGAACTCACCATTCGTTTTATTTTTTTTCGAAACTTCTGCATTCAGCCCGAATGAATGATAGTAACCGCTTTCTGCCGAATAATAGGCTCCGACTCCAAACGAAGTTCCTTTTAGTTCATTTTCTCTTGACCAGTTTAGTGTCGGGTAAATCCGGGTTCCATTGTTCCGTGCCGTTCCGTTTGAATCCACATACGCCTGGGAGGCAGCTGTATGAAAATCAACACCCAGCCCCAGAGCCAATGTATTTTTGCGTTTTTTGTGATCGAATCCGATGAATGTCAGATCCAGTCCGCTGGCAAAATCCGTAACATCCGCAATGCCCTTTGGACCAGGGTCTCCGCCCATTACGGCTGATTTATCCGCTGTCTGATCGTAGTAACTGGTTACAAAGTTTATTTCGTCAAGTTTTAGTTTTTTTGGTTTATAGCCTGAACTGTCCTGACCCGGAGCCTGTGAAAAAGCGTGGGCCATCAAGAGATATATGCCAATGACTGAAAGGGATAATTTTTTCAAAGTTTTTTTTCTGTGATGTTGGTTTTAATTACAGCCGCAGCCACCGCCGGTCTTGCCGCCATTTGCACCGGAAGATCCTTCCCGGTAAGATTCTGCGTTTAGCTCATTTTTTTCGACATGCCGGTTGGAAAGCGACATTTCCGAATCATTGATCCTGCTTTTTTGATATTCCTTAACGTGTGCACAGGAAATCAATCCGAAAATTGCAATCATTGCGATCAAATATTTAATCATGGGGAATGACTTTTAATTTAAATGAATATTTTTTGAAGTGAAGACATGATCGAAGTCGTCCACAACGATGGCTTCCAGATTATTAATCTGATTAATCATGTCCAAACCTGCCCGTATGCCCATGATCATGACTGGTGTGGCCATCGCGTCAGCAATTTCTGCATTCGGGCTAATGATGGTAACACTCTTGATACCGCGGATGGGCAGTCCTGTTTTTGGATTAATCGTATGAGAATATTTTTGTCCGCCCACCATAATAAATTTTTCATAGTTTCCAGATGTGGCGACAGCCATATCGGTAACATTCAGGTAAGAAAATATTTTGTCCTTCGCGTTCGGATCGGCGATTCCGATGGTCCATGGTTTACCATCCGGTTGCAATCCCCAGGTTGTCATATCTCCCGAAGCGTTCACAATACCGCTTCTGATGCCCTTTTCTTTCATAATTAATTTCGCCCTTTCAGCTGCATATCCTTTTCCAATACCGCCAAATCCGATACGCATGCCTTTCTCCTTCAGCATTACTGAATGCTTTGTCCGATCCATCAAAATATTACGGTAATTGATCAATCGAACCATCTTTGACGCAGTTGCTGCGTCAGGCAATTTCTTCATGGTTGCGTCAAAATTCCATAATCGTTTATCTACTGAACCATAAGTAAGATCAAAAGCCCCTTGCGTAATTTCTGAGATCCTGACAGATCGCTGGATGAGATCAAATGTTTCTTTCGCAATTCTAACGGGTTTAACCCCGGCATTACGATTGATCAGCGCCGTTTCGCTATCTTCATTAAACGTCGTAAGCAATTTTTCTATCCTTTGTATTTCGGTAATACCTGCGTCAATGGCCTCGTTTGCATGCTCCTCCGTTTCACTTGCGGCGCTCAGCTGAAACCGGTTTCCCATCAGCTTTAAACTCTTATGATAAACGTTCATTGCCATTTATTTCCTTTCAGTATACATATGGTATTGGATTTCCTGAACAAACTTTTCCGGGCTTTCTTCAGGCAGTCCCTCCCAGGTTCCCAGTACTTTGCCATCGGCATTGAGTAATAAAGTATAAGGAAATATCCCTTTTGGATTATACCTGTCCGCCATTTCATCGTTTGTTTTTTGTTGTTCGGCAGACAGCTGATTTTTTTTATTTCTTGGAAAATCCGCATTTACCAGCACCAGATCTGAATCGGCCATTTTTCTAAAAACGTCCGTTTCGAAGAATTCCTTTTTCAGCCGGATACAGGGGCCGCACCAGTCTGATCCGGAGAAATTTAGTAAGATGTTTTTATGTTCAGTCCGGGCTATTTTGAAAGCATCGGACAGGTTATGATGCCATTCCGAGGTTAGTATAAATACGGGTAAGAGAATCAAAAGCCGGATTTTTGACATAAGTTTATCTTACAAATGCTTTGGGACTGACTTCTTACATACGGTCGAAGTCTGATCGCAGTTGCCGGAGCAAGATACCGGGATAGCATACAATACTTCCTATCATCTCAGTTAAATAACATTCTATTTTTCAAAATGTTCTATAAATGAAGCAGGTACCGGACATAGGGCAATGTTTCATCTGACCTGGAAATTGAGTAAAACCTGAGTTTGCTGTCTGATTAAAATAAAAAGGACCGGATAGAAATCCAGCCCGATTATAAATCCAATATCCTATGAAAAACCATAGTAGTTATTTCAATTCCTGTACCAGTTTTCCTAAATCTTTTGTGTGAACAAGATTATACTCACCAAAATTCTTAAAGCGCTTATATATAGTCGATAGTGTTTAAACGATCGATGTATTTTTACGGTAATAGATATTTGTATTATATATTTTTTTGCGGAGTATGCTACAAATAGTGTAGATCTGCTTGCACAAATTATTATTTTTAATTGACTGGCATAAAATGATTACCACCATCAAAATCAATTATGTTTAAAATCTGAGTTTTACAAATATGCACTTAAACACAGTATTTAAACAGAATTAGTTTGTTTATTTGGGTATAAATGATTGCATGAAGATTTTAATAGTTGAAGACGAGCCTGAGCTATTAAAAAACATTGTGAAATACCTGCAATTCGAAAACTATATATGTGAAACATCATCCGATTATCAGTCTGCGCTGCATAAAATAACATCCTTTCAGTATGATTGCATTTTGTTGGATGTAAATCTGCCCGGTGGCAATGGACTGGACCTTCTCAACGAATTAAAGCGGCTCGGAAAAACCGAAGGTGTCATCATTATTTCTGCCAGGGACTCTATTGACGATCGGATAAAAGGACTGAATCTGGGAGCGGATGACTATCTGATCAAGCCTTTTCATTTTTCTGAAATGAATGCGCGGGTATCTGCTGTTGTGCGGAGAAGGCATCTGGACGGGAAAAACATCATCGTCATAAATAATATTACCATTGACTTTCCGGCAAAAACTGTACATGTAGAAAATACACCGGTAGAATTAACAAAATCTGAGTTCGATCTGTTTTTATTCCTTGCGATCAACAAAAATCGTGTAATTTCAAAAAACTCAATTTCAGAACATCTGCTGGGATCGGAGATCAACCTTTTTGGTAACTACGACTTTCTGTATACACATATAAAAAATCTGAAAAGAAAACTGACCCAGGCAGGCGCAAAAGATTGCATAAAGTCTATGTATGGTTCAGGATATAAGTTAGAAGTCTTGCCATGAAACTATTAAACAAGACAGCCAGGTCCTATCTGCTCGGTTCGCTGGTTATCCTGGTTATTTCACTGCCTGTTTTTTATTTCGGGATTAATTACGTTCTGTTACATTCTGTAGACAAATCACTCACAGACCATCTTCATGAAATAAGGATGAACCTGTCATCCATACATAGTTCTTCTGAACTGGAGGCCTGGAGACGGATGGACAACGATATTCAGATTAGAGGCGAAAACCGATATTTCAGGGATTCCATTTATACCATCAAGGTGAAAGAAAAGGATGAAGATCATATACAGCCGGTCCGTTGTATTGACGGATGTATTACCATAAATCAAAAGTTTTACCGGGTAACGATCAATTTGTCACTTGTTCCGACAGACGACCTGATTTGGAGCATTTTCGTGATGCAATTTATATTACTGTTATTTTTTATAACGGCCATCCTGCTCATTAATAAAAGAATATCCAAAACACTTTGGCGCCCGTTCTATTCGAGCCTTAAAACAATACAGGAATATGAGTTAACCAATCATGCTTTTGCCGGTTTCAAAAAATCCGGAGTCGAAGAATTTGATGAATTGAATAAAAATATTGAACAATTGTTGAATAAGAATCATAGAATCTTTCTGTCGCAAAAAGAGTTTACTGAAAACGCGGCGCACGAAATGCAAACACCGCTGGCCATTTTTCAGGGGCAATTTGAAAATCTGCTTCAAACAACGCCTCTTTCTGAAGAACAGGCCGGAATGATTGATGATATGGAAATCAACAATCAAAGATTGATAAAATTGAACCGTTCGCTTTTGTTACTGGCAAAAATGGAAAACGGTGAACAGGAAATGAAAGAGCTTTTGAATGTCACGGAACTTACAGAGCATTTAGTGAATTCATTTAAATCTGTCTTCCTGAAGAAACAAATTAATGTGTCGGCTGGTTACAATGGAATTTTACAGGCAAATATGAACCGGACTTTGACGGAAGTCCTGATAGGCAACCTGATTTCGAATGCAGAAAGACACAATGTTGATCGTGGAAGTATCCAGATCGAAACGACTTCCACAACTTTTTTGATTCGGAATACCGGTTCGAAAAAGCCGCTTGAACCAGAGAATATGTATAGGCGTTTTTCAAAAGAAGGTAGCCATCCGGAAGGAACCGGTCTGGGCCTGTCGATCATATATCAAATATGTCTGATGAACAAGCTACATCTTCAATATGACTTTGAAAACAATTTCCATGTTTTCAAAATTGACTTTACAGAAAATATTACCAGGATCTGAATGTTTTTTTGTTACGCCCTGGCGGTTTTACTCGTACTCATTTATATTAAAAAGATCAAAGAACCCGTCATTATTCTTTCAGCTGCCTTCCTCGCCATCATTTTAAAACTTGTGTTATGAAAATCAAATTGTTTTATTTTCTGATTTTGCTTTGTATTGCCGGCTTTAGTCAGGCGCAGATAGATTCAACCGGGCTCAATAATATTTTTGGTAAGAAAGGAACTGTACAGGGTATGGTTTACCGGATCACATATCCGAGAACTGATTTAAAAGTAACCGTTCTTGATTTCAAGGTATCTCCCGGTTTGGCATTGACATCCTGGGTCGGTATTTTATTTATGGGAACTGAATCGATGATGATGGGAGACCTGGTGATGCTGGATTCAGAAGAATCTGCTGTTGTTGCCAAACTCGTTTCCTCAGGTCTTTTTATCACAGCCATTCATAATCATCTGACCAATGAACAACCGGCGATTAAGTACATTCATTTTTCCGGAAGCGGAGATCCGTTAAAACTGGCCGCCTCTATTAAATCAGTTTTGGCAATCACCGGGACACCTCTTACAGCTCCCGGGTCGGCGCAAAGCACTTCTCCAACGGATTGGTCCAAAGTAGAAGCGATACTCGGAAAATCCGGCAAGCACAATGGCATGTTGCTTCAATATAGTTTTGCGCGGAAGGAAAAACTGTCAGATGCAGGAATGGAAATGCCGGCCGCCATGGGTATGGCTACCGGCATTAATCTCCAGGTGGATGGTAATATTGCAGCGACCACCGGGGATTTCGTATTGCTTGCAGATGAAGTAAACCCGGTTATCAAAGCGCTCACTGAAAATGGCATTGTTGTGACCGCTGTCCATAACCATATGCTTTTTGACGATCCCCGACTATTCATGATGCATTTTTGGGCTGTTGGTGATCCTGAAAAAATAGCACTTGGTTTAAAAGCTGCTTTGGACAAGATCAATTCGAAAATGTAATTATTCAGCAGACGATATAAATAGCAGTGATAAATCAAAGAATTTTTCATGCAGCATGTTTCTGTAAATTGGATGGAGGTTAGTTAAAATACTCAGATAAATCCAATATTGTCCAGATAGATCGTCACCACATTACCGCTGAATTCCTGAACGATCACATCATTGATCGTTGCTGGATTACCCAGCTGGCTCAACGGAATATTTACATGTACCCACTGGCCGGGAATCAATACTACCTGCACGCCGAAAGTTGCTTCCTGATCATTAATTCCGATCACGACCTTCTGGGAGGCGCTGCCACTCGCAGGAAGGTAAATAGACAATTTTATTCCAGTTAATCCAAGTGTGGATACGGTTATAGTTGCTCCTCCATTACCAACCTGGAAACCGCCATAACCACCGGAATACGGTACCAGTATGGAAGAGGTTCCTGATTCTACATTACTCGTATTGTCCAATATCAGCTGATCCCCGCCACCCCATCCGCCATGCCACCAACCAGCAGCCAGCGCATCATCATACACGATATATTTAAATCCATATTTCGCCTGAGATTTGGTTGTACCGCCCGGTGTTGTCACATATATATTGGCCGACCCCACGCCGGCAGGTACTGTTATTTTGATTTGCGTTGCCGTGGAGGACAGAATGGTTGCAGGCACTGAACCTGCACCGATTCCAAAGCTTACTGCGGAAACATTGTTAAACACAGAACCCAGAATCGTAAGGGTATCTCCGGTGGAACCTGCCAGTGGTGAGAAGCTATTGATAATGGGCGGCGGCTGCTGAATCGAAAAAGAATAGCTAACGGTACCGTGCAGCGTGGTCACAACCAAAGTATTTGTTTGCGTTCCTTCCCAGGGTGCATTGTCTGGTATGGAAACAATGATGCTGCTATTGGTCGCCAGGGTCGGATTAAAATACGCGCTGACCCCGTTAAATAATATTTTCGTCACAGATCCGAGATTATTTCCGATGATCGCATATTGCGTTTGAAGAATTCCGCTTGTTACGGTGGAATCAAATGGAGTCACCTGCGGAGTTGTATTGGGAAATATAACGGTGTCCACATTGTAGATAATCTTGCCGCTTGGTGTATCCAGCATGGAAGTATAAGTGATATTTACGGTCTGCAAAGCACTGTCCACAAAACTTTTACTGACCGTTCTCACTTCTGTGATCGTTGGAGGCGCGTCGTTGGTTGTTTTTTTACAGGATGAGCCGAATAGCATGCAAAAAACTACGCCACAGGCAGGGATGATTTGATATATATAATTTGTCTTTTTCATTTTTTAATTTCTTTTAGTGGAAAACATAAGGCACCGGTGGCTGCAGCAGATTTGGATCGGCGGCAACTTCGGTGGCCGGATAAGGAAATAGAAAATCCGTATTGGTGGGCGTGAGATACCCATTACCATACCGCACCGGGGGTGTACTGTTATCGGAAGTGCCCCGGTCTTGTTTACTAATAATCGCAATAGCTTTCGGATGCGTGGTTGAATTGAATC
>Ga0206929_1118_pt2 | contig 18830 bp, 17 predicted proteins | sample Alteio_BWOrgHeat_19_FD_152929 | JGI IMG/M metagenome (GOLD analysis project Ga0206929, IMG submission 152929) | Enriched cells from forest soil in Barre Woods Harvard Forest LTER site, Petersham, Massachusetts, United States -... | ecosystem: Environmental > Terrestrial > Soil > Temperate forest >...
TTCACCATTATTCTCATCAGTTGGGGCCTCGCTTTTTTCGAATATCTTTTCCAGGTTCCTGCTAACCGCGCCGGATTTAGAGAAGACGGTGGTCCTTACAGTCTGGTTCAGCTAAAAACAATTCAGGAAGCCCTTACGCTCGTCGTGTTCATGGCTTTTACTTTAATTTTTTTCAAAGAAGAAAAACTTGCCTGGAATCATTTGGTTGGTTTTTGTTTTCTGGTTGCCGCCGTGTTTTTCGTATTTAAGAAGTGGTAGTATAAAAGCACTTCCAGTCTTCCAGTCTTCCAGTCTTTGTATTAACGCTTCATTCATGTAAAATATCCCTAAGTTTGCTTCTTAACAACTGGCCGGTCAATGAAGAAGGGTTATTATCTGCTATTTATTTTTTGTATTCTACTTTCCATTTCCTGCAGACAAAAACGAAACGGCATTCCCCGGGTATTGATTTACACAAATACGATGACTGGTCCGGAGGCGACTTCGATCGCGCAAGCCATTCTGCATCTTGGAGAGATGAACGGATTTTCAATCAATGTAACGGATACGGGCACACTGTTTACTGACGACTCCCTGTCTAACTATGCGGCCGTCATGTTTCTCAACCGTTCCGGTCTGCGCCTGGGGTATATGGAGAGAATTGCCCTGGAAAGATTCATGCAGGCTGGGGGAGGATATGCGGGCATACATGCCAATGCAGAAACATTTAACTGGCGCTGGTATGGAAGGATGATCGGATCTTCCGGAGATTCCTGCACTTCATTCATACACCAGAAATATGAAAATGGCAGGGCGTCTTATACATGTGACAGTGTAACATCTAAAAATGTGCAGGATGAATCGTTTTTAAAAAACATGCTGAATGAAATAGAATATGCCATTGGTCATTTTGCACCTCTGGACTACAGCAAAGTGAGCACCCCTTATCCGCCCTCAGAAAATCATTTTACAAAACAGGTATTGGTGCAGGATCATTTTTTTGAACCAACTGAAATGACCGTTCTGCCTAACCTGGATATATTGGTGTTACAGCGACGGGGGGAAATCATATTGTATAAACAGTCTACAGGAACGGTAAAGCAGGCCGGTTTCCTGAATGTATATTTCATGGCGAAAGTAAAAGGGGTCAACGTAGAGGAAGGAATGCTGGGTCTTTCTAAGGATCCAGGCTTCAGTAAAAATCATTGGGTATATATTTATTATAGTCCGGCCGACAGTTCGGTGAACCGGTTGTCGCGCTTTAGTCTGGAAAACGATACGATTTTAAATTCTTCCGAGAAAGTAATACTGGAAGTAAAATCGCAACGCGAGATCTGCTGTCACACCGGAGGTTCTATTGCATTTGGCCCCGATAGTCTTTTATATTTTTCGGCCGGTGATAATTCAACGCCGTTTGATGAACCGGGTCAGACGTATGTCAGTCATAGTTTTGCTCCATTGAATTCTGCACCGGGTCATTTGCAATATGATGCTGAGCGGTCTGCCGGTAACAGTAACGACCTGCGGGGAAAGATCATGCGTATTCGTGTGCATGCTGATGGCAGTTATGAAATTCCTGCGGGCAATTTATTTCCGCCGGGAACACCGAAAACAAGACCTGAAATTTATGTTATGGGAAACAGAAATCCGTATCGTATTTCTGTCGATCAGAAAAATAGTTATCTGTATTGGGGTGAAGTGGGACCGGATGCGGCCAAAGATAGTTTTGCAACGCGTGGTCCGCGAGGTTATGACGAAGTGAATCAGGCCCGCAAGGCGGGTTATTTTGGCTGGCCTTTTTTTGTTGGAAACAATTACGCCTACCGGCAGTATAATTATCTGACTGGTGTTTCCGGGGATGCATTTAATCCTGCTAAACCGGAAAATCATTCTCCCAATAACACCGGCATCACGGATCTGCCGCCAGCACAACCGGCGTTTATCTGGTATCCTTATGCCGTGTCGCCAGAGTTTCCGGAACTGGGCACGGGTGGCAGAAATGCGATGGCAGGTCCTGTTTATTATACTGATTTGTATCCGGCGGCAACCCGTTATCCGGATTATTATAATGGTAAACTCTTTATTTACGACTGGATCCGGGGATGGATAAAAGTTGTAACCATGCAACCCAACGGTGACTTTGAACAAATGGAACCGTTCATGCCACATACAATTTTACACAATTGTATTGATATGGAGGCAGGGCCGGATGGAAAAATATATCTGCTGGAATATGGCACTGCCTGGTTTCAGAAGAATCCCGATGCCGGGCTTTCACGTATTGATTATCATGAGAACCCAACAGCAGAGACTACCGCGCCGGCGGTGACGGCTGATACGTCAGGCTCCGCACACGGACCTTATGCTGCGGGATATGCTTTAACACAGGTCATGGATTGCAAGAGCTGTCATAAAGAAGATGGTTCTTCGATCGGCCCATCGTTCGTACGTGTGGCAGAAAAATATGCTCATGATAAAAATGCGAAGGTTTATCTGAGTCAGAAAATTATAAAGGGTGGAGGAGGAGTCTGGGGAGATGTGGTCATGTCGGCACATCCTGATCTGGCACAGAAGGACCTTAATCAGATTATTCAATACATTCTTTCATTAAAGCCAAAAAAGTAAGCTGGAGGCTGGAGGCTGGAGGCTGGAGGCTGGAGGCGTGAGGCAAAAACGTTCTCAAATAAAATACGGTCAACGGTCAACGGTCAACGGTCAACGAAGAACTGCCATGATGAAAACAATAAAGATAGTAACAGGAATAGTGGTCTTACTTTTCAACTACTTTCTTTCCCCGGCACAAATAAAATATTCCGGAGTAGTAAGGGATGAAAAAGGAAAACCGGTTGGTGGTGCAACGATACATCTGCTAAACACGGAAGTCTCTTTGGTGAGCAATGATTACGGACTGTTTCAATTTCCGATCTTACCGGGTGGTATGTATTCTGCAGAAATTTCATCCATTGGATTTGCACGTGTTGAAAAGAAAATCAAATTTCCGCTGGGTACAGATTCACTGATTATTGTATTATCTCCTTCCGTGAAGCAACTGGATGCTGTAGTGGTCACGGCCGAAAAACAGGAATCGAATATTCAAAACGTGCCGGTCAGCATTACTGCGCTTTCTTCGCGCGATATCCAGGCATACCGGCTCTGGGCAAGTTCGGACCTTAAGGGAATCGTGTCGAATCTATATTCTGCGAATCCGGGCGACGGTAGAAATGTTATTTCTATCCGTGGGATCACGTCTACTTCGTATGATCCGGCCGTAGTTACCTATATCGATGGTGTGCCGCAGTTTACTTTGGATACATATATACCTCAGCTGTTTGACGTTGATCATATCGATGTGCTAAAAGGTCCGCAGGGCACATTATACGGACGCAATGCCATGGGCGGTGTGATTAATATTTTTACCAGGCAACCCGACGATCAGACGCATGTATCTTTTGAAATCAGCTCAGGAAATTATGGATTGGAACGGTATTCATTCAATTTAAGTACCCCGCTGATCAAAGGAAAATTGTACCTGGGTGCGGCTGTTTTATATGAGGCTTCGGATGGATATTATATCAATGATTTCAACAATAGTAATTTCGACAGGCAGCACCGCACGGCAGATAATATCTCGTTGAAATACCTGTTGAATCCGAAATGGTCCTTCGCACTGAATATGAAAAATCTCTGGAACCGCAATAATGGTGCTTTTGCCCTGTCTCCGACCACTGAGCTCGCCCTGTCAAATCCTTTCCATCTGGATCAGAATGCCATCGGTCAAATGGTGGATAATAGTCTAAATGGTTCATTACAGATCCGATATAACGGTTCAAAAATGGATTTTAGTTCTCTGACTGCTTATCAATCGAATTACAGGTATTATAAGAATCCGGTAGATGGTGATTTTTCGCCACTGGATATCATCAGTATCGTAAATAATTATGGAAAGCCCTGGAATGATGTAAATGCATGGACAGAAGAACTGCGTCTTTCTTCTCCCACAGCTTCGGTATCGCCATTGAAATGGGCGATCGGTTCGTATTTGTTTCTCCAAACGGCGCCAAATAAACAGGGTGTTCATTTTGGTGCGGATGCCTCACTGGCCGGATCTCCCGACAGCAATTATACAGTCATCAGCACCACGCAGATAAAAAATAAGGGCCTTGCTTTCTACGGTCAGCTGGAATATGCGTTATCGAAAAAATTCAGTGTGGCGGGCGGACTACGGTACGACTACCAGCAATCCCATGCAGAGGTTTCCGGAATGTATGTGCCTGATGGCGCAAGTGCGGGATTTCCAACCCAGGGCGATACGACCGGTGAGACTTCTTATCATGCATTGACACCCATGCTCTCTATTTCCTATCGCGCAGGCGAAAATGCGCATATATATGCCAGTTACCGTCAGGGGTATCGTACCGGTGGGCTGACCCAGTTGTCAAGTGACCCATCACAACCGCCGCTGTATCCTTACCAGCCTGAATTCAGTAATAACTATGAACTCGGATGGAAAGGAAATTATTTTGAAAACAGGTTTCATGCAAACCTGGCCGCTTTTTATAATACGGTGACGGATGTGCAGGTACCCACATTAATTTTACCTGATGCGATCACGGTTATAAAAAATGCCGGCGGCCTGACAAGTAAAGGATTTGAAGCAGAGCTGGAAGGTCTCGTTGTAAAGGGCCTCCAAATGACTTATCATTTCGGATACACAGACGCGAAATATACCAGTGGTAATCTTTCGTCGAATGGAGATGCAGTCAACCTGGATGGGAAGCGCCAATTATTTACACCCGACATGACATCTATGTTTGTGCTGGAATATTCCGGCGCCTTACCGAAGCTGATCGGTGTGAATGGATTTATCAGAGGTGAATGGTACTATTTCGGAAAACAGTATTTTGATTTATCTAACAATCAGGTACAACCTTCCTATCAGATGCTTAACACCAGTGTTGGTATTTCTTATTCCTTTTTCAGTATCTCTGTATGGATGCGGAATATTACAAATACAAAATATATTGCCTACGCCTATGATTTTGGGGCTTCGAGATTGGGAGACCCGTATAATTATGGGGTCACGATGAAGTTTAGGATCAGATAGTAATTGTTAATTGTCAATTGTTAATTGTTAATTGAAAAGCTTTACGCTTTGCGCTTTACGCGTTGAGCAGTGAATAAATTTTAATCCCGCGCATGCGGGTTAAAATTTATTCACTCTGAACATCCACTGTCCTCCGGTAAAGTCTGGCATTTCAATCGTTTGGTTTCCCAGTTCAATACTCATTTCACTGAGGGGCGTGATAGAGCTCCACGCAGCCGCGTCGTATACATCCATAGGCGTGGTGATTTGTTGTTTGGCCGATTCAATAAATGCCTGTAGAACAAAAAAGTCCATTCCGCCATGACCGGCGTTTTCTGCGTCTTTTCCCCATCGCTGCCAATCCGGATGATCATATTTATCCAGGTAGGGCTGAGCAGGTTCCCATGCGTCTGATTTCGCACTGACACCTTCTATATACAAGGAGTGATTTATGTCCATCCAGATCCCGCGTGTGCCCTGCACGCGGAATCCGAGTGAGTAGGGTCGTGGCAGATTCGTGTCATGCTGCAGAAAAATGGTTTCACCATTGGCACAACGGATCTGGGTGGTTACGATGTCTCCGAGTTTGAATTCCACTTTTGCATTGGGATGTTCGGGGCCGCCTTTCTTCACAATATACTCATGCAATCCGCGTGATTTGGTTGCAAAGGAGCTGAGTGAAACGAATCGATTCCCATAGTTTATGTTCAGCATTTCGGCAACCGGCCCGATGCCATGCGTCGGGTATAGATCACCGTTACGATGTACACTATGATTGGTGCGCCATCTGGCTTCTGAAAAAGCCTTTTCGCCAAACTCCGCACCACTGTCATAAGGCGTTTTGCCATCATTGAATTTTACGCCACGCAGATCATGCTGATATCCGCACTGCATGTGAATGAGTTCTCCAAAAAGTCCCTGTCTGACCATTTGCAAAATAGCCATCACATCCCTGCGATAACAAACATTTTCCATCATCATCACGTTGGCGCCATGGGCGGCAGCAGCATTCACAACATTCCAGTGATCCTGGAGGGTAATACCCAATACCACTTCCGTTCCGATATATTTGATTCCTGCAGAAATGCCATCCAGGATCATCGGGGTATGCCATTCCCATGGTGTCGCAATGAGGATTGCCTGCAGATCTTTTTCATCCAGCAGTTTTCTGTACGCATGCGGATCACCCGTAAATATTTTTGGCATTGGTCTGCCTGATTTCGTAACCAGCTCGCGCGCGGATTGCAAGCTGCGTTCATCGATATCGCAAATGGCTGCGACGTCCACATCGGATCTTTGCAGGGCGTTCCACAAATGGTTTTGTCCCCGGAGACCTGTTCCGATAATACCCAGTCGAACTTTTGTTTCTGCTGACCGGGTGAAGAGGGGAGAAGGATTGAAAAGCGAGATCCCTGCACCGGCGATGGAAATGTTTTTTACGAAGTCCCTGCGTTTCATATTTTGAGGGTTGAGGTGATGATCGTTGATCGTTGACCGTTGATCGTGGATCGTTGATCGTGGATCGTTGATCGTGGATCGTTGATCGTTGACCGTTGACCGTTGACCGTTGATCGTTGATCGTGGATCGTGGATCGTGGATCGTGGATCGTGGATCGTGGATCGTTCTGATTTCGGGAAGAAAATTAATGTATTTATTTTACCTGCTGAAAATCCTTGTGCGCGTTGGATCTAAATTAGTTTTAGGCTTTAGGCTTTGAGCTTTACGCTTATAACTGTATCAGCTGATTCTTTATCGCATAGAGAACCAATCCAACACGGTTAGATACATTGAATTTTTTGAAGAGGGATTCGCGGTAACCGTCCACGGTACGTTCACTGACAAACATATCGCTGGCAATCTGCTGATAGTTTTTTTCGCTGCAGGCGTGTTTCAGAAATTCCATTTCGCGATCCGTCAGATGGGGAAATGCGTTTGCTGAATCTGTTCCGGCATTATGAATGGACTGGATTACTTTCCTTGTCAGCATTTCATTATAATAATATCCTTTGGCAAGGATTTCTTCAAATGCCACCTGCAGTTCCTTTGGATCGGCGTCTTTAAGAATATAACCCCGGGCGCCCTGATGAATCATTTTAATAATCGTGGCATCATTATCCATAGTGCTCAGCGCCAGCACCCGTATGGACGGATGATTTGTATGCAACCAGGCGGCCGTCGAATAACCGTCCATCACCGGCATGTGAATATCTAATAAAACGATATCGGGCAGATGATCGGGATCCAGCTGGTCAATGAATTCCCGGCCATTGCTGACGTCCATCAAAACCTTATACCGGGGAAATAAATCGATCAGTACCGCCAGCCCCTTCCGGAACATGGTGTGATCATCTACCAATGCGATATATTTCAGGTTAGGCATGGCCATGGATTTCGTTTTTTATCAGGAGGTCCTTGATTTTGTTTCAGTCTCCCCATCAGGCATAAGCCATTTGAATTTGGAGCGTCGTGCCTTCACCCGGTTTACTCATGATATCCGCCTTTCCTCCCACCAGTGTTGCCCTGCGCAGGATATTCTGCAGGCCGAGACCCTCGCGTTTCTTTAATTCTGTTTCGGGATCGAACCCGATGCCGTTATCGAAAATTGAAATAAACATACATTCATCCAGGTACCTGATCGAAACTTTTACATCGGAAGCGCCGGCGTGTTTGATGATATTTTGTAATCCTTCCTGCACAATGCGAAATGCGATGAGCTTGTGCTGGTCCGGGATATTTTTTTCTGCACCCTCCACATCCGAACTTACTTTGATCAGGCCGCTCCGGTTGATCCGGCGGATTTCCTGGGTAATGCTATCCTGCAGACTTACTTTTTGTAATCTCTCGCTGCTCAGACTTTTGGCGATATCCCGCAGTTCGGTCATCGCGAGACTGATACTTTCTTTCACATTCGTCAGCAATTCTCCTTCCACAGACTGCTTTTGTTCCATGATACTCAGCTGCACTTTGGCCAGGCTCAGGATCTGTCCGACATTGTCGTGAATTTCCTGACTGATCATATCGAAGGTTTGTTCCTGTATCTCTAATTTGGATTCGAGTAACTGTTTATCGTAAGCGGCGCGCATGAGTTGTTGTTCTTTGCTCATTTGTCCTTTTTTATTGTTATAATAAAACAGCATGACAAGAAACAGTACGCCCAGGAAAAGCAGGATAACAACAACTGCTATAATGGTGAAGATGACCTGGCTCTTTTCGTACTGCATAAAGTAAATGCGTAACTGTATCCTCCGTAAACAATAGCGTTTACGGCTGGTAAAATGGCATGGTACAAGGTTTTATCAGCAATTTTAATTTTGTTTATCAGGATATAGGACTGAAGACCAAGCACCACCAATGTAATCAGACTGGAAAGTAAATTCAGGGAATTGATCCAGAAATATGGTTCCCTCATAAAATTCATTTCCTCCTGGTCAAACACCGTCAATCGCACAAGACAAAGACTCGAATAAACGATGATCATGATATCCACCAAACCCAGCGAATATGAATTGAATTGTAAGGGTCCCTGTATAAATCCGTAGTTTATGCACACAAGCACCATGCATAAAATGCAAACTATATAAAAAAAGATGGCTTCCTTCCTGGTTAAAAATAACATTTTGCCTGCTAAGTAGAAAAAGAACGGCGTGGATATCAGCATATACAAATTATATATACGATAATTTGCAGTCCAGCCAAAAGCGCGATAATTATCTGCAATTAATTCAGTTGCATTCACTATAATCAACAGGGGAATAAACGCAATCAGAGAACAGGATTTTAGTCCTTTCCAGCAATAAATGGCTGTAATAAGACTCAGGATCTGAAAATATTCGAACCAGGCAATGTGCATGTTTTATGGTTGTAGGCCTCCGAAATCATATGCGCCGCCGCCTCCGGACGGTGCTCCTCCGGTTATATTCGCATGTGGTTGCAAGGTTTCGCCGGACGAAGCATCGTAAGGAACCAAAAATATCGCGATCCGGTTATTTTTTTTTGCTCTCCTGGCAGGATCCGGTTCATAGGTGTTCAGATAAGTCATATCGTACACTCCAAATTCAACCCGTATGGAGAAGGTTTTACCTGCCTGTGTATAAGCTGCGGCTGTGGCATCGAGCCAGTCGCGTAAATCGGCACCGCTGAATGACTCACCGGTTGTGAGCTGAGCCGTCGCGGTGATCGTTTGTGTGAACGGCTGGCCTCCCGGGTTTGAAAATCCATGATCCTTCATCAGTTTCCTGTAATTCTTCAGACACTGCTGGATCGAATCCTGGCTGACGATTCTTCCGGTATCCAAATGCATTTTTTTTTGTGTAACGAAAGAGCCATCGAGCGACTTGTTGACGGAATACGTATCGATTTTTCTGAAGGAAAAAAGAAAAACAGAAAACAACAGCAATGTGCAGAGGATGGAAGGTTTAAGGATCATATGATTGGTTTTAATTCTGAAAATACACAGAATCCGTGTTCTTCGCGCGTAACAGAGAAGAAACGGGATTTATCCCGTGGATACCGGGAAAAATACCCGGATCAGAATCCTGTTTTATCCCCTTTTTGACGGGGGCGGCTGATTGTAAGTTTGTTCCCGAGGTTCTGCATTAAGAAAAACTTATAACCATTACCTTATCCTTATCTGTATTTCGTGGAAACGGTTTGAGTTTAGAATTTTATCTCGTGGACTAGCAATCGTATGGTCTCCCTGTTCTCAGGGAGGCCTTTTTATTTAATTTTGACGGAATCACTTCAGTTATGAATTTTTCTGAAATAACAGGTAGTTTAGGGGTGGGTATTCTGCTGCTGGCATTCGTGCTTAATATGCTGAAAATCATAAAAACGGAAAGCCTGTCTTATCTTTTACTCAACTTCATCGGGGCAGGTATTGCCTGTTTTGCCAGCTGGCTGATTCCCTATTTTCCCTTTGTGATTCTCGAAGGAGTCTGGGCGGTTGTTTCGTTTGTTTCTTTGGTGAAATATCTAAGGGTTGGCGGTTGACGGTTGGCGGTAGGTAGTTGGCGGTTGATGATTGACGGTTGTCGGTTGGCGGTTGGCAGTTGGCGGTAGAATTAGAAGAGGCTAAGCTGTTGTTTCTTGCTATAAATGATTTTCGGAAGAAGCATGCGCAACGGGTGTTCCCTGAGAGCAATTTCATAGATGGCTGATTCGCGATAACGGCTGGCAATGACCACCTGCGTATCAAAAAGAACAGATGAAAATAATGACTCGACCAGTTCAGGTGAGTTATTTTCTTTAGAAAGATGGGATAACAGAAGATGACTCATAAAAGAAGGCCGGTGATTTATATAAAGATCCAGAGCCTGCCGGTTTGATAAATGCCCGTTTCCTCCCCTGATTCTGTTTTTCAGATACGCCGGGTAACGCCCTTTCTCCAGCATATCCTCATCATAATTCGATTCCAGGAAAGCGGCATGGCATTGTTTAAAATAATGGATCAGCCGTTCGCAGGGCGTCCCAATATCAGTGAACACACCGATATTGGTCTTGTTTGCGCTGACAACAAAACTATGTGGATCACAGGCATCATGCTTTTTCTGAAAGGCGGTTATTCTTAATCCACCGATTTGTACTGGTTGCTGATCTGTAAAGTGAAAGGTAAACTTCCTGATTTTCCAGAAACCAGCTTCTTGCATGGTCGACTGGCTCACATAGACAGGTATCTGGTATTTCGCCACCAGCTGGTTGGCACCCAAAATATGATCACTGTGTTCATGGGAAATAAAAATCGCCTTCACCTGACTCATATTCAACCCGAGCCTTTTCATTCTGGTTTCCGTTTCCCGGCAGGATAGTCCCGCATCTACGAAAACGGCCTCATTGCCATTACCGATATAATAACAGTTTCCGTTGCTTCCTGAATTCAGTGAGGCGATGAATAGGGACATAATCAGCTACGAAATTAACGGTCTCACGCTAAAATCGGTCTGTTTTGGAAATAAAAAAGGAATGTTTTTTTCTATTTTTTTAAGTAAAGCAATATAAAACCGAAGGTTGCACATATAAGATGTCAGATCTTCTGCTGTTTCTTCACCAACTTTTATGTCAGCAAATTATATAGTTTGGTAAGAGTTACTACGCTCATGGAAATAGATTGGATGTAAAATTATATAATTCCGGCAAACCGCAATACGACGATGTGGTAAGTAAAAGAGATAGAAACAAAATAGGATATCCTGCAAAAAAAATACACCCTTAACTTTTATCATTTCTGAAAAACAACAAACTTTTCGGGATCCATTTCCCTGTTTCCTTTGAGAACGAAAAATATGATCGATTTATAATCGTTGGGAATTAATTTTCTTTGCCCGATCACATCACCTCTGTTTACCAACTCGCCGGGATTTACTATTACGGTGTCCATTTGGGCATATGCATAGCTGGTGTCATTTTGCATGATCACCATTGCCCAGTCGGAACCCACTTTAAAAACGTTTTGTACTTTGCCATCCGAACAGGATCTCACATTGAAATCATTGGAAGGCTGAATAAATATGCCGCGGTGTGCGGGGCGGGATTTTTCTTTTATATCGAATATTCTTCCACCCGGAATGGGCAATAGCATCGTATCAACGAAGGTATGCAGGTTGAAGAATGCTAAAAAAATAATACCGGTCACCATCATTAAAAATAATTAAAAAAGGCTGCCCAAACGAATTGAACAGCCTCATCGTTAACCACCAGAAAGTTTATTGCTCTGAAACCGGCAGTGGGAAAAGACCCCACACATTATCAGCGGGACGATCAAGTGGTAATGTGTTCAGCAAATTATACCGCCTGACATCAATCCACCGATGACCTTCGAAGAAAAGAGAATATCTTCTTTCATATAACATTTCATTGATCAGCGCAGCGCTGGTGAGCGCGCCTGAGTAATCAGCCAGACCATGTTTTTCCCTGATCACATTCAATGCTTTGACCGCTTCGGTAAAATTATTTGTCTGAATATTTGCCTCAGCATAAATGAGGATCAATTCTTCATTCCGGATAATTGGCATAGGTGCCGTGCTTGAGGTATACACCCACACGTCGCGGTCGCTGCTCAGGTTATTGAGCGATGCAACAGGTCTTAACGTGGCTTTTGAAATCCGGTCATCATTCGGCAGAATATCCTGTGCAAAAGAAGGATGTGCAACACGCACTTCACCGGTTTGCATTTGCGGAATAAAAGCGGGGTTCAGCTGGTCTCCTGATCCTGTTCCGAAAACAGAAAAAACGCCGAGGTTAAAATCACTTGTCAGACTAAAGAAAGACTGATTGAGCGCAGTTAATGCATCAGCCCAGTCAGACCGGTAAACCTGAACCCTGGCGGATAAGGCGCGGTTGAATTGTACCAATCCCACAGCATCTGAAAATCCGCTAAAACCGGAAGAGAGAGGAAAAACAATTGTTCCCGCTGACAATGCGGTTTTTCCTGAATCCAGTAAAGTCTGAATAGCATCAAGCGCCGGGCTGAGACCTACAATTGGTCCCAGTGCGGCCGGATTGCTTACATCAATCCGGATTCCATTTGAATCTGTCTGATTCAGACATAACAAAAGCTGGTATGCTTTGATCGTTTGTGCAAATCCGATATAACCGGATCTCTGTTCGGCAGTGATCAGTTTGGAATTGGTAGCCGCCTGTATTAGCGTATTGCAATTCTTCACTACGCGATATCTGGAAGCCCAGGTATTGGTAATATAAAAATTACTGTTACTTAAAGTAGCATTGTCTGCGCCGAGAAGATCTGTTACATAACGCGGTTCGGAGGCAGAGAAACGATAGTTTTCTCTTCCGATGGTTCCAACATCATCCAGATACAGGGCCATGTTCGTACGCATGCCCGATTCTGAACCGGTGACCAGATTATTCAGGTCACTTGCGGAGGAATTTGATAAAAAACTTTCATATGTCGGGCTGTTCAGGTTTCCATAGTCTTTCTGGCAGGAAATGAACAAGGTGCTCGAGGAAATAATTAACAGGCTATTTATAATAATTTTTTTCATAATAGTTGATCTAATGGGTTTAAAAATCCAGTGAAATGTGAAAATCAGCACGTTTGGTTGCAGGATAAGGATCCACATCCACACCACTGGAGAAACCGGTTCCGAAGTTTGATACTTCAGGATCGTACGCTGCGTATTTTGTCCATACAAAAAAGTTCGTCATGGATACTCCCACGCGAAGTCCTTTTAAGAAGGCATCGCGGGATGTACTGAATGAGTAATAGAGTCCGATCTCACGCAACTTCACGTATCCCGAATTTTGTACAAATTCCTGTGCGTTCGTACCAATCTGGCTGATACGATAGGCTCCGTTTGGAACGCCTTTCTGAATGGTTTGCGCATCCCAGTCCGCACTGGTGCCGCCAAAATCATTTTCGAGATTTGTCAGATTTATGTTTTGTCCGCCGTTTTTCCAATGCAGCAGGAAGCGCAAACTGATTTTGTTCATGAAAGTAATTTCGTTATACGTATTCATCTGGAAAGTGGGCTCTGCATCTCCCAGTTTTGCTATACCCGTTGGAGAGGTGGGAGACAATCCCAGTATTTGCGTGGCTGATGCGCCCTGCTGGATCTGAAAAGTTCCCAGTACATATCCAAAAGATCCCTGTGGTGTCGGATTGGTGATCAGACGTGTAACCAGTGAACGGTTCAACCAGAAATTAAAGGTTGTATTCCAGGTTATATTTCTGTTCTGAACAGGTCTTGCACTCAAACTCAGTTCCACACCCTCATTCTTTAAATCTCCCGCGTTCAGCCAGCTGGTCGAAAATCCGGAAGAGGAGGGAGGATTGCTCTGCATGAGGAAATTATTAATTTTCTTGTTGTAATAAGTAAATTCAAAACTCAGCCGTCCTTTCAGCACGCTGAAGTCCAAACCTGTTTCAAATTCACTTTGTCTTTCTGGTTCGATATTCGGTTGTCCTTCCTGTAATCCGATGAGTGAGCCGGGCAATCCTCCGATATTCGAAACATTCATAGCCGTAAACTTGGAGCCATAAGCAGGGGTATTATTGGCTTCACCATAAGCTGCTCTTAACTTGAAGTTGCTAAAAACTCCCTCCGGATCCAGAATGCCGCTATGTGTAAGGTTCCAGGATAAACCGGCTTTCGGATAAACATAAAACTTGGTGGCGTCTCCATTGTTTGATGAGCGATCAAATCGCACACCCGCAGTAGCCGTAACGGCGTCAATGATGGCAGCTTCTTCCTGAACATAAATTCCCTGATTCTGAAATTGTGTGCGAACCTGGGTTGCAGTCAGTGATCCGGCCTGATCCACATTAGACTGGCCGGAGATTACCTGTGTAGCGGCATCCAGTAAATTATTGTATTTACCATCTTCCAATGTAACTCCTGCTGATGTTGTCAGAATCAGATTCTTTGAAACATTAAATGTATTTACAAGGGAAAGGATCGCATTTACGTTCAGGCTATTGGTGAAACCCTGGATAGATGTTCCTTTATTAACAGACTGAAATTGCAGTGTGCTGGGGAAAAGAACATTCGTTTCCAGACTATAAAAATCGAAACCGCCGCCTGCCACAAATTTGGTTACGCTTTTTTCGGAACGCTGGAACGTAGCTTCGAGTCCGATGCCATTAATGAACCTGTTAACTCCTTCGTGATTTTGCATCAGGGCCACCGTCTGCAACGGATTGGAAGCGGCAAACGGATTGTTCGGATAATTGCCGAACTGATCCGGGTGCAGCTGTGCAAATTGTGGAGTGGAAGAAAGTGCGATTCCCAAAGTCACACCTGCGTTATCATTTCCTGACAAACCGCGATTACCGGATGTATTCAGGTAGTTTGTGCTGATCCCTATTTTCACGTTGTCGGAAATATGATGATCAATATTAAAACGGAGACTGGTATTACGGTAGCCCGTATTTTTTACGATCCCTGTTTCGTCTTTCTGGCCGGCGGATAAATAAAAAGTTGTTCTTTCACCACCGCCGCTTACACTGACCAGAGTGTTCCTTGCGAATCCTGTATTACCGAAAATCTCTTTTTCATAATCATACAATTGTCCGGAGGCCTTTGCCGCCGTAAACTCTGCAGCGTATTGAACGCCGGTTGCGCTATCCCTGGATAAACTTGCGGCGGTTTCTGCGGTGAACTGTCTTACGCCCAGCAGTTTTCTCACTTTGATAAAACCGAGGTCCTGTGAGAAAGTAATATGAGTTCTTCCGGCATGTCCTTTTTTTGTAGTCACGATGATTACACCACCTGCTGCTCTCGATCCATAAATGGCCGCAGCAGATGCTCCTTTTAATATTTCCACATTTTCGATGTCTTCTGCATTGATATCCGAAATTCTTCCGGAAGGATTATCCTGGTTGGATGTAAGTGCTCCTCCAGCCAGCGCACCCGTTACAAAATTCAATCCCGCGGAAGTGGCGGTATTATCAATAAAAACGCCATCGACCACATACAGGGGTTGTGTATTTCCATAAATGGAAGTAACCCCGCGCAACTTGACAGACTCGCCGCCACCGGGTGCTCCTGTATTTGAATTGATGGTTGCTCCTGAAATTTTACCGCTCAGGGCCTGATCAAATGTTTGAGAGGGGGCTACACCATTGAGTTCTGTTGCATTGATAACGGCCACGGAATTGGCAAGATTTCTTCGTTTAATACTTGTGCTCAATCCTGTTACCACGATTTCATCCAGCCGGGCCACGTCCTCGACCAAATCGATTTTAATGTCGGTTGAGCCGCTCAGATGTACGAGTTGAGTCCTGTATCCGGTAAAAGTGACAATCAGGGTTGCGTTTTCCGGAACGCTTAATTTAAATTTTCCCAACTCATCTGTTACAGTTCCCTGGGATTTTCCCTGGATAAGAATACTTGCTCCCGTAACCGGATGATTTTTACCATCCAGCACGGTTCCCGTGATGGGTCTTACCTGTGCCTTGCTAATAAAAGGCAATCCGGTGACACATAGGATTAGAAAGGCGGTGATTAACTTGTAATTTCTCATAAACAGCGTTTGTTAATTGTCAATTGTCAATTGGTAATTGTCAATTGTTTGGTTTTTGTTTTGGTTAACGGTTAACGGTTGGCGGTGGCATAATGCTTAGCCATAAGCTTATGTTTTGCGCTTTACGCTTAAACCGGTTGTGGTTGTGAAAAAATATGAGATCCGTACCCATATTCTACGATTTGTTTTGCGCGCAGCGGGTACGTTGACAAATCCTGCGGTGCAACGGATGCAAGTCCGTCGACATACCGGTTGAATAAACTAAAAGCGGCGGCAATTAAAACGGTATCATGGATATCGCGATCGGTGGCTCCGTGCTCCCGGGCATTGTCAATATCTTCCTGCAAAACGGCTTTGCCACTTTTCTGCACTTTACCTGCGATTTGCAAAAGCGATTTCAATTTGTCGGAAATAGGTGCTTCTTTATAATTCTGTCTTACTGCATTCACCAGGTCGCGGTCACCATTCAGGTAACAGACGGCAATTTCACCGTGTGAATGATGACAGTAGAAGCAGTCGTTCAGATAAGAAACATAAGTTCCGATCAGTTCGCGATCCGTACGACTCAATCCGGTGTCGTCCCGTAATAATATTTCGGCCAATGCGCTGAGTGGTTCAGCAGTTTCCGGCCGGAAGGCCATCAGCGACCTGATGCCGGGAAGGTTTTTGTCCACATTGATGTAAGGCATAATTTTTACATTTATATATTAAGAAATTAAAGCACAAGTATGGAAGTAGTCATTTAGTTAATTAGTATTATATTTTTTTTACTTCCATACTTCCATACTTCCATACTTCCATACTACTTCGTGAGTCCCGCCTGCGAGTAACCCTCCCTGGCTCTCATCGGTGCACGATCAACATATACCTGAATATCCTGAGGCGCCCAGGTATTGAGCCCGTCCACATATCTGTTAAACATGCAAAAAGCTGCGGCGATCAAAACGGTGTCGTGAATCTCCCGGTCCGTGGCGCCTTGTTTTTTGGCATTTTCGATTTGTTCCTCCGTAACATTTTTTCCACCTTTCTGTACGCTGCCGGCTATGGTAAGAAGCGATTTTAATTTTTCAGAAATATCAGTTCGCTGAAAATCTTTTTTAACACGCTCGATAAACGGCATGTCTTTTTCATAATAATAGCCGGCCATCGCGCCGTGCACATTCTGACAGAAATAACAATCGTTCTCCGAGGATACGTAAGCGCCGATCATTTCACGGTCGCCACGACTCAGGGAATTATTTTCATCGTGTAACAGGGCTTCTGCCAGATCATTTAAAATCGCACCGGTGTCGGGCCGGTAAACCATCGGTCCGCGGATGCCCGGCAAATCATTTTGTAAGTCTATCCATGCCATTTTTATAGATTTTAGATTTTTCTAAATATGATATCCCCTGGTTTGCATTCTCTTTCCCATTTCCTCATAGGCTGCTTCCCCGGCGGGCGTGTAGCTGGCCAGTCCGTCGACATACCGATTGAACATCGAGAAGCTCGCCGCAATCAAAACCGTATCGTGTATATCGGTATCGTTCGCGCCGGCTTTTCTCGCGGCGTCAATATCTTCGGGTGTGACCGATTTGCCGCTGACCTGTACTTTACCGGCAATCAGCAAGAGAGCTTTCATTTTTGCTGAAAGAGAATCTGCATTTTGTTCGCGCAGCAGTTCGTCCACAATATTTTTTTGATCGCCATACCAGCAACGTGCGGCGGCAGCGTGACTGTTTCTGCAAAACATACATCCATTTCTGTGAGACACATAAGCAGCGATCAGTTCTCGTTCTGCTGAACTTAACGGGGAAGGCCCCCTGAGTAATACTTCTGCGAGATCACATAATGGTTTGCCGGTTTCCGTTCTGAAATTAAACAGACTGCGGATGCCCGGAATGCCTTCTTCTACTTCTATGTAAGCCATACTAATTGTTAATTGTCAGTTGTTAATTGTTAATTATTAACTATTACGAGCGTTTTTTTGATTTCTATTAGTTGACAATTGACAATTAGCAATTGACAATTGACAATTATTTCGCGTATTCATCATGTCTCGTTTGTTTATTAAATAATGTGATGATAAAGCCGATCAAATAAAAGATTGCGTTTCCATACCCGCCGAGCATTTCTACCATTGAACCGATAAAAAAAACGGCAACGCCCGTAATGATACGACCGAGGTTAAAACAGACACCGGTAGCCGTAGCGCTTAATGAAACAGGAAAGAGTTCGGGTATATACATGGATAATGCACCCTGGCTCATGCCGAAAAAGATCGTGATGAAGGCAATCTGGAAATATGTACCAGGCGATAAAGTTGTTGTGAGCCTGAATAAAATGAAAGCTAAAATAAAGCTGGCGCCGAAACAAATGAGCAGGGTCTTTTTCAGGCCCAGTGCATGTACTACCCAGCCAGAAATAAATCCACCTAATAAACCGCCACCACCCATTGTCATCATGGCAAGCCCTCTTTCTTTTTGTCCGGAAGTTCCCGACACGAGGTTTTGAATCCAGAACGGGAGCCAGGAGAACGTTGCCCAAAGTCCAATCAATGCAGCACCGAACACCAGGGAGCCCATGATCAGGTTCTTACTGTTCTGTTTGCTGAATAACTGGTTGAGATTCCGGATGGATTCATTTTCTTTTTTCTTTGCTTTTATCCATTTTTCAGATTCTGTAAAAAACAAAGCCGCCAGGCCGGAAAGAACAACCGGGATAGCGCCGACGATAAATGCATATCGCCATTGCGAAACAAAATAAGTCAGCAGGCCGGCAGAAAATATTCCAACTGGAATTGAGATGGAC
>Ga0206929_1133_pt1 | contig 18777 bp, 17 predicted proteins | sample Alteio_BWOrgHeat_19_FD_152929 | JGI IMG/M metagenome (GOLD analysis project Ga0206929, IMG submission 152929) | Enriched cells from forest soil in Barre Woods Harvard Forest LTER site, Petersham, Massachusetts, United States -... | ecosystem: Environmental > Terrestrial > Soil > Temperate forest >...
CTCACATAATCCTCAAGGCTCATATTGTTTTTATGAATAGTATCGTACAAATGATGAACGGGTGTGCGTTTAGCATAATGGTAATGAGATACAACGCGGCTTACAGGATCTCTTAAGAAAGTAAAATAGCGTACTGTTTGTCCTTGAAAGAATTTATGTATGCCAAATTCAATATGGCCTGATACAAGTTTTATTTTCTTTTTTCTTTCTTTTGAAAGCCCGGCAATTTCGTGTTCAATATCCTTTAAAACATAATTGCTTACCGAATACCGTTCGAGAGTGGTATAGTTTTCCCGAATAAGATTGGTAAGGCTAGCTCCCCCTGTTTTAGGGTTATGTAAAAAGCAAATTATATTATTTGTATCCGATCTCATGCATTGTAGTTGAATATTTTGAATTAAATGCCACCAGCATTTCATCATCAAAATGATTTTTCCAATCTCCTAAAATTCCTTTTCTCACAAATCCGTATCCGCTGTCCTGAACATTATGTTTCTGCTGCATATAATCACGATTAGTTGATTCTATTTGCTGCAAGTTTTTAAAAGAAGCATTATGTAGGGCCTTGTTTATTTTTTCAGCGTTTAATTCAAGCCCCGAAAATTCTAATATCTTCTTGAACTCTTTCTCCGTATCGTTTAACATGTCTTCATACTTTATGAACAATACATTTGATGCCGATCTCCAGGAATTTACATGTTCTCCCCATCCACCGAATTTCGATTTCTCTTTCATGAAAAAATCGTAGAAATACGTGCGGAAATCCATGTTTTTATCAATTCTGCCAATTAAAATATGGTAGTAGTAATAACTTACAGCAGTATCCCTTCCATCTCTTACAATATATATAACATTGGGGTATTGAGCATTATATGCAGAATGGCTTTTTATAAACCTGGGAGAGTGTTTAATGTTGTTTATTTTATCAGGTGCCGATTCAATATCCGGAATAATTGATTGAACATTATCAAAATCAACAGGCTTTTCAGATATATAATTGGCGATTAAAAAGCGCACCCAACTATTCCCCGATTTTGGGTACGAAACAATAAAAACATCGGAGTTTTTACTTGTATATCCACCTGAAGAATTAAATATTTTTTTTAAAAAATCTAACGCCATAGTTTTATTACTGCTTAACGGTTTTCCATTTAAGTTGCGGGGCTAAAATACCTTGCCAGTTTTGATCGAGCGAGCCATTATTACCCATAAGTATTGTATTAAAAGCAATGGCAAAAAAATTATTAGCCAATATCTTGAAGCCCGGAATTCCCATATGGACAAATACCTTGTACTTACCCTGGTTCAGTAAGTTGGCGGGAATTATACAAGTAGTTGTGTAAATGCCGGGTGACTTGCCCTCTTTTTGCTCCTGCATTTGATTTGTACTTGTAAATGCAACAACATCCATTGAATCTTTTAGCTGAATAATAAGCCTCGATGCAGGAATTTTTTCATTTACCCTGTACTTTATTTCTACGGTAACGGGAACAGATGTATAAAAGGAATTTCTTACTTCATTCTGATCATTTAAAACCGACACGGAAAGAATTGTAACTTCATTACTTCCGGGGTTATTTTCAACACCCCATTCAACTCTACCTGTGTCTACAGTTCCCGCCCCGGGTAAAAGGTATTTTTCTACAATAGATCGGGTATCTCCTGTTGCTGTAATTTCACCATTATTCAGAAGCAACGCTGACGTGCATAATGATTGTACCGCTGCCATATTGTGACTGACAAATAAAACCGTACGCCCTGCTTTGGTTATTTCTCCCATTTTGCCCAGGCACTTGGTTTGAAACTCAGCATCACCTACAGCCAATACTTCATCTACAATAAGTATGTCAGGGTTAAGGTGCGCGGCAACTGCAAAACCAAGTCTTACTTTCATGCCCGATGAATAGCGCTTAACCGGTGTGTCAATATGATGTTGAATGCCTGAAAAATCAAGAATACTATCTAAATGCGTTTGTATTTCAGGCTTGGTGAGCCCTAAAATAGCACCATTCAAATAAATGTTCTCACGCCCTGTCAATTCCGGATGAAATCCTGTACCTACTTCAAGAAGGCTCGCAAGTGAGCCTTTGATCTTTATTTTGCCGGAGGTAGGCGCTGTAATGTGAGACAGTATTTTTAACAAGGTAGATTTGCCTGCTCCGTTTTTTCCTACAATACCTAATACTTCGCCCTGTTTAACCGCAAAGTTTATGTTTTTTAGTGCCCAGAAAATGTTGCCATTAACCCGTTGGTCGTTTTGCTTAATGAGAGCATTTTTATTGCCACCACGCGAAGATGAAACCTTTGTTTCTCCAAGTACGTATTTCTTGGATAGGTTTTCTACTTCAATAACATTCTTTTCGGGCATACTAATCAATGTATTGCTTACAAATATAGTGTATTTGAATGGGGTAATTGGGGGTAATTTTTTAGCTATTACTTGATTTTGTCGTAGCCATCAAGGAAGGCCTGAATATTATCGCTTCCAAAAAGCTTTTGCAGTTTTCTTAACCGGGCTTCTTCCCAGTTCCACCATTCCAGTTTTTTGAGCCTTTCAATAATTTCAGGTGTAAAGCGGTATTTGATAAGTTTAGCAGGTACACCGCCAACAATAGCATATTCAGGTACATCAGCAGTTACTACTGCCCCGGCTGCAATTATTGCACCATCACCAATTTTAATTCCATTTCGTATAACAACCGAGGCACCTATCCATACATCATGCCCTATAGTAACTCTGGAAAATCCATCAAAAGCAGTAGTATCGCAAAATGTAGTACCAACTACATTGTCTGTACAGTAAAAAACAGGTGCTGTGCTCACAAAATTTGTTGGATGGTCGCCAAGGCCAATAACAACATTAGGGCCTATGGAGCAAAATTTGCCAATACTGCACCGGCAAACGATGCTATTGGTTGCAATATACGAGTATTCACCAATAGTGCAATCGATGAACTCTACACCTTTAAAGAATACAGTATTTTTAGGGAGTACAGGGGCCGCTTTCTGCTGTTCTATCAGCTTTTTTTCACGTACATATAATCTCCTTACTATATTGATGAATTCCTTTATTTTTTTTAACATGTTAAAAATTTTCTTCAGGTATTTAGTATACTGAGAATAAGCGTAAAATTACTTGATAGCTTCTATAAATAAAGAATCAGGTTTAAAGATAATTCCATTTTTCGACTCAAGTTCATAATTATTCCAGTTCTTTAAATAGCTCTCAAAAGCACTGCGTTTCGTAATGTCTTTAAATCCGATTGAGCTAAGCAGTTTTGATAGCGAATATCTGTCATACATCCATTGATGTATTTCTCCACCTTTTCTGAATTGACCAATAGCAGTGTGCGGATCAGTGTGTTGTACCGTTTTTTTTGATAGTATACGTTTTAGGAAGTTTTTGTATGAAGAAGGTGAAATTATTTTTTTGAATGTTAAACCATTATACGTATTTATAGCTGGTGCTTGCTGTATACGCTTCATTGAATTTCTTATGTTCATAGCCTCCATTCCAATTCTTCCGACAATAAATTCTTCGTTTGCAAGTGTTTTTTGTTGAAGGTATTTCAGCATTTCGCCTCCCGGTTGTTCCCTTACCGTTTGATCATACATTTCCAATAGAATCCAGTCATAATTTAATGCGGCACGTTCATCACCTTTCAATGCACTTTCTAGCTGTTCAACATAACATCGAACAATCCCTTCCAGGTCAGGAACTGCAATTCGAATAACTCCACCGGGTTTTAAAACCCGGTAACATTCCTTTATAAAATCGGCACCATCTTTTTTTGAAAAATGTTCAAGCACATGTGAATGGTAAACGGCATCAAACTCTGCATCCGGAAATGGAATTCCCTGTAGCAAATTATGCCCCATAACATGAGGGGGGGTGGCAACAAAATCGATATTAACCCATTCGGTGTTATACCTGTTTCCGCAACCGAGATTTAATAAGCGCATTTTTTTGATGATAATTAATAGGCATTTTTATGTCCGTAATACTACAACATTATAATCTTTTGTACCCGGTGCGCCATTTGCCATTTCAATACTGATACTTAGCCACTAAACAGGCTGAATAGTTCTGAGGTATTGTTTCAGGTATCGTTCAGTAATGTTACTTAGCCACTCTTTTCTATATTTTTAAAAGAGGCTTTAAGGTTTTTGTAATACAATAATTGAATCTCTTTCTACAATATTTAAATCAGGTGTTACAACTTTCCACCCTGCTCGCTCTGCTAATGCTTGCATATCTTTTTGGTTGTTTCTTGGCCACCAAATCTCATCGTCAGGTAGGTCTTTGAATTTTAGAGGGACATTTCCTTTATTCCATCCATATTTCTCGAGTTTATCCCAATCAGCATATTCGTGTACAGAAAAAGCTCCTTTTTTAAGTTTTGGTAGTGTGTTTTTTAATATTTCAAAAATATTGTCTTTATTATTATGACATAAAACACCATATGACCAGAAAAAATCAAAGTAATTATCAGGTAAAGCTGTGTAAGGAGTCCCTTCAACTGTTATGCACTTTAAACGGTTCCCGTATTTTTCAGGTTGAAGCCATTTTGATACATCCTGAAAATCTATAGTTTGTAATTCTCCTTTAGGTATATGTGCAAGTATAGCCCTTGACCAGGAACCTTTTCCCGGGCCAAGTTCAAGCACCCTTGAATCCTTCTTTATGTATGGATATATACCTTTTTTGAATATTTGTCGATAATTTCCACCAATCGCAGCCTCTTCTTTTTTTCTTGTTTCATTTGGAAAATATGATAATATGTTTCCGCTATCATATCCGTAATTAAATTCCTTTTTTAACCAATCTAATGTCGGCATACCTATAAATAATTAATATTAGAAGTACCAAATATAATATATAAAGTTGATGAGAATGACTTATAATCTTTGAATGTTTGATTCAATATTGTAGCCTTTATTTCTACATTCAGAATTTAATTAGTAGCCTGTGTCCCTCTATGTTTGCAACACTCCAACATTATAAGCTTTTGTAATTGGCGCACCATTTGCCATTTCAATACCCATGCTTATCCACTTGCGTGTATCTATAGGATTAATAATTTCATCAACCCATAAGCGAGCTGCTGCATAATATGGCGATGTTTGTTTCTGGTATCGTTCGGTTATACTGTTCAGTAACTCTTTTTCGTCCTTAGGAGTAATTTCCTTGCCTTGCGCTTTCAGTGTACTTACTTGTATTTGTAACAGGGTTTTAGCCGCTTGTTCGCCACCCATTACAGCAATTTGAGCTGTTGGCCATGCTACAATTAAACGCGGGTCGTAAGCTTTGCCACACATAGCATAATTACCTGCACCGTATGAGTTGCCTACTATAACAGTAAACTTAGGCACCACGCTGTTTGCCATGGCGTTTACCATTTTAGCGCCATCTTTAATAATACCACCTTGTTCAGAACGTGAACCAACCATAAAGCCGGTAACATCCTGCAAAAACACAAGTGGTATTTTTTTCTGGTTACAATTCATAATAAAGCGTGCAGCCTTATCAGCTGAGTCAGAGTAAATAACACCACCAATCTGCATTTCACCTTTTTTGCTCTTTACTATCTTACGTTGGTTGGCTACAATGCCCACTGCCCATCCGTCAACACGTGCTACACCGCATAAAATACTTTGGCCGTATTGCTCTTTATATTCTTCAAAGTCTGAATCATCAACAAGGCGATCAATTATATCGCGCATGTTATATGGCTTTTCACGTGTTTCGGGCAATATGCCTATAATTTGATTTACATCTTTCTTAGGCGCTTTACTTGGTTTTCTGTCAAACCCGGCTTTTTCAAATGCACCAATCTTATCAAATATGTTCTTTATTTTATCAAGGCAATCTTTATCATTCTCGCATTTATAATCAGTTACGCCCGATATTTCACAATGTGTAGTTGCTCCACCCAGTGTTTCATTGTCTATATCTTCTCCAATTGCGGCTTTTACCAAATATGAACCGGCAAGGAAAATAGTGCCTGTTTTATTCACAATAAGGGCTTCGTCACTCATAATCGGTAAGTATGCACCACCTGCAACACAGCTGCCCATAATGGCCGACACCTGTATTATGCCCATGCCCGACATTATTGCGTTATTGCGGAATATGCGGCCAAAGTGTTCTTTATCGGCAAATACTTCATCCTGCATTGGTAAAAACACACCTGCACTATCTACTAAATATATAATAGGTAGGCGGTTTTCCATTGATATTTCCTGTGCACGTAAGTTCTTTTTTGCCGTAATAGGAAACCATGCACCTGCTTTTACAGTAGCATCGTTAGCTACAACCATACATTGCTTACCACTTACATAGCCTATAATAACCACCACACCACCGCCGGGGCAACCGCCAACATCGTTGTACATATCGTCGCCGGTAAATGTGCCTATCTCTATGCGGTCGCTATCCTTATCCAGCAAATAGTCAATACGTTCACGTGCCGTAAGCTTACCATTGGCATGTTGTGCTTCAATTTTCTTTTTTCCTCCGCCTTCGTGCACTTTATCTGCTTTTTGCTTCATGTTCGAAAGCAGCATCTTTATCTTGTCTTCGTTTTTGTTAAACTCTATTGTAGTACTCATAGTGTAGGTTTTTCTGAAAGCACAAATATACCAACTTATTGTTTATGGTCTTTGGCCTCCTGTTGCTCCAATTAGTAAGGGAACACTCATTGAATATTGGTGCGTTAATACGGCATCAAAATTATTTTTACTTTCACGTCGAATCATTCAATTTATATGGAAAAAAAATTAACGATCATAGTTGCTGTTCTATTATGTGTTTGCCGTTTTTCATTTGCACAGGAAAACACACCCGGTATAACTTACCTAGAACAAGGTGATTACCAAAAAGCCAAAGACTATTACGACATTGCTTTAAAGGCAAATCAGAGTAATGCCGACCTGTTTAACTACCGTGCTTTTGCAGAATATAAACTGAAGGAGTATAAAAATGCTGCAGAAGATTATACACGGTCAATTAAACTGGCACCGTTCGATGCAACATCGTATTACAACAGGGGAAATTGTGAGCATGAGTTGCATGACGAGATATCTGCCTTATCAGACTATAATAAGAGTATTGACTTGAAGAACGATTATGGCGATGCCTATAATAACCGTGCTAACATCCGCGTAATATTGAAAGACAGCTTGAATGCATTGTTAGACTATAATTCAGCTATTGAGCTTGAACCCGATTCGGCAAAAGCTTACCTGGGCCGCGGTAACCTGAAGGTTAGAATGCTTGATCTGGATGGCGCCGTGGATGATTATAATAAGGCCATAAGCATGGATTCCCTAAGGCCTGATTATTTTTTTCAGCGTGCAGGGGTATTAGATTCATTAGGCAGTTATAAAAAAGCCTTAAAAGACTTTAACAAAGTATTGGTATTCGACCCGAATTTACCTGATGGTGTAAGCGGAGTAGCCGATTGTGAAATGAAGCTTGGCGATATTAAAAAAGCAATTAAAGACTTTGACAAAGTAATTGAAATGGAACCTAAAGATGGGTGGGCATACCTGCACCGGGCCTTTGCTAAAATCCAGGCCAAGGATTATCCGGGTGCTATACAAGATTGTAATCAGGCTTCTAAGCTAATGCCTACCGACCCTATACCTTTGGTTAGAAGGGGTGATGTTAAAGTTGCCTTGGGTAAGTATAGCGATGCCGATGCTGATTATGTATTAGCTATTGGTGTTGACAGGAGTTGTGCTGAAGCATTTTATAAACGCGCACTGGAGGAAATAGCAGGCAAACATTACGATTTTGGATGTAGGGATCTACAACGTGCAAAAGAACTGGGCCAGAAAAAGGTTGATGAACTTATAAAACAAAATTGCGAAGGAAAATAAAAAAGGCGGAGATTTCTCCGCCTTTTTTATTCATAATTTGAGCTTACGATTTCCATTTAATACCGCAACCAAATGCTTTAGTTGAAGTAACCGGTACAGGCTTACCAGCCAGTAATGCATCAACTGCATTTTCTACATATTTCTCCTTTACTGCCGATGCATCGTCGCTGTTATCGTCAATAGCACCAATGTATTTTACAACGTAATCGCTACCCGATTTTTGCAATACAAATACATGCGGTGTTTTGGTTGCACCGTATGTTTTGGTTATCTCTTGTGTAGCATCAACTAAGTAAGGGAAGGCATAGTTCTTAGCCTTCGCACGCGACTGCATGGTTTCAAAATTATCTTCAGGTACGGCAACTGGGTCATTAGGGTTAATAGCTATTACCGGGTAACCTTTTGATGCATATTTGGTGTTCAAGCCAATAATACGGTCTTCATAAGCCTTGGCAAAAGGGCAGTGGTTGCATGTAAATACAACAATAAAGCCTTTGGCATCTTTAAAGTCGGCCAATGAAACCATTTTGCTATCAATGTTCTTTAACTTAAAATCCATAGCCTTATCACCTACATTGTAACCTGCAGGTGCAAATGCTGTAGCAACAATAATAGTTGCAAGTAATACTAATTTTCTCATAGGGTTTATTTGTTTTTGGTTTGTATTATACTAGTTAGACTATCTTCTGTTAATTCTCCTTCGTGAAAATATAGCTTTTTACCATGCTTATATAAAACAGTTGCCGGTATCGATCCGCTCCATGAGCTATCTACCTTATCTATCCAGTTATTCGGGTTGCCGCCGTTCAATACCAAAACTTCCGGCAAAAGATTCTTGCCATCAGCAAATTGCTGCACTTTAGGTAACTCTCTTACAGCATTCAGGCTGACAAATATCATTTTTACTTTTCGGGCTGAAAATTTATTGTACACTTTCTGAAAATAAGGTATTTCATGTACACATGGGTCGCACCATGTAGCCCAGAAGTTTACTACATACAGCGTGTCGTTCTGTTTTGTGGAAGCTTCGTTTTGTAATTGCTCAAAAGTAACTACGCCTACAGGTTTCTGAATTAGTAAAAAAGGCAGAAATAATGAAACTGTAATTGCCTTTTTATAGAACTGCATACCGGTTAGTTTATAATACGGTACTGAATACCACCGGTAAGGCCATACCCGTTACCCTTCCATGATGCAGCTATATATTGATTAAATGTTGCAACATTAGAGGTAAGGTTAGCATAATTAATAGAAGGGAAATAAAGATTCAAATTCAAGCCAAACCGACCAAAATAGAAACGAGGTGTGATATGGAAATCGAACCATGGACCGGTGCCATACACCTGGTTGTTATCGGTTACATAGTTTATAGTAAGATTAGACAGGCCAAAATCAAAACCTGCAACAAGGTTGAAATGCTGTGCGCGTATTACATGCAAATTCACTATCAGGCCGGCTTCAAATCCTATGTCGCTACTTGTGTTGCTATCGTGAAAATAATTATCGAGTTTAAGCTGTATGCCAACACCAAGCCAGTTAAATAGCCCATATTCCGCACCCAGGTTCCAGTTGGTCGCAGCAGCACCACCTGTAGTATCATGTGATCCACCCGTTGTTTTGTTAATATAATGCTCTTGAATCTTATAGCCGTCCAGCCCATAATTTAGGCCAAGTACAATTGAGCCTCTTTGAAACGATTGTGCGTTGACTTGTTGTAGGAATACAACAGAAACAACTAACAGTAATATCTTCTTCATTAAATTGAATTGTTTTGCGAATTTAATTAAGTTTTTTCAAATTACAATGCGCTCCAAATGCCTGAATGCCGGAATATATGAATTTAGATATACATGGATATAAAATCGACATGAAATAAATAAATAATTATCATACCTGCTTTGATGGGTTTACTTAATGTAGTTTTGTACCCGCAAATTATTCATTCATTATGAAAACTTTCTACAGGTTTAATGATTGCTGCACTACTGAAATCCACAACGGCCGGGCGCCTAATACCTGAGATTTACTCTAAACCATAAAAAACACAGTACCGAAACGTGTTATAGCGTTAAACGGTTTATATAATATGTATGCCCTTTATTAATATTCAGTAAAATGTCTTCAGAACAATTAAAGAAAATATCAGCCGCCGGAATGCTTGTAACACTAGGCATTATCTTCGGTGATATTGGTACATCGCCTTTGTATACCTTGCATGCAATAATAAAAGAGGGAGGAGATGCATCGCGTGAAATTGTATTGGGGGGTATATCATGTATTATCTGGACACTTACCCTGCAAACTACATTCAAGTACATATTCATTACTCTGCAGGCCGATAACCATGGTGAAGGTGGAATATTCTCCTTATATGCGCTGGTAAAAAGATACGGCAAAAGACTTTTCCTTCCTACCATAATTGGTGCAGGTGCCTTGCTTACCGATGGTATTATTACTCCACCAATTTCTGTAACATCAGCCATTGAGGGTTTAAATGGAGTAAAGGGTTGGGCTGATAAAATAGTTGCGGGTAATGATACGGTAATAGCAATTGTATTAACCATTATAGTTGGCTTATTCTTGTTTCAGCGTTTTGGTACTAAAGTGGTGGGTGGCTCCTTTGGTGGAATTATGATGGTTTGGTTCAGTATGATGGCTGTTCTTGGTATCAGGCAGATAGTTAGGTACCCGGGTGTGTTGGCTGCATTAAGTCCACATTACGCACTACACTTGCTTATCCTTCACCCTAAGGGATTCTGGTTATTAGGTGCTGTTTTCCTTTGTACAACAGGTGCTGAAGCGCTTTATTCAGATCTTGGTCACTGCGGCAGAGGTAATATACGCATGACCTGGATGTTTGTTAAAACAACCCTTATTCTTAACTATTTGGGGCAGGGCGCATGGGTGCTATTACAAAACGATCCTACCTCATCCGTGTTTAAGGCCGATGTAAACCCATTCTTCGCCATTATACCAACCTTCTTTATAATACCTGCGGTGCTTATTGCTACAGCGGCATCAATTATTGCCAGTCAGGCATTGATCAGCGGATCGTATACCTTAATTTCAGAAGCTATTATTTTGAATTTCTGGCCACGTGTTACAGTAAAGTACCCTACCGATATTCGCGGACAGATATATATTCCGAGTATTAACTGGATACTTTGTGTAGGCTGCGTGCTGGCTGTTTTGTATTTCCGCACGTCTGAGGCTATGACTGCTGCATACGGTTTTTCTATTACGGTTGCCATGTTAATGACAACTATACTAATGTTCTATTACTTGCGCTATCGCAGGCACTATTCATGGGGATTGGTCATTCCTGTGCTGATGGTTTTTGTGACCGTAGAAACCTCATTTTTTGTAGCCAATGTGGTGAAGATCGCTAACATGTATATGTTCCTTACGCTGGAGTTTGGGCTTATATTTACCATGTACATTTGGTATCGTGCACGTAAGATCAATAACCGTTTCCTGAACTTTGTCCCGCTTCGCGAGCATATTCCATTGCTGAAAGACCTGAGTGCAGATACTACCGTTACCAAGTTTGCTTCGAACATTATTTACCTTACCAAAGCAAATAATTTTGAAGAAATAGAACAGAAGATCATCTATTCTATTTTCAGCCGTCAGCCTAAGCGGGCTGATGTTTATTGGTTTGTGCATATAGAACGTACGGAAGAGCCATATACCATGGAGTACAGTGTACTTGAAATGGAAGATGATAAGGTTATTCGTGTTGAATTCAGACTTGGTTTCCGCGTACAGGCGCGTATAAATGTGTTGTTCCGTAAAGTAGTTGAAGAAATGGTACGTAACAAGGAACTGAACATTGTAAGCCGTTATACATCATTGCAGAAATATCACCTTGCCGCAGATTTCAAGTTTGTGGTGCTGGAGAAATTCCTTTCGTATGAAAATGAATTTAACCTCAGGGAAAGCTTCATTTTGCGCAGCTATTTCTTTATTAAGCATTTCGGACAGTCAGAAACAAAGGCATTCGGGCTTGATACCAGTGAAACGCGTATTGAGAAAATACCACTTATTGTAAATCCGGTTTCCAATATTCCGCTTCGCAGGGTCGACCCAAGGTCTTACCCGCACCCAAGCCATGTTGAGTTGCGTGACAATGCATAGGTAAATGCAGGTTGATATTGTATATACCGCTTCGCTTGATGTTACTGCAAAAATGCTTACTATTGTTTTCATACTATTTTCTATAATCGGAGCATTCGTTTGTATTAGAGCCTTGCGGATAGCCGGCAAAGACTTGCTAACTAAAGTCATATATTCAAGTGTTCTGATTATTTTAATTGGTGTGTTTCTTGTTTCTTACCTGTACCACCCGAGTAAGTATGTACTTGGTAATTTCGATATATCAATAAGGAGGCCAATTGGAGATATAACAATTCATGTGCCCGATATATTGGAGATACGTGGCATAAAAGAAACAGAGCTTGAATGTACCACACGTGTTTTTGGCGATGGTGGCTTGTTTGGGTATTTCGGCCATTACCATAGCCCCAACCTGGGCGATATGCAATGGTATGCAACCAGCAAAAGCAATCTTTTAATTATCCGTACCAAACAAGGCGATGCTATTGTCATCAGTCCTGATGATAAGGATTTTACTGCCCGCATTTTGGCTAAAAAAGCTGATCTATAATATTCTTTATTTGCCTTTTACCAATGCCAAATCATTGGCTAAGCCAGAATAAGAATCAAGATCGAGTTTTATAGAACCGACTAAAATATTTGCCTGAGCACGGATAGGTACATGGTTCTTATCATCCGATATCCATACCTGTAGGTCATCATCGTGTTTAAATATGCGGCCTTTCTGTACAATGGGTTGAAATACCAGGCAACTTATCTTGCCCACATCACTTTCAAGTGTGTCGCGCTTAATGAATTTTATTTTAAGGGTCCACACCGTATCATCAACAAAGGTTATAATGCTATCTATTTTTCCGGGTTTTTCGTTGTCGTAGTTAAACAAACGCGCCATATAAAACGATGAAAGCATGTCTTGTACATAAGAAGGAATTTTATGTTCCTTACCGTTGCTTAGTACTTTATGGTATTCCTGGTCATAGGTCTGGTCCTGTGTGAATTTAAAACCACCTTCATCCACATGTCTTGTAAATACCATAGCACACATAGATTTTTCGTCAATAAACGATTCATAGCGGTCACGTACTTTAAAAAAGAAGTTGAAGGCACCGGTTGAATTACCCAGCCCTATTACATGATATGTACTGCGTCCGTTAACTTGCTTGGTTTCACTTTCCACACTAATGGTCGCGGTGCCTGCATCTAACAAGCCATAATGAATGCGATAGTTAAGTTTTTCACCTCGCTTAAATGCAGTGTTGTCGAGTGTACGCATTTCAGCACTCTGAGCCAACAGGTTGGCAGGTAGCAAAATTGCTAAGGCAACATAAATAGCAATTCTGAAGGTTTTCATAAACACGCTGAATTTAACGTAAATATACTCCTATAGGATGAGTATTAAATGATGATACTAGTAGTATTACGTTATTATAACGCCAGATTCCGACTTAATATTGTTCTTTTTCGTTCGGGAAATCCTTCTTCTTAACATCAGAAATGTAATTGCTTACAGCACCGGTTATTTCCTCGTACAGGTTAAGGTACCTACGTAAAAAACGTGGATGGAACTCATTGGTTAAGCCCAGCAGATCATGTAAAACAAGTACTTGTCCGTCGCAGGCACCACCGGCACCAATACCAATAGTTGGTATTGATAAACTCTTGGTCACTTCAGCTGCTAGTTTAGCAGGTATCTTTTCAAGCACTACTGCAAAGCAACCTGCTTCCTGCAATATCAAAGCATCATCAATCAGTTTTTGTGCTTCAACATCTTCTTTTGCCCTTACCTCATAGGTCCCGAACTTATAAATAGACTGCGGGGTAAGCCCTAAGTGACCCATTACCGGTATACCGGCTGAAATAATACGCTTGATAGATTCTTCCACTTCTTTGCCGCCTTCAAGCTTTACAGCATGTGCGCCCGATTCTTTCATTATACGGATAGAAGAGTTCAAGGCTTCCTTCGAATTACCCTGATAGGTTCCAAAAGGAAGATCGACAACTACCAATGCCCTGTTTATAGCACGTATAACTGATGATGCATGGTAAATCATCTGGTCAAGTGTAATCGGTAATGTAGTTTCATGTCCTGCCATTACATTCGATGCTGAGTCACCAACCAGTATTACATCAATTCCGGCATGATCAATAATGCGGCCCATAGAAAAGTCGTATGCGGTAAGCATGGCAATTTTCTCGCCACGTTGCTTCATCTCGTGCAGTACGTGGGTGGTTACCTTTTTAATATCCTTGTTATATGACATTATACTGTGGGGGTTACTTCATGTTGTGCTTCCGTGGTAGCGTATTCTTCAATAGGAGGGCAGGTGCACATTAAATTACGGTCGCCATATGCATTATCGGCACGTGCAACTGGCACCCAGAACTTATGTTCTTTCAACCAATTAAGAGGGTAAGCAGCTTTTTCACGACTGTACTTGTGGTTCCAGGTATCGTTAATTAGTGATTTTGCGGTATGAGGAGCGTTCTTCAATACATTATCACTTGCATCGGCCTTGCCATCAATTACCTCTATTATTTCTTTATGAATAGATATCATGGCTTCCGTAAAACGGTCAAGTTCTTCCTTGCCTTCACTTTCGGTAGGTTCAACCATAAGTGAATCGTGAACTGGGAAAGATACAGTAGGAGCATGGAAGCCATAGTCCATTAACCTTTTAGCTATATCTGTTACTTCTATACCTGCTGAGCGTTTAAACTCACTGCAATCCAATATCAGTTCATGGGCAACATTACCATGGGTACCGGTATAAAGTATCTTGTAATGCTCCTTTAAATTAGAACGCAGGTAGTTAGCACCAAGTATAGCATACTGGGTAGCCTCGGTTACTCCGTTTGGCCCAAGCATACGTATGTAGCCGTAAGAAATCAGAAGAATCAGTGCGCTGCCCCAAGGTGCTGCCGATACTGCGTGAATAGCCTGTGGATCGTTCTGTAATATGTTATGGCCCGGTAAGAAAGGCACTAAATGCTTGGCTACGCCAATTGGCCCCATGCCAGGTCCTCCACCGCCATGTGGTATAGCGAAGGTCTTGTGCAGGTTAAGGTGGCAAACGTCAGCTCCTATACGAGCAGGATTGGTTAAGCCTACCTGTGCATTCATATTGGCTCCGTCCATATAAACCTGGCCGCCGTTCTTGTGTACTATTTTGGTTATCTCTGAAATGGTCTCTTCAAATACGCCATAGGTTGAAGGGTAGGTAACCATAAAGCATGAAAGGTTGTCCTTATGCAGGGTAGCTTTCTCCTTCAGATCCACCATATCAATATTGCCATTTTCGGTGCACTTTACCACCACAATTTGCATGCCTGCCATAGCTGCACTTGCAGGGTTAGTTCCATGGGCAGAAGCAGGTATAAGAGCGATGTTCCGATGGCCCTCATTTCTGCTGATATGATAAGCACGAATTACAAGCAATCCGGCATACTCTCCCTGTGCACCTGAATTGGGTTGTAATGATACCCCTTTAAAGCCTGTAATTTCGCAAAGGTATTTCGCTAAATTCTCACACATTTTGGCATAGCCTTTTGCCTGGTCGAACGGTGCAAAAGGATGCATGTTTGCAAAGCCCGGCATAGTGATAGGGTAAAGCTCACTTGCTGCGTTCAGCTTCATGGTGCAAGACCCTAAACTTATCATTGAATGTGTAAGTGATATATCTTTGTTTTCCAGTCGTTTAATATATCTCATCATTTCGGTTTCGGAATGATAGGTATTAAACACAGGATGTTGTAAGTATTCGCTTTTTCGGTAGTGTAAATTGTTGGCAGGAATACTATCGTTCAATTGTATTTCGGTCGAAGTAACTTCAATAGAATCCTTACCTGCCGATTTGGCGAAAATTTCGATAATATCTTTCAGGTCGTTTTTGGTGGTAGTTTCATCAAGACTTATGCATATTTTTTGTGATGAAATGTAGTTGAAATTAATGCCGTTTTTAAGAGCAGCCTGGCGTATAATTTCCACATCAATTCCTTCCGGTAATTTTACTTCAATGGTATCAAAGAAATCACGGGTTGAAACGGTGAAGCCAATCCTGTCTAATGAATGGGCTAAAAAGCCTGCATATTCATGTACTCTTTTTGCAATATTCCTTAAGCCATGTGGTCCGTGATAAACAGCATACATACTTGCCATAACAGCCAATAATGCCTGTGCTGTACAAATGTTGGAAGTTGCTTTTTCACGGCGTATATGTTGTTCGCGGGTTTGTAGTGCCATGCGCAATACTCTGTTCCCTTCTGCATCAATAGACACACCTATGATACGGCCCGGTAATACACGTTTAAATGATTCCTGTGTGGCAAAGAAAGCTGCATGCGGTCCACCATAGCCCATTGGTACACCAAAGCGTTGAGAGTTGCCTAAAACCACATCAGCACCCCATTCACCCGGAGGGGTTAACAGTGTTAAGGCTAACAGGTCTGATGCTACAGCTACATAAATGCCTTTTTCGTGCAATGTTTTGGTAAGTGAGCTATAGTCAGTCACTGCTCCGTTCGCAGCAGGGTATTGTAATAAGGTTCCGAAAACGCCATCCCACTGTGCAGTGGCAACATCACCAATAACTATGTTAATCCCAACTGGGATAGCACGGGTGCGAAGTACGTCTATGGTTTGAGGGAAACAATCTTGTGAAACGAAGAAAGTATGTGCATTGTCCTTATCCTTTGGTTTTGAATGGTAGAACATCAACATTGCTTCAGCCGCCGCAGTCGCCTCATCTAAAAGCGATGCGTTAGCGATAGGCATACCGGTAAGGTCAGCCACAACTGTCTGGAAGTTCAATAAGGCCTCAAGCCTGCCTTGAGATATTTCAGCCTGGTAAGGTGTATAGGCGGTATACCAACCCGGATTCTCCAATACATTACGTCGTATTACAGACGGAATAATAGTGTTATAATACCCAAGGCCAATATAGCTTCTGAAAACTTTGTTCTTGTCTGCCAGTTCGCTAATGTGTGCCAGGTATTCATGCTCGGTCATTGCCTCAGGCAATTTCAATGGTTTTGCAAGCCTTATAGATGCCGGTATGGTAGCATTTATGAGTTCATCGATTGATGTATATCCGATCTTATTAAGCATGTCTTGTACGTCGTGTGCACGAGGGCCAAGATGGCGGTAAGCGAAACTGTCTGTTTTCATAATATTGGGTTGCAAAATATAAGTTTGCAAATTTATGAAAAAAGAGCTTTAGAGGTTATCGGAAAAGAGGGCTTATTTATGAGCAAAATCAGCTTAGCTGTTCAAAACTAATGGTTCAATTATTCTATCTTTGTGGCAATGAGAATTGCAATACCCCTCTTTTTTCTTTGCCTCCTTCCGTTCTACGGTCATTCTCAGGATACAGCAAAGTCAGTTGCCCCCGATACCATATTGCTTAATAACGGTAAAGTAATTATAACCCAGGTTACCGATACTTCTTCACCAAGCGTAATTACTATTATAAAGCCGGGTTCGCGAAAACATAAGAAGATAGATATTGACAGGGAAAATATTTTCTCTGTTAAGTATTCCAAAACAGGTAAGGAAGATATATACTACATATACGACACACTTGTTGGGCACGATTTCACTATTGAAGACGCCCGTAAATTTATTGCCGGTGAGCAGGATGCGATGAAAGGTTTTCATCCCGTTGGTATATCAATAGCAGCCTTTTCAATAGGATTCGCATCAGGAGACTATGAAGGTAATTTTTTTGCTGCTGCACCACCGTTCTTTTTTGCCGGAATAATAAGCTACCCGATTATCAGGGTAAGGCATAAAAGTGTGAGAGATATTAAGATTGCAAATACAGATCCTTATTTATATGGATATTATTTGGCTGCCAGCGGTAAGCGAGAGCTGCATACTTTTTTATGGGGTGGCATTGGGCTGGTTACCGGCCTGGCTGCAAACTTTATTTTTCAGAATAGAATTCAGAATGTAGCTGACCTATTTCATTGATCAAGTATGAAACGCCTTGTTGCGGTATTTCAATTCATTTTCTTTTCCAATATCTATGTATCGCTGTGCGCATTAAGCTTCACGGTTAAAACGGCATTGCTGTTATATGGCAATTGCGGAAGCGTGAAAGTGAACATGCTGGTTTTTTTTGCAACTCTGTTCCTCTACGGCTTTCACCGTATATATAACCGTGGTAAAATGCTGCCTGAAGAAAGGGGAGAGGCACGGCACCACTGGGCCGATAAATATCAATTTGTTTTCAGGTTACTTACGGTTGTTTCTTTTGTTATGGCAACAATACTTATGTGTTATATGCCAATACGTGTATGGCTGTTGCTCATTCCCGTGGGTTTATTAGGACTTGGGTATAGCTTGCCCGTTATTCCCACCAATAAAGGCTGGAAAAAACTACGCGAGCTTTCATGGTTGAAATCAATATGGATAGCTATTGCGTATGGGTGGATTACAACCGTTATTCCGGTAGTATACCAAACGTCTGTTCATGGTTTGTTTGAGCCTGCTGTTTTATTCGTGTTTATAAGAAGTGTATTGTTTGTGTTTATATTGGTAATACCTTTCGATATAAGAGATATGTCGCATGACTCACAAAGCGGATTGAAAACCATCCCGGTATTATTAGGGGCCGAAAGATCAATCAAGCTTGCGATATGGTTGCTGATGGTGTTCAGTCTTTTTGTGGTTATCCAGTTCCGCTATTACCATCTCAGCACTGCCGCTACTGTTGCACTTATTATTTCGGCCATACGGTACCCGCCTGTATATACCAATTGTAAAACCAGGCTATTCAT
>Ga0206929_1002_pt2 | contig 18604 bp, 15 predicted proteins | sample Alteio_BWOrgHeat_19_FD_152929 | JGI IMG/M metagenome (GOLD analysis project Ga0206929, IMG submission 152929) | Enriched cells from forest soil in Barre Woods Harvard Forest LTER site, Petersham, Massachusetts, United States -... | ecosystem: Environmental > Terrestrial > Soil > Temperate forest >...
CAATCTGATATTCTGACTCATCAATTTTTACTTTGAAATTAAAATTGATCCGGGCAACGCTCAGCATATTGGAAACTGAATCCGTTAATAAATGAAATTCAGATTTTCTAAAATGGTTTCTGAACTCTTCCGGTTGCATGTCTTTCCAATCGGGTACATCCCAGTTGTCAAGTATTGTTTTTATTTCAGGATCAGAAAGTTGCCCGGGATTCTTAACCGCATAAACCATATCTTTTGTTGATAACATCAGCGTAAATTAGATTTTATATTAAAAATAATATAATTATATGTTACCGGAAATTACTGACGAGTTTATGCAGCAAATGAGAACGACAACAAAGAACTATACGCTGATGATCCTGAAGCAGGGACCGGAATTCATCATGCCCGGAGTCGAAAAAATATCTGGGAACATGGACGCAGGAATTTTAGTTTAAGGGCCGCCGGTTTGTTATCTATCGTAAGTCCGGTGAATGACGGAACGGGCGTATTCGGAATCGGCATTTTTAATACGGATATTCACGAGGCAAAAAAGATCATGGACGAAGATCCGGGCGTTACCCTGAGTGGGAATGATAATTTAACAGCAATTCTTATACTCCTATACTCTTATACTCTAATACTATCCTAGTTCCCAATAACACCCATGGTTCTTTCAACTTCGATATTTGCAGATAAATAATCATAAACCGCTTCCAGGTAATTGGACTGCGCCTGTGTATATGCCAGTTCTGCATCGGTCAATTCCAGACGGGATGCCACCGCTTTGGCATAACGGTATTGGGTAATTTCATAACTCAGCCTGGCTGTCTTTTTTACGTTGTCGCTTGTTTGGATACGGGCCGCGGTTTCACGAACGTTTGCTACGGCCTGTTTCACAGTACTGCGCAGTTCTTCATATGCCTGCTGAGAGCGGATAACAGACTGATCCTTTTCTATCTGAGCCTTCTTCACCTTAGCCTTGTTACTATATCCGTTAAAGATGGGAACGGAAAACTGTGCACCTACAAAGGGGGTGGAAGGATAAAAAGCATTAAAATAATCGAATTTATTCGTTTGCGTTTGAATCAGGTATTGAGCCGTCAGTGAGATAGAGGGTTTCATTGCAGCCGCAGCGATCCTGATCTGCTGGTCTGACGACTGTTGCTGCAGATCGAGGGACTGCAGATCCGCCCTGTGAACCCTGGCTTCATTGTACACTTCTTCTTCTTTAAAAAATACCGGTACGTTTTCAGGTAGTATCAGTGAATCGGTTAATTCAATTTCCTGCAGACTGTCCAAACCGGTAAGTGTCCTAAGCTGCTGTTTCCCTACTTCGATCGCCAGCGAAAGTTTCAGCAGATCAGGTTCCAGATTTTTCACAGAAGTGTAAGCACGTAAAGTGTCTACGCGCAAAGCCCTTCCCTGGGCCAGCAAAGATTTTGCATCCTGTAAAGCTTTTTCATTTCTTGCGAGACTTTCATTTTGCAATTTGATTCGCTCATGAAGGACCAGTATACGGATATAGGTTTGTTTCAGCAAGGCTGCGATATCCGTTTGTTTATCTATTACGGATAACCGGCTCTGGCGTTCCTGCAGTTTAGCCTGAATGATTCCGGGTTTTGTCGCAGCATTGTATACGGGTTGTGTGATCCAGGCAGTCGCTCCGGCCTGGTCCCGTCCGCCAAAACGGTCATACGCTATTTTGTCGCTGCTGCTTCCGGTATTGCTAATACCGAAAAAGGGCGCTTCATAAAAATAATGATATATCTGTGCGCTGACACCGGCGGAAGGAAGTGATGCGCTTTTTGCGACCTGGGTCAATTGTTCCGACCTGTCCACGTCCAGAGAACTGATCCTTATTTCGCGGTTATTGGTTAACGTAAGACTTAGAGCTTCTTTGAGTGATAATTGTCTTGATTGTGCGCTGGCTATATAGGATAACAGCACAATGAGTCCAAAAACAAGTGATGTATATATAAAAGCTTTCTTGAGTGTCATATAAAATCTATTTATGCGGGAATAATGTTTCCCGGGATGGTTAATAGGCCGGTCTTTGATTCGGCTTTTGCTTTGTATGGTCTGGAGAAATATGAATACACGGCAGGGATCACGTATAAAGTCAGAATGCCTGCGAATAATAATCCACCCACCACTACGATACCTAAGGATGTGCGGCTTCCGGAAGAAGTGCCAAGCGAAAGGGCGATTGGTAATGTTCCGAATATCATCGCCAGGGTTGTCATCAGGATGGGCCGGAACCTCGATGTGGCTGCGGCCAGCACCGCATCGCGTACGTTCATTCCTTCGGCCTTACGCTGGTTGGCGAATTCGACGATCAGGATTCCATTCTTGGTGATTAACCCGATGAGCATAATGATACCGATCTCACTGAATACATTGATCGACTGATGCGTGATCCAGAGACTCAGCAGGGCTCCCGTTACGGCCATGGGCACGGTGAGCAGGATAATGAAAGGATCAATCAGGCTTTCAAACTGCGCAGCCAGTACGAGATAAATTAACAGGATCGCAAAAACGAATGCAAAAATGAGACTGGAGCTGCTTTCAGCGAAATCGCGGCTTTGTCCTGCAAGTGCTGTTCTGAATCCGGGTGGCAATACTTTTTTTGTAATGCTGTTCATCTCCCGGATGGCATCTCCCAGACTGACTCCCGGCGCCGGTGTAGCGGAAATGGTCGCGCTGTATGATTGGTTATATCGGTATAGCGCAGGCGGACTCACTGTTTCGTTCATTTTAACCAGGTTGTCCAGTGAAATCATCTCTCCATTTCCTGACTTCAGGAAAAGAGAACGCAGGGCATCAGGGGAAGAACGTTCCTGCCTGTCCAGCTGTCCGATCACTTCATACTGGCGGTCGTTGTAAATAAAATATCCGTAGCGTCTTCCACTCAAGGCGAGTTGTAAAGTGCGCCCGATCTCCTGTGTCGAAATACCTAATTGGGCTGCGCGTTGCCGGTCAATACTGATGCCGATTTCCGGACGGTCAATTTTAAAATCAGGATTTTGAAATACGAGTTTCGGGGATTTGTATACTTCACCCATCAGCTTTGGAATAACTGTTTCCAGGCTTTTGAGATCCGGAGCCTGTACAACATATTCCAGGGGCTGTTCGCTGGAGAAACCACCGATGGTTGGAATCTGAATCGGGATCACGATCACATTCCGGAATTTTTGTGATGCGGCAATCAGTTTCTGATAAACCTGATTTTGTGTTAACCCGCTTTTGCGATCCTTTGGTTCCTTCAGAAAGATCCATTGAAACCCGCCATTCACCGGCTGCACCAATGTGCCGACAGATGCAGCAATGCCTGCATAGGTTCTGTTTTCATTCAGGTCGGGTATGGAATCAGAAACATAATTGCTGATAGACTTCATGGTTTCTTCCATGCTTTCGTAAGAAGTTCCTTCGGGAGCGATCACGGCCAGGCCCACCATGGAACGGTCTTCCAGCGGAGCGAGTTCCGACGGCAACTTGGGAGCGAGCAGCCAGGCTATTCCAAATGAAGCTATCAGCAGGCCAAATGCCACCCATCTTGTTTTGAAAAAAAACCTCAATGATTTTTCATATCCGTCATTCAGCTTTATAAAAAATGGTTCTGTTTTTTTATAGAGCCAGTTATGATGCGAACCTGCTTTTAAAAGATAGGCGCTCATCATCGGGGAAAGGGTCAGGGCCACGAAGGCTGAGATTAAAACGGATCCGGAAACCACAATGGCAAACTCACGAAATAACCTTCCGGTAATTCCTCCGAGGAAAAGGATCGGTAAGAATACCGCTGCCAGCGTGATGGTGGTAGAAATAACTGCGAAATAAATTTCATCAGATCCTTTTCTTGCGGCCTGTACCGGAGTCATACCCTGTTCTACTTTACTGTAGATATTTTCCAGTACTACGATGGCATCATCCACAACCAGACCGATGGCCAGCACCAGACCCAGTAAGGTTAACACGTTGATGGAAAAATTTCCGATATACATGATGAAAAAGGCGGAGATGATCGAAACCGGAATGGCAACCAAAGGAATAATCGTACTTCTCCAGTCTCTTAAAAAGATAAAAATGATCAACGCCACCAGTATAAAGGCTAGCAATAAAGTTTCTCCCACTTCTGACAGAGAATTACGCACAGGAACCGTAAAATCTTTTCCCAGTGAAATAATATAATCTTTCGGCGCTGTTTTCTGAATGTCGGCAAATCGTTTTTTAAATTCATCCACAATGGCCAGCGAATTGGCTCCCCGCTGTGGTTGAACACCCGTACCAACACCATAACGTGCGGTATTACCTTCACTAACGATCATGGCTGTGCGTTCATTTTGAGAACTCATGATCGCCGTGCCAATGTCCTTGAAACGTACGATGGCCCCGTCCTGCTGCCGCAGGATCATATTGTTGAAATCGTCTTCTGTAACCAGTCTTCCCTCTGTACGAAGGGTCACTTCTGTGTTCTGGCCTTCAATACGTCCGCTGGGCAGATCCACATTTTCTTTTTGCAGGGCAGCCTGCACATCGGAAGGAGTAAGCTGATAGGCGGCAAGCTTTACGGGGTCCATACGCAAACGCATGGACCTTTTACGGCCGGCATACGAATCCACGAGGCGCACGCCCGGGATCGACTGAAGTCTCTCCTTGATATTGATGTTTACAAAATCGGTAATGTCTTCCAGGCTTTTTGTATCACTTTGCACTGTCAGAAAGACCAGAAAGTCAGGAGGACCCGCTTTTTCAACAATGGTTGGTTCAATATCTGTCGGCAGTTGCTGACGAGACTTTGAAACTTTATCGCGGACATCATTCGCAGCGGCTTCCAGATCGGCGTTCAGGTTGAATTCTACTGTGATCACGCTAACCTGCTCGCGGGATACGGAGCTCATGGCCCGGATACCATTGGCTTCGGCCACGGCTTCCTCGAGCGGTTTGGTAACCTGGGATGCGATGATATCTGCACTGGCTCCGGGGTATACTGTGGTGATCGTCACGATGGGCGAATCAGTAACCGGGTATTCACGGGTTCCCAGAAATGTATACCCTACGATGCCGAAAAGAATCAGCAGAACCGACATTACACCGGCCAGTACAGGCCGGGAAATACTTACTTGGGATATAGCGCTCATACAATTATTAATTATTAGTTATTAGTTATTAACGGGCTGGAAATCGCCGGTTAGATATCCTCGCGTTACGCGTTACGCGTTCGGCGTTACGCTTCGCTGCTTAGATATCTTCGCGTTACGCGTTACGCGTTCGGCGTTACGCTTCGCTGCTTAGATATCCTCGCGTTACGCGTTACGCGTTCGGCGTTAGGCTTAATGAAGGCTCGCAAACCGTACGGTGGCACCGGGCATCAATCGCAGTAAGTTGCTGGTCACGACCGTATCTCCCTTATTCAAACCATGTAAAACCTCTACAGTATAAGGTCCGCGCTGACCGATTTCGATGGCTGCCATTTGAACCTGGTTGCTTTTTACGGTATACACGCTGTAACCCTGGGAAGAAGGTATCAATGCCTGGGATGAAACCATCAATGCATCCGCAGTAGAGTGCAGTGACAACTTCATGCGGGCACTTTGCCCGGCAAGAAGGATCCTTCCCGGATTCTGACTGACGGCTCTGACCAACAGGGTTCTTGTGCTTTGATCCACACCGGCTTCACGGGCAATCACTTTGGCTGTGTATTGCTTTGTGTCGGAAGCCACGGTGAATTTCTGCAGGCTTCCGGTAGTTATGGTCTGTGCGTATTTTTCAGGCACGTGGAAATCCAGTTTGACCTGGCTGTTATCCTGAAGATGCGTAAGCACGGTATTGGCCGATACCACGGCGCCCGGATATACATGAACAATACCCAGCTGACCGCTGAACGGCGCCCTGATCCTGGTTTTATTTATCAAAACCTGTAGTTCGGCGATCTGTGCTTCCAAAACCTTCAGGTTGGTAAAGGATTGATCATAGTCCTGCTGTACCACGGCTTCGTGACGGATCAGATCACTGAGGCGTTCTTCATTTAATCTGGCCAGCTTCTCCTGCTGATGAAATTTTTCCAGTTGCGCCAGCAGATCTGCATTGTCCATTTCAAAAAGCAACTGGCCGGTTGTTACCGATGCCCCGTCCTTTACATTTATCCGGATAATCTTCCGGGGCAATTCGCTTACAATATCCACTTCCTGGTTAGGTTCCAGTGTTCCGGTTATTTCCAGTTCATCTTTTAAAACGGCCGGTTTTACTATATAGCCATCCACCGGTACACCGGGAGCTACAGGGGCTGCGGTAACGACGGTTTTGGCCTTGTCCTCAGCCTTGGCGTAACAACCGCCGATAAATAGGATGGTGAAATAGGCGAGGGCAGCCAACAGGGGGCTGCTGATGAGGTTTCTGGTGATGGTTTGTGTTGACATGGTGATGATTATTAATAGATATATTCAAATATTTCGATATAATTGAGCGCAGGTATTCATAAAGTCTAACATAAAAGAAAGAATAAAGTTATAGATTTATTTAAGTATTTCGATAAATAGGATAAAATTTTTTTAAATCTTCAGTCCTTCAATAAATCGTATATACTCATCCATCAGTTTATTGTTCAGGTAATAACGCACATTCCGTCCCTCTTTATCAGATGTAACCAATTCACTTTCAATTAGCAGTTTCAGGTGATGGGCAATCGAAGGCTGGGCGAGGTTCAGTGTATTATTCAAATCCACACAATAGAGACATTGTCGGCTCTTCTTGATTTCCTTCAGGATGGTCAGCCGGTTGGGGTCGGCCAGCGCTTTGGAGATCTTTTCTGCTTTTTTCGCATCCATATAAAATGAATTACGATGCAAATATATAATTTATTTATCGAAAAACTTCAATAAATACAAAAGGCTGAATTTTTCTTCCCGTTTGAAGAGTGACCACTTTCATTATCAGTTATTTGTCAAAAACCCGGTGGCGCGGATAGTCTGAAAAAAACGTATTTTTAGAAGGTAATAAATTTCTTCTTCCGGAAAATTCCCCATCATGAAGAAGTGGTTGTACATATGTTATTCTCAGTTACTCGTGGTCGTTTGCTCCGCACAGGCGCTAAATCAGTGCGAAGGTCCGTATGTAGAATACCGTAAAAATGACATCATTGTCCGGGCCATGGCGGCCGACGGAAAGGTCCTGCTCGATTCCTTTCCCACTGCTGAAAAGGACAAACATCCGGTAGAAGTTCATTTTTCCAATCATACCGGCTGGGATTTCTCGGTCATGCTTCAGAAGAAATTAAAAACGGAGCCTTACAATTGGGGCAAGACGGACAAGATCATGGCTTTTTCGGATATAGAAGGAGAATTCGAAGCATTCAGAGGATTATTGATTGCCAATCAGGTGATGGATGAAAAATATCAATGGACCCTGGGTAAGGGGCACCTGGTTATTTGCGGGGACCTTTTCGACAGGGGAAACGATGTGGCCGCAGAGCTTTGGCTGTTGTATAAGCTGGAAGGAGAAGCAAGGGAACAGGGGGGATATGTGCATGTTATTCTTGGCAACCATGACATCATGAACCTGAGTGGCGATTTCCGGTATGTTCAACCGAAATATTTTGATCGCGCCAAAAAGATGGGTACGGAATATCAGTTATTATATACCTCAAGAACTGAGCTGGGCAGGTGGCTGCTGACAAAGAACCTGATGGAGAAGATAAGTAGCGGCCTGTATCTGCATGCCGGTATTTCGCGCGAAGTACTGGACCTTCAATGGCCCCTTTATAAAATAAATTCAGATTGCCGGGAATATTATGATAGGTCAATGCAGGCGGATAAATTTCCGGATAAGAATATGTGGAGACTATTTGACGGGGAATATTCGCCGTTCTGGTATCGTGGCTATTTCCTTGAACCGCGTGCCAGTCAGGGACTGGTTGATAGCACACTGTCATTTTACCAGGTAGAGAAAATAATCGTCGGTCACGACATCATCGACTCGGTTTCTTCTTTCTATCAGGGTAAAGTGATCGGTATAGATGTAAACGAACATGAAGGGAACGCGCAGGGATTACTGATTGAGGGTAATGCCTACTATAAAATTGACCTGACAGGTAAAAAATATCCTCTTCCGTAGCCGGTAAACGCCATCCGTCGACGGAATTTTCTTCAACTGACAGGTAACTTATTCATCTGGTTCTTGAAAACAACCTAATTTTAATACAACATGAAAATACTGGTAGTAGACGATGAAAGGGATGTCAAGGCCCTGTTTGAACAGCGTTTCCGTAAAGAGATACGGGATAATGAAATGACTTTTGCTTTTGCTTATTCCGGCGAAGAAGCCCTGGGCTATCTCAATACGCTGAACCATGAAGCGGTGCTGATATTATCGGACATAAATATGCCGGGCATGAGCGGGCTCGAACTGCTCAAACAAATCAAAACACATTTTGAAAAACCACCACCGGTCGTTATGATGATCACTGCTTTTGGCGATGATGAAAATTATCAGCAGGCCATGAAACTGGGGGCAGATGATTTTTTAACAAAGCCGCTGAATTTTACTCATTTAAGAGACAAACTTAAAACGGTAAAATGAGTACAAAGATTTTAGTGGTGGATGACGAGGCTGATCTGGAAGTACTTATCAAGCAAAAATTTCGCAGGCAGATCAGAAATAAAGAATTTGAATTTGTATTTGCCATGAATGGAGTGGAGGCTCTTGCAAAATTAAAACAGCATGAGGACATAGATATCGTACTGAGCGATATCAACATGCCTGAAATGGACGGTCTCACATTGCTGTCAAAAATACCGGATGTCAGTCCCCTGGTCAAAACGGTTATCATTTCCGCATACGGAGATATGGAGAATATCCGGTCTGCCATGAATAAAGGGGCATATGATTTCATATGCAAGCCGGTGAATTTCGAAGACCTCGAGACAACTATTTTAAAAACGATCCGGCAGGTGTTGCAGATAAAAGATACGGTCAGGGCAATTAAGGAGAACAATATCCTGCGGATGTACGTGGACGAAACGGTTTTAAAATATATGAACCGTAAGGAATTTGAAAAGTCACTGGTTCTGAGTGATACGGTGGAAGCCACGGTTGTATTCATAGATATCTGCCGGTTTACAACGATCACTGAAAATGAAAAACCGGATCTTGTGGTATCATTGCTGAACAGATATTTTGACGTCATGGTAAAGGAAATTTTGGCTCAAAATGGATATATTGATAAATTCATCGGAGATGCGATCATGGCTGTATTTCGCGGGGAATTTCATCTGGACAGGGCCATGGATGCCTGTCTGGCCGTCAGGAAGCAGATTGAGGGTCTTTCCAAATTAAATGAAAATGCGTCTTTTTCGCCAAAAGTTTCTATCGGCATTAACAGCGGGGAAATGATTTCCGGAAATATCGGTTCTGAAAGCCTTCGCCGGTTTGATTTTACAGTAATCGGTGAAGCAGTAAACCTGGCCCAGGCATTGCAAACTGCAGCGGATGAAGGACAGATTATCATTACCGATTTGTGCTATAAGGAAGTGCAGGAATCTTTCAGTTGCAGAAAGGTGGGAGAAATAAATCTGAAGAATAAGAAAGATCCGGTGACTGTTTACGAAGTTTTGGGATAGAGTTAGCTATTTTTAACAGATGCGCGCAAACAATATTGACCCTGAACGGCAGCATTCTTTCATCAGCCTGATGATGTGGGCGATCAGCCTGTCACGTCCTTATCTGAAATGGGTGATCATTATTCTGATAGCCATGCTGGTGGAAGCCGTTATGAGCGTTGCAACACCCTGGCCCCTTAAAATCATTATTGACGATGTGGTGGCACATGGCACTCTTCCCCACTGGCTTCAATGGTTACATGTTTTTGTCCCTTTAAAAAGTAAAGTTGCCATGGCTGCTGTTGTGGCCCTGGGTTTTGTTCTCATCAACGCCATCGGATCTCTGGCAGGTTATATCAATAGCTACTATAATGAAAATGTTGCGCAACACATTGCGAACGACCTTCGCAGGCGAATATATCATCATCTGCAGCACCTTTCTCTCTCTTACTACGATACGCATCAGACGGGTAAATTACTCAGTACGATCACAGCCGATGTTTCGACCATCCAGGATTTTGCCTCGTCCACATTATTAACCATACTCGTGGATGCCATGACCATTTGCGGAATGCTTGTTTTGATGTTTTATCTGGATGCAGGTTTTACACTGGCAGCGCTGGCCGTCACGCCTTTTTTGCTTCTTTTCGTCGCCCGTTTTAAAAGGGTTATGAAGAAAGCGACCCGGGAAGTCCGCAAGGATCAGACGAATATGCTGGTTGTTATACAGCAGGGTCTTGAATCAATCCGGGCTGTAAATGCTTTCGGCCGGCATGATCTGGAAGAGGATAAACTGAAACAGATCAGCCAGGAAACCATGGATGCCGCACTCAGGGCCCGGAGAGTAAAATCCGCCCTGTCTCCCGTGGTAACGATTGTCGTTTCTCTTTGTATCGGTCTCGTGCTCTGGCGCGGGACTGACCTTATTTTTGCAAAAACGATGACGGTTGGTGCATTGACGGTTTTTATCTGGTATATGAACAGATTTTTTAGCCCCGTACAGGATCTCGCCAAAATGACCAGCACCATTGCACAGGCAACGGTCGCCCTGGAAAGGATACAGTCAATCCTGGATACCAAACCGCTTATTCTTTATTCAAAAGGCAGGGAACCGGGCAAACTCAGGGGGGATATTGTTTTTGACCGGGTCTTTTTTTCTTATAATCCGAAATCCCCGGTTCTGACAAACATTAATATCAAAATAGAATGTGGCCAGCGGATAGGAATTGTCGGACCGACCGGCGGCGGCAAATCCACAATTGTGAGCCTGATTGCCCGATTTTATGATCCGACGGGTGGACGGGTTCTCATTGATGGTACGGATATCACGGATTTCCGGCTGGATAGTTTACGCGGACAAATCGGATTTGTATTACAGGACACCGCTCTTTTTTACGGATCGGTCAGAGAGAATATCGCTTATGGCAGGCCGAATGCCACGGAGGAGGAAATAGTCAGCGCGGCGAAACTTGCCAACGCACATGATTTTATCATGGATATGCCTTTTGGCTACGATACCATTGTGGGAGAAAGGGGTGTTACACTGTCTGGTGGCCAGCGCCAGCGGATAGGTATCGCCAGGGCCGTTGTGCGGAATTCACCGATTCTTATCCTGGATGAACCAACGGCCGCGCTGGACACAGAGTCTGAAAAAGTGGTCATGGAAGCTTTAGAAAACCTCATGCAGGGAAGAACCGTAATCATCATTGCGCACCGCCTGTCCACGATCCGGGATGCCGATAAAATTATTGTTTTAAATAAAGGTATGATCATGGAAGAAGGCACCCATGATGAGCTGATTGCAAGAGGTAAAATGTATTCTGACCTGTGCAAAGTACAGGCATGGTCCGATCATTCCGTGATCCATACAGATATTCGGTCCAACTAAAGAAAAAAGGAAATAATAAAGGCAACTACCACGATGGCCGTGCCATACATGAATATATTATAAGAGGATCGTAACAGGCGAAACTTGCGACCCAGAATTTGTCCCTGCGCGTAAATGTCCCGGATCAGGTTATCATAAAGGAAATCACTGTCATCCATCATTTGTTTCATACCGTATTCAAAATCGATCAGTGGCATTTTGAAGAAATTTCCAAAAAATAACAAATCCACTTTTTTATTTTGAACGTCTTCCATGGTAAATTTTCCTTTCATAAGCCCTGGTCTGGTAGCCAGAACAGAATAAATAATTGTAAAGACGTTTACGAAAAGCAATAATACCGTTGGTATAAAGAGTTTCGGAATCAGTACGAACTTGCCGATGATTAAGCCGATGCCCAGGGAAATCAAAATGGAGTTGACTGAAATCATAATGAAGGCCTTGTTGTCGGCCATTACACTTAAATTCAGGTGATTTGAAGAGGAGTTCCTGAAAACGGTTTCTACTCCGCTGAGATGATGTTTGGATTTGTATTTCCAGCCTGGCGGGTGCGCCACAGGCCGGCCATGCCGGTTCACCTGCAGGTCGTTTACATTATTCTGACGCTGACTTTCAACAGGCGGATGCCTGTTCAGGTGCTTTTCCCCATGCAGGCTGGTAATGGCCTTCAGGTTTTCTTCCTTGGTTTTGTTCAGCAGATCCTGGCAAAATGATGTATGAAACTGATGGTTTTGAAGTAATGAAACGGTTCTGGATCTCCATACGCCTCCCTTGATTTTTTCGCTTGTCATCGCCTCCGCTTCCTTACGCCTGAGTTTATTATATTCGGAAAAATACGGGGAGCCCAAATAAAAAGAAACCGCATCACATACTATTTTTTCATTCAGCGTTTCGGTTTGGCGGATACCTCTTGCAGCCAAAATACAATATTTGATCGCTTCCTTATCCGCATCATTTATTTCGAGACTATCCAACAGGCTGTCAGAAGGGACTGTCGTTTTAATTTCGCCGTTATCTGGAGAAATCTGGTCGAGGTCGTATAACCACAGGGCAGCGCACACGATAAAATAGTTCTTATCATCCAGCTTAAAATGTTCGTTCATCCGTTTCACCGACTCAAGTAAACGCCCGGTATGCGCCAGGTTATGATAAAATAACCTGTCATCGGCTTTGTCCACATACAGCTGGATGGCCCGGGCGGATAATTTTATTAAAGATTCAGGATAAGACATATGCCGGATTTCTGTATCAAGCGGTGTCGGTCATTAATACAAAAATGATTTTCAATTATTTGACAACCGATCAGGAATATTTTGAAATGTATGATATTTCTGTTTCTTTTCCAATACTTAGAATATTTGGTGTAACTTAATTACAGGATTTCCATTTTTATTTCTTTCACAGAAACCTTTATTCCTAACCTACAACTCCAAAAAAATGAAGCCTTTTTTATTTGCATTCTGGCTGTTCTTCACAACCATGATTCAAATGGCCAATGGTCAGTCTGCCGTCATAGACAGAAATGCTTTTTTTAGAGATACCTCATTGCTCAATGCAACCCTGGTGGTGAATATGACAAAAATTCTAAACCACAATAATAAAAAGGGCTTTGACATGACCGGCACTTTTATTACCACACTGCCCGATGGAACGCAGGTGAATGACGAGATTCTGGTGGAAAAAAGGGGTCATTTCAGAAGTGATTTTTGTTATGTTCCCCCGGTAAAACTCATTTTCAATTACAAGGAATCTGCCAAATTGTATTCATTGAAATCGATGAAACTGGTCAGTGAATGTAAAGTGTCGCAGGACCATGAACAATTTTTATTTAAAGAATATCTGTGCTATAAGATTTATAATTTATTATGCAGTAAGAGTTTTCAGGTCAGGCTGCTGAATATAAAATGGGAGGACACGGTCGGTAAAAAGAAAACCATTAATGAATATGGATTTCTGCTGGAAGACCTGAAGGACGTTGCTGCCCGTAATAACTGTACCGAATGGAAAAGAAACAAACTGAACACGGAGCAAACAGACCGGCGTCAGATGACCATGGTAGCCATTTTTGAATATATGATCGGAAACACTGACTGGGCCGTAACAGTGGATCACAACACCAGGCTGATTCTGTCAAAGGATGATACTTTATCAAAACCCTATGTGGTGCCATATGATTTTGATTATTCAGGGCTTGTAAATACATACTATTCCATTCCGGATGAGAAGCTCGAAATCGAATCGGTAACACAAAGGGTATACCGTGGTTTTCCCCGTTCGATGCCTGAAATAGAAATGGTGCTGGACACATTCAGGGCCAAGAAAAAAAGCATCTATGACCTGATCAATAATTTCAATTACCTGACTCCCCGAAGTAAAAAGGAAATGATCGGCTTCCTCTCTGAATTCTTTGAGATGATCGAAAACCAGAAACTCGTAAAGTTGAATTTTATCGACAAGGCAAGACTTGAATAGGAAAGTAGCCGTCTCAACCCATCAGCAAAAACCAAAAAAATCGTTAACATTTTTTAACGTTCATTCACCTGCTGTTAACAAGGATCAGGCAACGGGCATAACACCTGATTCGTAAAACTATGGAACGTTTTTTGGTTATCAATAGCAAAAATAAAATCCGGCCGCATGCGCAAAATTCTACTTGTTTTTAACAGTAAATCCAATAAGAATTTTTCACTCAATTAAATGATCGTTATGCGCAAGGCTATCCAATCCGGTAGTTTTATACTACTGACCTCAGTATTATTTTTTTTCGTCATCTCGTGCAGCAAGGAGTTGTCAAGGGCAGGAAGTTCAGGCTCTTCGGGTCCGGTCACCACTTCCACCTCCTCAACCATCGCGGTTGCAGCCGATTCAACCGGTACGGATTCGGTATATTTCCTGCAACCATGCAACAAAGGATATTTCCGCGATTCTGTTGCTTCATCTTCATTGCCTGATTCAATATTAAATTTCCTCACAAGCAATTATTCCGGCTATCAGTTCAATAAGGTATTTGAAATTAAAGACAGTGCCGGAACGATTGGCGGCTATGTCGTAATCATTGATTTCAATGGGAAGCCGGTCGGTTTATTATTTGATGCTGCCGGTCATCTGCAAAGAGTATTGGAACAGCGGGAACGTGGAGATATAGATGGCGATGGCTGGCATCATGGCGGTCGTTTTGATGACCGGGATGGAAAACACCGCGATACGATTGCCATTTCATCCCTGCCGGCGGCGGTGAGTTCTTACTTTACTGCCACTTATCCTTCGGATACACTGTTGCGTGCGTTCAGGAACCGGGATAGCAGTATAGTGGTCATTTCCAGCGATGACGGATTATTCGCCAATGTATTTACTTCGGCCGGTGTTTTTGTAAAAAGAATAGCGCTTGATCCATATGCGGTAAAGTTCAATACTCCGCAAATACAGAATGTTGTGCAGGACTCGCTGCCTTCTGCCGACCTGACTTATCTCGAAAATACCTATCCTGATTATGTATTTGAAACGGCCCTTTCTGTATCATTAAATGATCAGGTGCAGCGTTACGGTGTTCTGCTGGATGCGAACAATACCAAATATGTAATTTGGTTTGATGCGGCGGGAAATATCATTGCAACGTTGACCGTCTGGTAAGACCGGTCCAGTCTGAATTGAACGGCCCGCATGCAGGAATGAGTGCGGGCCGTTTGCATGATTCGATGTTTTATCCGGGTCATACCGCCGGTCATAATTCCATGAACGCAGAAGCAGATTTTAGTACATTCAGCGTCCCGCTGCTAATGAAAGGATTATGAAATTAAAATTGTTATCGTAATGAAGACCACTTTCTTTTATAATATTTCTTTTTTATTTCTGTGCATTTGTTTCCATGCTGTCGCACAAACGGAGGGATTTATTCAGAATAAGAATGCCCGCATTTATTACCGCGTATACGGGAAAGGTAATCCACTGTTAATAATCAATGGGGGCCCGGGATTAAACAGTGACGGATTTGTAGGTCTGGCGAAAGATTTATCGGCCGGTAACCAAACCATTATTTATGATCAGCGGGGTACCGGTAAGTCAACAGTCAGTCCGGTCGACTCATCTACCATTACCATGAAACTGATGACCGATGATATGGAAGTACTGAGAAAACATTTGGGCATAGACCAGTGGTCGATTCTCGGACATTCATTTGGAGGTATGCTCGCATCCTATTATGCGTCCCTATATCCGGAACATGTCCGGTTCATGATTCTTTCTTCTTCGGGGGGCATTGATCTTGGATTGCAATCTTATGCCGGTCACTTAATAGATGAAAAATTGACCAACCAGGAAAATGATTCGCTGAAGTACTGGAACGACCGGATTGCCGGCGGAGATACCAGTTATTTCGCCCGGTATCGGAGAGGAATGGCAATGGCTCCCGCTTATGTATACAATAAAAATAATATTCCTATTATTGCTGAACGGCTGACGCAAGGCAGTGCGGCCGTTAACGGGCTTGTCTGGCAGGACCTGAATAAAATAAAATTTAATTGCGCCCCGAAACTTAAAAATTACAACAAACCCGTTCTGATCATACAGGGTAAACAGGATATCGTCAGGCTTCAGACGGCAGAATACGCACATACAGTTTTGAAGAACTCGAAAATTGTCATTGTTGATCATTGTGCACATTACGGTTGGCTGGACAATCCCCAGGACTATTTCAAAGAGGTCAATCATTTTCTTTTGTCTGGCCTGAAGACATGATTGGATGAATGATCATCAGTATTATCAAATGAGAACCCCCGACGAGATTAAGAAAATCATACTCGACAAGGCAATAACCGACAGCAGGATCAGGGCCGTTCTTTTGAATGGTTCCAGGGCCAATCAGAACGTACCACCTGACGGACTCCGGGATTTTGATATCGTATATATAGTTCAACAGATGGATTCATTCATCGCCGATCACGACTGGATTTCCATTTTTGGAGAAAAACTTATTTGGCAGTTGCCCGATGAAATGGAGTTGTGCAGTAGGGAGAATAAACCTTCAGAGTCCTTTCATTATCTGATGCTTTTTAAAGACGGACACCGGATCGACCTGACCCTTTTCCCGGTTGAAAAAATTAAAACAGATTTTACCAGCGATAGTCTGACCGTTGTCTGGCTCGACAAGGACAACTTATTTGAGAATATTGAACCGGCCTCCGATAAGGACTACCGGGTAGGAAGGCCGACTGAAAAAGAATTCAGAGATGCCTGTAATGAATTCTGGTGGGTTTCGACCTATATAGCCAAAGGACTGAGGAGACAGGAAATTTCTTATGCGAAAGCAATGATGGAGGGTCCGGTCAGGAAAATGTTTTTAAAAATAACAGACTGGTATATCGGAACAAGAAATAACTTTTCCGTCGCTCCCGGTCTGCACGGTAAATACATGAGACAATATTTATCGGATGAAGAGTATATCGACTGGCTAAAAACATACCCGGATGCAAAAAGTAAAAATATCTGGAATGCACTCTTCCTGATGACGGGTATATTTAAATCATTTGCGTGTAGTATCGCAGAAAAATTACATTTCAGTTACAACTCCCATGAGCAGGATAATGTGATGTCCTATTTGCGGGACCAACATGAAAAAGCCATGGGAACTGATTGAAAAAAGACTCAATAAACAGCTGGAATAATTATTTATTTATTTCTTCTATAAGATTTGCCAGCATGGACTCTGTGATCGCGTCGTACCGGTGATCCTTAAAAAACTTGTTTACGGCATTATTTTGCATGCCAAATGTTTTCCTAATTGATTTTCTGGTCAACTCGAAAATGGACCATTCTTCCTTTTTTTCATCCACCAGATAGAATGTTTCAATATCCTGGTATTCATCATAATCCTTTCCTTCAGTAATGTATCCGTTTGTCTTTTGATTTGCGTTGATGAAAATATTTTTAAATAATTTATAGCAGGAATATTTTGGTCCCTTGTTGATGACCTGGAAAAATTCGTTGGAGTTTATCAAAGGTACCCGCGTGAAAATATATCCCCCTTTGTCCAATTTGAGACAAAAGGAGTTGACCAGTTCCCTATCTACCGCGATGGGTGATTCTTTATCTTTTTTCAGTAAAAGATTACCGGTTACTTTATCATAATTATACAGAAATTCTTTTTTATTGACTATTCCATAAGAATGGGTGACAACCAGGCCGGGCACATAAATAGGTATCAGAAAAGGTGAACCCTGGGTTACTTCCTTATGGTATACGGACGGAAGGAATTTATCATAACTGCTATTGTCCTGCTCATATACGCCCGGGTTGGTCAGAATCGGTATAACAAGCCGGTGCTCCTCACCTAAATGGGAAATATTATTTTTTTCAAACTCCGATATATTCAATGCCAGGGTATCTGCAGAAACATAGTCGACCATCAATCTGAAAATGAGGGAGTCGAGACTCCGGGGACTAAGTTTTGCCGTATCATTATTTGTTTGGGCGCTGGACGGCGCTATTAAAAACAGGATAACAGAAATCGAAAGAAGTAGTTTAGATTTCATAAGCAAGCAGTTATTTAAAGTTAATCAATTTGCATGGTTTGGACTATTTTTAAATCCAAAAATAAAGCCATGAAATGCTTGCTCTTTGGACTTTTACTGGGCTGTTTTACAACCGTTGCACAGGTAAATATCATACCGCAACCTGTTTCAGTTAAATTATCCGGGGCGAAGGGGAAATTTTCTTTGGGACCTGACACGAAAATTGTAATAGAGGGTAGTGGTCTCGGAAATTCCATAGATTTCTTTAATAGTTATCTAAAGACCTATTATGGTTTTGCATTGGATACCACTTCTGTTTCAAAGGGTAGTAATAATCTGGTGCTGAATTTTGAAAGAATGGATGATTCTATACCTGGCGCCTATCATTTATCCGTGGAAAAAAAAGGAATATATATTGCCGGCGACAATGAAACGGGGGTTTTCTATGGTATTCAATCGCTGATTCAATTGCTTCCGATGCCCTCTGACGGGAAGCCCGTTTCCATTCCGTTTGTTGAAATCAACGACAGGCCGCGGTTTGCTTATCGCGGGCTGATGCTGGATGTGGGCCGTCATATGATGCCCGTTCCTTTTATAAAAAAATTCATCGACTATCTCGCGATGCATAAAATGAATGAATT
>Ga0206929_1134_pt1 | contig 18443 bp, 26 predicted proteins | sample Alteio_BWOrgHeat_19_FD_152929 | JGI IMG/M metagenome (GOLD analysis project Ga0206929, IMG submission 152929) | Enriched cells from forest soil in Barre Woods Harvard Forest LTER site, Petersham, Massachusetts, United States -... | ecosystem: Environmental > Terrestrial > Soil > Temperate forest >...
CGGTGTCAATCCAGTTTGTTCCGTCGGTAGAAGATTGCCAGTTTTGTACCAGGCCGGTATTTCCACCAAGGGTCAGCGTTTCACCGGCCGTCTGACCGACGCAAAGTGTTGAATTAAACGGACTGATCTGTCCCCCGACGGATAGTGTTCACGTCAATGTGCTGGCACCGGTAATCGTAGACGCGGGCAGGGACACTTCGGTTGTTGCGGGGCAGCCTTTACAGTTCAATGCTTCGTCCAGCGATCCTGGTCCGGATTCATTTTTGTGGTCACCGGCAACTGAGCTCAACGATCCTCTGATTGCAGACCCGCTGGCTATTTATAATGTTGAAGACAATATTATAAAATACACCGTGAAAGCCACCACGCCTTTCGGTTGCACCGGAGAGGGGTCTATCACAGTGAAAGTTTTCAAAACCAAACCGGATATTTTTGTACCGAATGCGTTTACTCCCGGCACGGCCCTCAATTCTTTATTCCGCCCGATACCCGTGGGCATTTCTTCATTACAGTATTTCAGGATATATAACAGACTGGGTCAGCTGGTCTACGCGACTTCGACCATCGGAAGTGGCTGGGATGGCACACTGAACGGAATACGGCAGGACATTGGCGGTTACGTATGGACGGTGAAAGGAACAGATTACAACGGAAATGTAATTACCAAAAGCGGGACCATGGTGCTGATCAGGTAGACTGCAATACTTCAGGGTTCTAACAATCCCTTAACCTCTTTTAGCATTTCTCTTGCTGCATGCGGAATTAATTTGCCGCCAAATTAATATTTTGAAAAACGCATTGCTATTGTCCGTGTTAATATCAGGAACTTTGGTAATCATCGGCTGTTCGAAGAACCTTTTTCCGGAAGGTCGTTACCAGGATAAAACTCCGGCCATTGACGGTAATATCAGTGACTGGGGACTTCCTCTTCGTTTCAGTAATCCTGAATACAGCATGCAGTATGCGGTGACAAACGATGATAAGAATATTTACGTATGTGTCTATTCAAAGGATGAATCGTTTCAGATGCGGATGCTGAAAGCAGGTATGAGCATCTGTTTTGATCCCAAGGGAGGGAAGAACAAAAATATGAGCCTTGTATTTCCGGCAAGAAAACCCAGCGCACCCCCGGCGAATAGAAATGGAAATCCGATCCGCAACGGAGATGCCAGGGCGAATGAAGATCAGTTACTGCTGCAGTCTGACTACTATAATACGATCGGCTTTCAGAATCTGGAGAACGGTCAATATAATATAACGGACCAGAAAAATAATATTAAAGTGGCGATCAAATTAAATGACGACAGCAGCCTGGTGTATGAAGCCGCCATACCCATTCAATACATTCTCGGCACCGATTTGCATTCCGGTTATGTTGCACGGAATTTCAGCGTGGGCATCCTTGTCAATGGAATGTCAAATGCGACAAGAAGCCAGGGTAGCGGGTATCATTCGAATCCTTCTTACGGAGGCATGAGGGGTATGCATGGAATGGGAGGGGGCAGAAATTACAACGCAAATAATCCGCCTCCAAAACCAGAGGAGAACTGGTATCAGTTCCGGCTTGTGTACAAAAAGTCATGAGTTGGACTGGTAAGTGGATTCGGCCGTGTTCCGAAAAAACAAGCGCTTAATAAATCATGGAACAAATTACTGCTGTTAAGAAAACTGCCCTGCTGGTAATGGATGTGCAGGGAGCTACCGTAAAAATGCTTCCCGACAAGGATATTTTTTTGCAGTCTGTAAATGGAGCGATACAGACTGCACGATCCGGAAATATACCAGTGATATATGTTGTTGTTGGATTCAGGAAAGGGTTTCCTGAGGCCAGTCCCAATAATAAATCTTTTTCCGCGCTAAGGAAAAATCCGGCAATGAATCTGGATGACGAAGAAGCATACCGCGTACATGCGTTCGTTGCGCCCCGGCCGATATACTGGTGGTAAAAAAAAGGATAAGTGCATTTTCCGGCAGCGACCTGGAAATTGTTTTGCGATCGATGGCAATCAACCATATCGTACTCACCGGTATTTCAACCAGCGGAGTTGTATTGTCTACCCTTCGGGAAGCTGCTGACAAAGACTACTTCCTCACGGTCCTTTCGGATTGTTGTTTTGATATGGATGAGGAAATTCATCGGGTACTCATGACCAAAATTTTTGTAAGACAGGCAGAGGTCATGAAGGCTGCGGAATGGGGAGTAAAAATCTGATCTCTTCCTTTACTTTACCCATAGTATCTGTTTATCTTTGTTATCCTGTATTTCAAATCCTTAAAATTTGTAAAGATGGCAACGATCAACCCGTACCTCGCATTCAACGGAAATTGCGAGGAAGCATTTGATTTCTACAAATCAGTATTTGGCGGAGAATTCAGATTGGTTTCAAGATTCAAAGACATGCCCCCCCATGCCGGGGCAGGAAATACCTGAAAATATGAAACAGCGTATCATGCACGTTTCGCTGCCAATCAGCAATGAAACCATTTTAATGGGTAGTGATTCAAATCGGGCGATGGGAGATGTAACCATGGGGCAAAATATTTCTATATCTGTCAACGCCGCGGATAAAAAAGAAGCGGATAAAATTTTTAATTCCCTCTCTTCTGGTGGAAAGATCACACTGCCGATTGCCGATATGTTCTGGGGCGCCTATTTTGGTATGCTCGTAGATAAGTTTGGAATCGTCTGGATGGTCAGTAGTGAAAATCCTAAATGATAGGATCGCAATCATCATTATTTAGTTCCGGTAATCGACGTTATACCGTCAATAAAAGGGGTTTCACCGTTTATCTGTTGTGTTTTGTGATACAGGCTTTATCTTAGCCTGATCAGATCTTTATAAATCTATATGGATACAACAAATCATGCAGTATTGGACGTGAAAGGTTTAAATATCTTCTACGGTAATTTCCAGGCAGTCAAAGATGTTTCATTCAAAGTGAATGCCGGTGAAATATTCGGATTGCTGGGTCCGAACGGAGCCGGAAAAACATCCACACTGAGTGCGGCGGAAGGACTCATTATTCCGGTCTCCGGCAATATTGTGGTCGGTGGCTATGACAATGCAAAACAACCCCGCCACGCGCGGGCAAATATGGGTGTGCAACTACAGGCTACGAGTTTTCAACCCGAATTAACGGTTGAAGAAATCATCCGGTTATATGCCGGGATTTACGGTGTAACGCTGACAGAAGCCAACATGCAGGAAATTCTTTCATCCATCAAATTGCAACAAGATGGTGGAAAAAAATTTGGACAATTGTCTGGCGGACAGCAACAGCGTGTTTCTTTGGTGATCGCCATGATTCATCAGCCACCGTTGGTATTACTCGATGAACCCACGACCGGCCTTGATCCGCAATCAAGACGCCAGCTCTGGGAAAAAATGGAATACCTGCGGACCAAAGGGCACGGTATTTTACTAACTACGCATTCGATGGAAGAAGCAGAGGCGGTTTGTGACCGGATTGCCATCATCGACCACGGACAGATTGTGACGACTGGAACACCGTCGGGCCTGATAGAAGAAAACCGGGAACGGCCTGAGGTTATAAAAGCTTCCCGTCGCGGCAAGATTACCCTCGAAGATGTATTTATCGGACTTACCGGCCAGGAAATCCGGGCATAAAAGAAATACTATGACATCCATTACACTGCCATCCAACAAAGTTGTTATGAATTCCCTGCTTCGCGCAGATTTTACTACCCAATGGCGCAACAGGAAATCCTTTATTCTCATTCTAATCGTCCCGGTCATCATCCTGATTTCATGGAAAGGGTTAGTGGACAAACTGGGTGGGGCGTTCGTTCTGGGATCCTGTATCACCGTGGGATTGACCGCCATCGGATTGATGGGCTATTCAAATTCGGTTGCACGTGACCGTGAAAAAGGAATTTTTCAGCGCCTTCGGGTAGCTCCCGTTGCGCCATGGTCAATTATGGTAAGCCGTCTTTGCGTACAAATGGCGATGATATTGTTGCTCACAACGGCGGTATTCCTCGGAGGATATTATTTTGATCAGATCGTATTGACGCCAAAAGGTTATTTTCTCGGATATATATCCGCTTTCATCGGTGGTACAGTTTATCTGGGTCTCGGACAAATGGTTGTCGGGCTGATAAAAAATGCTGAGACCGTTCATTCCACCAGCCGCCTGATTTATTTCATTTTTATCATGGTGGGCATGTTCGGTGAGTTGGGCGTGCTCGGTAAACAGATCGGTGATCTCGTTAAATGGTCGCCGTATGGAACGGTGAAACATATACTGGCATCGAGTTTCCAGCCCGGTGGTTGGGATCAGGCAGCTTTCATGTCACTGCTGGTAACCGTCGGGTATGCAGTTGTTTTTTCCACACTCGGCATACGCTGGTTCCGTTGGAACGCATCAAAATGAATTTGCAGACCGACCAATATAAATGGTTGTCCGGGTATGGTTTTCGCAGCTCGTTTATTTCTACGACCGTTATGACAAATTGTTCGATTAATTTGATGGGAGAAAAAAATTATAAATCATGATCACATTTTTGGGAACAGGTCTTTTAGGTGCCAATTTTACACGCGCCTTACTGAATAAGGGAGAAAAGGTTCAGGTTTGGAACAGATCAGCTGAGAAGGCGAAGGCACTGGAATTGTATGGCGCCAAAGCATTCGATAACGTTATTGACGCAGTCAGGGGAGCGAACCGCATTCACCTCACGCTTTCCGATGATCAGGCTGTCGATGAAGTTTTGGAAAAAGCATCGCCGGGACTTGATCCGGGTGCAATTATCATAGATCATACAACCACCTCTTCTCCGGGTGCAGCAAGGCGTTCTGCGTACTGGAAAAAAAAGGGATATAGCTATATACACGCACCGGTTTTTATGGGACCACCCAATGCATTGGAAGGGACGGGTGTCATGCTAGTTTCCGGCGACCAGAGGGTGGTCAAATTACTGGAACCGGAATTGTCCAGGATGACGGGGAAATTATTGAACCTTGGAGAACAGCCCGAGAAAGCGGCTTCGATAAAACTTCTCGGAAATCTGTTTCATATCTCGCTGACGGGTGGCATCGCGGATCTCATTACGCTGGCGGCTTCGCTGAACATACCCACATCAGAACTCGGAACGCTATTGGAGCTGCTGAATCCGGCCGTTGTCGCACAGGGCCGTTTAAGAAAAATTACAAGCAATACATTTGATCAGCCTTCATGGGAATTGAGCATGGCCCGTAAAGATGCACGATTGATGATTGAGCAGGCCAGCTCAACAAATCAGTCATTGATGGTTGCCCCGGCCGTTGCAAAAAAAATGGACGCTTGGCTGGCGAAGGGTCATGCAAAGGATGATTGGACCATTATCTCCAAAGACCCGGATGCGTAATTACAGATCAGTGATCTGACAACTTTTTTTATTAAAATTATCGCATGTTTACAGGTCATTGTTTTCTGGGTATTGATCGCACTCCTAGTCCTCACACATGTTTTGAATTTATTCGGACCGGCCCCGACCAGTGTGACGGCACTGGCATGGTTTGCACAACTTCAATGGGTTTTTGTTTTGCTGGCATACTGGGCTGACAGAAACAGAATATCAAAATAAAATGAATACTTCAGTTCCCAAATAATAAACGACGCGATTGATTTAATTCAGGCAAATGATCCGCCTGTTAAACGTTGCAAAATATCCTTGCAGGCGTTATCTGAACGACAGTTCATGTGTTCATAATCCTTAATCAGAATACGCAGTAAGAGCAATTCATCGTTTTCACCGGAACCTGGTAAGGCATTGGATATTTCGGACGCACGCTTAAGGGCTTTTTCATATTGTGACTTCGTAATGATAGCATTCCATTTCATGATTCAGATTTAAAATGCAAAAAGAGTCCCTTGTATTTGATGGAAAGACAACCAGTTAGACGATTTGTTGCTTCAAAAAGTTACACCCATATATAAATTATTGATCTCCAATAATTTAGATCGAAAAAAAGAATCATTCGGTATATATAAACTGATCATATATGGTAGAATGATCAGTATAAAAAAACCCCATGAAGAATCATGGGGTTTAAACCAAAAGCGGCTGCATTTGCAGAGCTTAGCTTTTTTCCAATACCTGTTTCACCTCAAGCTCATCGCCTGACATCCTCACTACTTTGATATTGTTTTCGTTTTCGATACTGATTATGTAGACGGGCTCGAAATTGTCTGACCGGATTTCGTTTATATAGCCGATCTGATATCCGGGAAAACTACTCTGTACCCGTTCTTTCATTTCTTTTGAAAGAACGGAGGCGGGATAATTGATCAGTGTATATTGCCAGTAGCCACGCTGATTGTAAAAAACACGGTTAACAATATTGCCCTGGTGAAAAATGCAATATATATTGTCGTCACCCGTATTGAACCAGGCGGCATCCTGGACCCACGCATAGTTTTCCCTGAAATTCGCCTTCGCTCGTTCCGTCGCGCTCATAGGTACCGTTTCATGTTTGGCATTTGGATTGCCTGATGTCGCGTGCAGGCTCGGTTGCAGGCAATAGAGTCCCGCTAAAAGCATTAACTTTTTCATTGTACTGATTTTAGTTTTATAATGGACAATATGGAAGTGACGTTCAGTCTCAACCATTCATTTTCTCTCATTGCACCAGTCCTGGTAGAGAAAATTTATTTTCTGCAGAAGCCGCGAAGCCAATGTTTCACGCACAATAGTATACTACCATGTGCGTGCCAAGTTTAGTACACTAAAAGTCAATTAACTATGAAAAAACATTGCTTTAAGACTGTACGCTTTTGATACATGTGTGGCCGGAACCGCTAATGTGAAAGATTATCACCTATCGTACCGTAGAAAGATATGGGATCCCGGTGACTGAAATTTATACGCAGGGTACAATAACCGGTATTGGTAATATTCATTGACATTCTTTTGATATCTGTATTGTCTTTCGGAATGATATTTATGTTCCAGCCACCTTTTTTTGTCATTTCGGCTGAATAAGTAAAGTTTCTGGAACTATATTTAATGACGTCATCATTTGTGCCAAAATTTGCCGAATAACCGTTCTCGAAATAAGGAAAATCAACTTTCAGACTGTCAGTCATCAGTTTCAATTCATATCCCGGATCCACCGGGAGGGTACTTCCTTTCATTGTGTTAGCAGATTGCGCCATAAATCGAAACTCCTTATTGTTGATCACTGTTTTCAGTGCGTCATATTTTTCCTGATCGGTGTTTTGGGCCAGACCCTTTACAGAGGACAACAATGGAAAAAAGAATACCAGCATCGAAATTTTGAATCCACGCATACCTTTTTGATTTTAAAAATATGAAACCCATCCGGGCAAATAAAATTTAACATGTTATTGGTCTGCAATGGCAGGGATTAACAACCTGACCGTTTAACCTCTCCTTAACCCTTTACCCTGTTCCCTATTGCCGCTAACGGAAGAGAATCCATTGCGGATGCCGGTTCATTTATTTTTATATCAAATTACGCTGTATGTTACGGCACCGTTATATTTTATTTACAATTACATTTTTCAGTTTAACGGCTGCTGCCCAACATCCCTTTAAATACGATCATACCGTTTATAAAACGGTTTATCTGAACGAGGCATTCAGACTCATGGATTCCATGCAGAATTATTTGCTGCTTGATGTGAGGAGCCCGGGTGAATATGCTGACACGTCAAGGGCAACCGTGTTGAATATCGGAAGAATAAAAGGATCCATAAATATAACCATCGACTCTGTACCTGCTCATTTGCAGGAGTTAAGAAGTCATATCAACCAGCCCGTTTTTGTTTACTGCTCCCACAGTCAGCGCTCAAGAAGGGTTAGTAAACTGCTGGCCGAAAATGGATTCAGGGAAGTTTACAATATCAATGGTGGGATGACCCAGTTAAATATAATGGATGCCAGCCTTTTCCCTGATAAGAACAGGTATATGCAAACAAATCTGGCATACAAAAATATTGCATCCACGGCGGCCCTGCATTTAATAGAGGACACGGCGGCACTTATAATCATTGATATCAGGACGGTTCGAGAGTTTGCATCCGGCGACAGTCTGCAGCGAAATAATATCGGCCATCTGAAAAATGCCATCAATATTCCGCAGGCTGAATTTGCCGCAACAATTGATTCCTATAAATTTTCAACGAGCAGTCCTGTACTTTTATATGATCTGCATGGCTTTAACAGTATGGATGTAGTGGATATTTTGAGAGCAAAGGGATTTACGAAAATTTACAATTTATTTGAGGGTCTTGAAGCATTTATCTCTGATTCACGACTGGGTAAGTCTCAGGTACACGAACTATTGGCTGACCCCGTACCATACAATATGCTGGATCCAAAAGGATTTATGGATTTATTGAATCAACCTGATTTGCTGGTATTAGATGCACGGACGACAGATGAATTCAACAATAAAGCGCGTATGGCTTATTTGAATCTGGGTCATATTAAGGGAGCCATACATGTTGCATCAATTGATTCACTTGGAATCATCATCCGGGAAAAACAAAAAACAACTCTTATCCTGGTCTATGGATCGAACACTGACATGGCAACCCTTGTTTGCAGGGAACTGATAAAAAAAGGATATCAGCGGGTGAACTATCTCAATCAGGGACTGTATAATTTTGTATGGTCCACTGCCAATGTGGAAGACTGTAAAGCAGGAAGGGATTTTCTGACAGATCATGATGGACTTTATTAGTCAATTCTCCGCTGAATTACCCCAATGCCTCCTCATTGGATACCTGATGGATCCTCAATGGGTTCTCCAAATCCGGAAACGAAATACAGAGTTATTGATGTAAATAAGGTGACGATTTCCGATAAGACCTTTCCCGATCAAAGGTGTCATTCCCTTGTCATTCCCTTGTCATTCCCTTGTCATTCCCTTGTCATAGAGGCAAAAAGTCTCTATAAGGTCTCTATAAGGTCTCTATAAGGTCTCTATAAGGTCTCTGGCATTTTTCCGGAAAGTTATATTCCAAATAATAACCGACTGGATATCAAATAATTGAAAATCGAACGGCCCGCTAATTATTATCAAAACCAGATTTATTCAGAAAATGGCGCCCGTCTGCATTCTGTGAGTCATTTTGAAGTCGGCTGTTAAAGTGTTACAGAATCGTTATAGTAAAAACAGGAGCAAACCTTTATGTTCTTTTGGAGTCTATATTATAAAAGTTGAATGTTTTATGAAAAAGTTAATGGTGATAGGAATGTTTTTGGGTCTAGCTTTTACTGCTTCGGCTCAGCACGGTCATGTTATAAGCGGAGGGTACCATAGCGTGGCATATGTTGTTCAGCCGCGTTTCGGTGTAGGATTTGGCTATTATGCACCTTTCTATGGTCCGTATGGGTTTTATGGGTTTGGTCCTTATTGGGGTTTTCCTTACATGGGTTATTATCCAAATGGAGGGTACGGCCGTCCTACAAACCTGCAAAGGAAGGAAGAGGATGTACGGATGGACTATCAGGACCGGATTTATTCTGTCCGGCATGATAGCACACTCACAAATAAGGAAAAACGCCAGACGGTTCGTTCATTAAAGAAACAGAGAGATCAGGATATAAAGGACCTGGTGGCGAATTATCATAAACAGCCACAGCAGTCACAACAGCAGCAGCAGCAGCCTTCAAAGCAAGACTAGAAACTAATATTTTTTATAAGGGATGAATCCGTGAACCATTAAAAAAATGGTCACGGATTCATATTGCCCTCTCATGTCCTTAGTGCGCATTTATTCTTGAACTGAAAGAATTTCTGATATTCTGGAAATCCATTAAATCGGCCTTGACAGTTCCCACGACGATCGGACTTTCCACCCTCAGTGGAATATGATTGGAATCATCCGTTACCCAGACGGTCATTTTCTCTCCAGCTTCAAAAAGAGTTCCTTTAATTAGCAGAGGTTTGAATTTTATTGAATGGAACCTGCCATATCTCGTTTTGATGTTTTCCTTTCCCATATAACGTATATAAGATGGATATACCTGATTATCCAGAAACATTGAAAATGGGATTTTGTCACCTGCAACCATGTTGTCAAAGTTCATGTTACGCGTATAATACATGGCACTCAGGATATCGTGAATACATTCGGGAACCTTATATACACCACTGCTGGTAACAGCGGTATTTGCCTTGCCGTCAAAACTGATATTCTCATACTTTGTGGTATTGCCATCATGCACGTCCCGGATAAACTTATAGGGCTGAAGGGTCCCCGTGTCAATATAACTTTCATATTTATCACGCACCTTGTAAAAATTGTCATAAAAGGGCAGCGTTTTTCCGGTTGCCAGCAAATGATAAGTTGTTTTACCATCAAATGGTTCCAGCGAGCAGGAAAATGTTACAGTACCCGCTTCAATGTAAACGCCAGCCAAACTGTAAAACACTTTGTAGCTGATGGATTCACTCTCCCTGAAAGCAGTATTTTTCAGTCCGCACAGACCCGCATCCGGCGAATGAGGTAAAAAAAACAGCATCGTTGTTAATAAACCAAGTAAACGCATGAATTGTCATTTATTATCACACCGGCATTTCCAAATATATACAATATGGAATTGCAGCAGCGCCGGAGACTGCTGCCAGATGAAGATTCTTGTTCGTGTTGACTGGATTCAAACCTGATTTATAATAAATTAATGCCTGGTAAAATCAAAGTTTAAAAAATTTCACGAAATTCATATACTAAAACAAACACATGAAAGCGACGAAAATCATATACTGGGTATTTACCGGATTGCTCATCATCCTCATGCTGTTCTCTGCCGTTTCGAGTTTCATGCCAAATCCGCAGGGAGTAGAAATGATGAAAAATTTGGGATATCCTTATAGCGTACTGACCCTACTGAGTGTGGCAAAAATATTGGGAGTTATCGCCATACTGGTTCCGGGGTTTCCCAGGTTAAAAGAATGGGCTTATGCAGGGTTTACATTTGACCTGGTAGGTGCCATCTTTGCCAGTTTGGCTGCGGGCTATTCAATCGCTCAAACGCTGCCAATCGCGGTGGGACTGATTTTTGTATTCGGTTCTTATATTTATTATCACAAGAGGCTGAAAAATCAGGCTGTCAAATAATCTTTCACACGGATAGAACTTGACAGGTCCGGAATCCGCTAATTTTTATCCAGGGCGTATTCCTGCGTTAAAAATCCGATCAGTGAATCTGCCTGTCCGCTTAACTTTTGAATGTCAGTCCGGTAGCTGTCAACAATCCTTTTGGTAAATTCGATGGTGGATTTATATTTTCTTAAATCCGCAGCATCCGTGGTTACGACGTGGATTTTTCCATATTCAATATTTGGAAAAACAATTTCCCCCCTGGTATTTACTTTTGTGTGATAAGAGTCAAATTCATATATCTCCTGGTATATATCCAGGCATTTATGAAAATATTCCAGGTAAAATACTTTTTGCGCTTCCACTTCTTTAATTTCAGAATAATATCCTGTTATCTGATCAGAGATTGACTGCTTTTTGAGCAATCGCATATTTCCCGAGCTGAACAACTGGGTGATCGTCCGGTTGGAAAAATTCATGGTATTCTCATTGTAGATGGACAAACGCTGTCGGTAGCAAATATAAACGGCACTGTCATTTTTATTAACCTCTGGTGTCAGCAGCATCTCCAGTGTGTCCAGGCCGTACATTTGGGATGTGATGGCTTCGATTGTCCTGCGGGCCACGGCTGTATCTGCTTTCAGATCCTGCACCAGGGATTCTATATATTCCTTTTCCTTACTGCGGTCGCTGATTCTTTCACGAATATTTTCAGCTATAAAACCCATTGTGACAGCTAAAAATATCATGAGAAATTCTAACAAATATTCCCTGAATTTTTTCTTTTTGTGACTCAGGTCGGGATGATGATGTACTTCCATTTCCAAGGGTTTACCGCCATAAATATAATAGATTAAAGCTGCCGTCGGGTGCCGGAGCTGCCTGATAAATCTGTTTATTTGCACTAAATAATTGAATATGGCTTCGGGCCTCTCAGATTTCAAAACGGTTTTTTTTATCGGGATAGCAGGAACAGGTATGAGTGCCATTGCGCAATGGCTTGCCGGTAACGGCAAACAGGTATCCGGATCGGACCGGTATTTCGTGCCTGGCCAGCCGAATGATACCCGAGAAAAACTGGAGGCTCTCGGTATCCGGTGCTTCCTTCAAAATGGAGAAGGTATCAGCCCTGCGACAGACCTCGTCGTTGTTTCCACAGCGGTAGAGGACAATGTTCCCGAAGTGCAGAAGGCAAGGCAATTGAACATTCCCATCATCAAGCGGTCCGAATTACTGGCGCTGGTCGCAGCGAGCAAAAAGACAATCGCAGTTGGGGGTACCAGCGGGAAAAGCACGACCTGTGCCATGCTTTTTGACATCCTGCAATACGCCGGCATGGGTCCGGGTATCATCAGCGGCGCAGGTCTCGTCAGCATTATGAAGGAAGGGTTGATCGGGAATGCCAAGACGGGAAGTGGCGAGTGGCTGGTCATCGAAGCCGATGAAAGCGACGGGTCTATCGTCCAGTACAATCCGGAAATCGGAGTACTGCTGAATGTGGATAAGGATCATAAAGAAATGGATGCGCTGATGGAAATCTTTGGGGAATTCAGGAAGAATACAAGACAATTGTTTATTGCAAACCTTGGGCAGGCAGGAGCCAGGCAGCTATCACGGGATCCTATGCACGATTTTTCCGCGGATCCTGCTTTTCCGGCGGGCTATCAGGCCAGCGGTTTTGTTCAGCAGGGGCTTACGATTTCGTTTTATATAAATGGCGTTCCGTTTACAATGAATACGGTCGGTAAACACAATATGGAAAATGCACTTGCTGCGTCGGCTGTTGCGAATCAGCTTGGCGTTGACCTGACCATTTCCGCCAACGCTTTGAAATCGTATGAGGGTATTTACCGGCGACATCAGGTGTTGGGAAAAAAGCACGGAGTATGGCTGATTGATGATTATGCGCACAATCCTATAAAGTGTGCCATATCTATTCAGGCCTGCCAGTATATCGCTCTGAAAGTCGTTGCCTGGTTTCAGCCGCACGGTTACGGCCCCACCCGGTTCCTGCGCCACGATTTTGTCTCTGAGATTGCCAGCGTGCTCAGGCCGGTGGATGAAATATGGATGAGTGAAATTTTTTATGCAGGTGGTACGACTACAAAAGATATCTCGGCGGGCGACCTGATCAAAGACCTGGTAGCCATGGGTAAACCCGCTTTTTTCGTGGAAGACCGGAATCTTTTTTTGGAGACGGTTCGTTCCCATTTAACCGGCGACTGCGTGCTGCTGCTCATGGGTGCGCGGGATCCGTCGCTGGAAAATTTTGCAAAACAGGTTTGGGAACAACTGTAATCAGAATGATGCCCTGCTGCCACCTTTTCAGGATACAGGATTCATCGCTATCCATTGACCAATTCCTTCCGTGATCAGTCCTTAATAATATTTTTTGAAATATGTTTGAAATGGTAGCGGCTCAGGGTTTTCAGTACATCATTATAGGTTCCGGTATTGGGTTTTCCGGTAACGACTACCCAGGAATCTTTAAGGCTCTTGATATTACTCTGAACATAATCGTTGAAATCAGTAATGGTTGAGACGGAAACGGGCCTGTCATTAAAAAAAGCAGTTATTTCAGTTCCTGCGGAAATGACGAAATAGTGATGAACTTCGTTTTCTTTTTTGGACTTGGCCGTATCTGTATTCTGTGAGCAGCAACGATTGATTCCAGCCAGGCTAAATGCCAGGCATATTATGAAAGGTTTCATTTTTTGCATCATATGCATCACCAACAAATATCCGGATAATGCCCTGATTGTCAAAATCACCCTGCGGGTAGTTGCCGGCGTTTAATAATTTTGCCAAATGAATAAGAACAAAATGAAATCTAGTCATAATATTATTCTGACAACATGCATCGTAGTCGCCCTGCTATGCCTTATTGCCTTTACTGCGAAGAATAAGCCAACCGTCAAATCGGGAATTGGGGAAACGGATGAAAAAGGATTTGCAGTATTGGAGCTGTTTACGTCGGAAGGTTGTTCAAGTTGTCCGCCTGCCGATGAACTGATGGCCAGGATCCAGTTAGATTCAAAAGGGAAAGCGGTTTATTTACTCGCTTATCATGTTGACTACTGGGACAGGCAGGGATGGAAAGACGGGTTTAGCAGTGCCGATTTTTCAAACAGACAGATGCAATATGGACGCTGGCTTCATGTATCGCCCGTCTATACGCCGCAGGTAATCGTAAATGGAAAAGCTGAATTTGTGGGATCCTCGGAATCCGCTATTCGCAAAGCGATCTCTGAACAACTGGCAACCGGCCCGGTTGCGAACCTGGTAATTCATACTCAGCAGGATGGTGAAAAACTGATCCTGCAATACCAGGCATCCCAGGCTGCCAAAGGCAGTCGTTTGTTGATAGCCATCTTGCAAAAAGCAGCTCAGACTAAAGTGGAGCGCGGCGAAAACGCAGGCCGCACGCTTTCGCATGTGCAGATCGTCCGCAAACTACAAAATGAGCCGATAAGCCCCTCGGGGAAGGGAAGCTTCGTGATCACGTTGCCAAATGGTCTAAACACTCAATATGAAGAGGTCGTGGGGCTGATACAGGATCCGGCCAGCGGTGAAATATTAGCCGCTGCCAGGGCCGACCTGAACAAAAGCTTGAGCGCAAAGTAAAAATTATCAGCTTATTGCTAAGCAATGGGGGTAGTAATGCGGATCAGTTGAATGACTGGGCAATGGAACTATGAATTATGTAATAAAATCCAATTATTATGTAACGATAACGGGTTCATTTGCGTTAATATTACTGCTCATTCAACCTCGGACTTGTACGGGCATCTTAACCTTTTACTTTGTGATGATGATCTTGACGATTGCAGCTTTTTCAAAGAGGCATTGAAAGCCTTACCACGATCAACAAATCTTACTGCTGTACATGACGGTGAACAGCTTATGAACCTGGTTACCGGTGAAGCATACCAGCTCCATGATGTCCTTTTCCTCGATCTTAATATGCACCGGAAAAACGGTTTCGAATGCCTGCTGGAACTAAAGCTGAATGAGAAACTGAAACGGCTTCCTGTTATCATACTGTCCACATCCTTAGACCGGGAGGTTGTAAACCTGCTTTATAAAAACGGTGCCCACTATTTTATCCGGAAGCCATCTGAATTTTCTCAGATAAAAATAATTATTGAACATGCGCTTACGCTGATAACACAGAAAAATATTTCCCAGCCAGATATAGAAGACTTTGTGCTTAGTTAGGAGTCATCGTGAATCAATAAAAAATGTATGCCGCAGGAAAAAAAATCGAATCTGGAAATCATTGCGACCCGGGAAATCAACTTTCAAAACGAGGAGAAGGACAAACGGGCGGCAGAATTGGTAATTGCAAATAAAGAACTCATCTATCAGAATGAAGAGAAAGGAAAAAGAGCCGCAGAATTAATCATTGCCAATTTGGAACTCGTTTTTCAAAATGAAGAGAAAGGCAAACGGGCAGCGGAATTAATTGTCGCAAATAAAGAACTCGCTTTCCAAAATGAAGAGAAGGAAAAGCGTGCCGCTGAGTTAATCAGCGCAAATAAAGAACTCCTGGCATTCACTTATGTTTCGAGTCATGATTTGCAGGAACCATTGCGGAAAATACAGACTTTCGTTACGATCATACTGGAGAATGAAAATCAGAATTTATCGGAAAACGGGAAACATAATTTCAGGCGAATTCAATCCGCAGCAGGCAGAATGCAACAGCTCATTGAAGACCTGCTTGCCTTCTCACGCATCAGCACGACAGAACACGTTTTCGAAAAAATCAACCTGAACAGCATTATTGAAGAAGTTAAAACTGAATTAAGGGAGGTCATTGAGGAAAAAAATGCCATCATCGAGGTTTCCGAAATCTGTCAGGCCAGGATTATTGTCTTTCAGTTTCATCAGCTCATGTGTAATCTCATTAGCAATGCACTCAAATTTTCCAGGCCCGGATTGGCACCCCATATAATAATAAAAAGCAATATTGTTAAAGGGGATAAATCAAAAGACGATATGCTAATAGAAGAAAAAGAGTATTGCCATATTTCGGTGCAGGACAATGGTATTGGTTTCGAACCTCATTTCAGCAAACGCATTTTCGAAGTATTCCAAAGACTTCATGGTAAGGAAGAATATGCTGGTACGGGCATAGGACTGGCGATCGTAAAGAAAATCGTAGAGAACCATAGGGGGATCATCCGTGCCAGTAGTAAACTAATGCACGGCGCCATCTTCGATATTTACATACCGGCTGACTGAATGTGATTGTCATTATTCACCCATTTCTTCCATATCGATCAGCCGCCGCTTAATGCTTTCGCGCGGATTGCCGTTGATGTTACCCATATATAATTTTGTCCAACTTCCCAGATCTTTAAACAATTCCCGATGTTGTTCGGATTCTTTCAGCCATTCACTCAGTAAGCCAACTTCATCGGCGTCCAATACCAAACCGGACTGGTAATTGCACAATACATTCAATATCAGTTCGAGATCTTTCATAAAAATGCCTGGTTCATATCTGCTGGCGCATTTGGTCAGGTTACTCCGGGATTTCAATAAAGTCAGGAAGGAAGCAGGTAAATTTATCAGCGGATGGTTTTGTTACCAAACCTGAAATATCTCCCGTGAACCGGTAAGGTACATATCCTGATAACCTTTCATTGCATCTTCCATTCTTTTCATGGCTTCGGGATTCGCTTTCATCTTTTCCCAGCTTTGTTCATATGCTGCCAGGTTTTCATACTGACTTACCATGATCACACGGTTGTAGGCGCCCGTCATGTCGGTGAGTATATTTTTGACATCCGGACTTTCCTTTGTGCCTTCCTTAAACATTTTGGCCAGCTTCGAAGCGTTGCCCGGTTTGGCAACGAAGATTTCGTGAACAATGATCATAAAATGTTTGTTTTGTTTAAAATTAATTTCGGCGATAACGCTTCGCCCTAATCAAATTTAATATTATTCGAAGCCGTGACAATAAAAATTTTAAGCTAACTTATGGTGGAAAAGTCTGCCTGTAAATGAATTTTTGAATAAATGTATTTTTACACTTCAAATAAGATATCATGAGTGACCGGAATCAGTATAAACAAATTATGGATGTCAAATATGACAATCTCGAATTAATTGACGTGCCAGGCATCATTGCGGAGAATAAGGAACGGTGGTTCAACCAAACTCTTACCCGGGTAAATGACAGTGCCGTTAGACTGGGCATTGTGCAGGGTGAATATCACTGGCACAAACACGACGAGGATGATGAATTTTTCTTCGTGCTTTCGGGTAAACTTTTTATTGACCTTGAAGGAAGGACCATTGAACTCGAACCGATGACCGGCACTACAATACCGAAAGGCATCTTGCATAGGACAAGGGCAGTTGAAAAGACGGTCATGCTGATGGTGGAAACGAGCAGTATCGATCCGCTGGGAAATTAATTTTTATTGCCGGCACGAGCAATGCAATATCAAAACAGTTCGCCATTAAATTGCGGAACAATGAATACCTTTGTAATGGTGCGACAGCAATTCAGACGGAAAACGAATGATTCCTGAATAAGTGGAGCATCAAACCTTAAACTGACGGCTTGAGAAATTATTTTCATATTTTTCGGTTTATACCAGGATGCGCTTTTCTATTCCTGGCCGCGATTTCCTTTGACGGATGTTCCCACAAAGAAAATGCAACCTGCGCACCAGTATTAAATGATTTTGATACGCATCGTCTGTTTTTTCAAATAAAGCTGAACGGCCAGCCGTTGCCTAACGACACACTGAAATTGATTAAACTAAGCTATTTTAATAACGGCACTAAAGAATATTATCCAATTTTATTTCCGGACACCGATTCTCTGACTAACCAGGGCATATGGTTTGAAAATTACTTACAGGATCTTAGTGCCGATTCCTCTATAAAAACGTACTATGTGGAATATCCTTTCAATCTGCCCACCGACACGCTGTTCATAGATTACAGAAGCCCTACCCCCGCATCTTTTTGTCTGATTGGTACGAATCCAATAGAAATTAATGGTAAACGGGCAGTGGCAGATTCTGTCACTTATTATTATCAGGGCGTCATTCCCTATGTCCTCAACAAACCCTGACGTTGGTGCCATTCCGCATTGATGTGTTTACATTTCAAAATGATTTAAATCTTCTGCCGGCATTGTCCCATACATGAAAACACTTAGTAAAAAGAGAAATTATTTTGAATAATTCAACTCGCGGCAATATTCTGAATTTTCCCTCGTTCCCATGTCTTACAGGATTAATATCGTTCAACTCGGTGAAAATAATTTTTATTCCTAGACTCGGTTTTTTCTACGCTGGTTTAAGGCGGCCTTAACTTCTTTGGGTACAGCTGCAGGGCCGTTACCC